>ENA-UOWO01005107-UOWO01005107.1-activated-sludge-metagenome-genome-assembly--contig:-NODE-5107-length-14078-cov-9.982457_pt1 | contig 14078 bp, 17 predicted proteins | sample MGYA00238148_ERZ761564 | MGnify/ENA primary metagenome ERZ761564 (study PRJEB28885, sample SAMN05720194) | activated sludge metagenome | isolation source: Anaerobic digester | place: USA...
GTGCGCCTCTACACCCGCGCCGCTTGCGATCAGATCGCGCATTTGCTGGTGAAGCTGCAACAAGCGTTGGTGGCTTTTGCCGAACAGCACACCGACACCATCATCCCCGGTTTCACCCATTTGCAAGTCGCGATGCCGGTGACGCTCGGCCACCACTTGATGGCTTACGTGGAAATGTTTGCGCGCGATTACGAGCGCGTCGTTGATTGCCGGAAACGCGTGAACCGCTCGCCGCTCGGCGCCGCGGCGCTCGCCGGCACGACGTTCCCAATTGACCGCGAAATGACCGCGAAGGAATTGGGGTTCGACGCGGTGTGCCGCAATTCGCTCGACGCCGTGAGCGACCGTGATTTCGCAATTGAATTTATCAACGCCTGCACGATCACGATGATGCATTTGTCGCGCATGAGCGAAGAGCTGATTTTGTGGATGAGCCCGCGCTTTGGTTTCATCGACATTGCGGATCGCTTCTGCACCGGCTCGTCGATCATGCCGCAGAAGAAAAACCCGGACGTCGCCGAACTCGTGCGCGGCAAGATGGCGCGCGTGCAAGGGCATTTGGTAGCGCTCACGACCTTGATGAAAGGCCAGCCGCTGACCTACAACAAGGACAACCAAGAAGATAAAGAGCCGCTGTTCGACACCGTCGACACCATCACGCAAACGCTCATCATCTACGCCGACATGGTGGGCGGCATCCGCGTCAAAGCCGAGAACATGCGCGCCGCCGCGAGCGAAGGATTCGCCACCGCAACCGACTTGGCCGATTACCTCGTACGCAAGGGCGTGCCGTTTCGCGATTCGCATGAATGCGTAGCCCGCGCGGTCAAAGCGGCGGAACTCAAGGGCGTTGATTTGTCGGATTTGTCGCTCGCGGAATTGCAAGCGTTTTCGTCGGTGATTACGGACGACGTGTTCGCCTCGCTGACACTCGAAGGTTCCGTCGCCGCGCGCAAGCACATCGGCGGCACCGCACCGGAGCGCGTGCGCGCTGAGATTGCGTTGGCAAAGGTGCGACTTAATGCGGTTTAATTCCACGACTTGTGGGAGCGGCCTTGGCCGCGATGGACGGTATGCAATCGCGGCCAAGGCCGCTCCCACAACTTCGTTGCGGGCACCGCGATGAACGCCGAAACCTTAGGCCTGATGGCCGGCACGCTAACGACGGCATCGTTCGTCCCGCAAGTCTGGAAAATCTGGACTACACGCTCGGCGCGCGACCTGTCGTGGGGTATGGTCGCTGTGTTTTGCGCGGGCACATTTCTATGGCTCGTTTACGGCATTGTCGTGGGCTCGCCATCGATCATCACCGCCAACGCCATTACTTTTTTGCTCTCACTCGCGATCTGCGTGATGAAGCTTCGATTCGATAAGCAACCTGTTGGAGACGTAAGATGAAACTAGCATTCCTTGGCCTTGGCGTGATGGGCTTCCCAATGGCGGGCCACCTTCAAAAAGCTGGCCACAGCGTCACCGTCTACAACCGCAACGCTGAGAAATCCGCGAAGTGGGTCGCCACGTACGGCGGCGCATCAGGTGCCACGCCCAGCGAAGCCGCTGCGGGTGCGGACATCGTTTTGATGTGCGTCGGTAACGACAACGACGTGCGCTCCGTGGTTTACGGTGACAGCGGCGCGCTCGCCGGAATGAAGGCCGGTGCGGTGTTGGTAGACCACACCACGGCCTCCGCCGAACTCGCACGCGAGCTTGACGCCGCAGCGAACGCACAAGGCAAAGGCTTTATCGACGCACCGGTTTCTGGCGGTCAAGCAGGCGCAGAAAACGGCAAGCTCGGCATCATGTGCGGCGGCGATCAGGCGACCTTTGACAGCGTGAAAGACGTACTCAACGTCTACGCAAAAGCCCTCGTGCGCATCGGTGACGCTGGCGCAGGCCAGCTCACAAAAATGGTCAACCAAATTTGCATCGCGGGGCTCGTACAAGCCCTCTCCGAAGGCCTCGCCTTCGCCCAGAAAGCCGGCATCGACGCCAAGCTCGTGCTCGAAGTCATCAGCAAAGGCGCAGCGCAAAGCTGGCAAATGGAAAACCGCGGCAACACGATGGTTGACGGCAAATTCGACTTCGGTTTCGCGGTGGATTGGATGCGCAAAGACTTAGGGATATGCCTAGACGAAGCCAAACGCAACGGCGCACGTTTGCCAGTCACCGCGCTCGTCGATCAGTTCTACGCGGACGTGCAGCAATTGGGCGGTGGGCGATTGGATACGTCTAGTTTGATTAAGCGGTTGGGGTAAATCCCAAGCGCGGGCCGAACACAAAACAGCGCTCGCTGTGAAGCGCGCAAACGAGGCCGAAGCCAGCATAAACGCGCTGCGCGGCCTCGGCTCAAAATCACGCGAAATGTTCGCCCGCGTCGGCATCACCTCCGCCGCTACTCGTTGTGGGCCTTCGCGAACGTGAAAATAACCTCGCGCAATACCTTGCGTTGCGCCGCGGGTAGAGCGAGAAACGCGGCGAATGTTTCTCGTTCAAGGTGATCCAAATCGCTATCCCACCGATTTTTTCGATCCAGAATTTTCTGAGAAGTGGCGCTACCGAAACGCAACACATGTGGCTCAATATTGAGCCAATCCGCCAGTACTTGCAGCTTTTCTTGCGTTGGTATTGCCTCACCACGCAGCCATCGCCGCACGCCTTGTAGCGTCATCGATTTTCCCCAGTAGCGAGCATTGAACTGCCGCTCTAAGACCACGGGTCGTAGCTCGTACCCGGCAGTGGTCATCGCCGCACGCAAACGTTCTGCAAACTCCTGCTTCTGGTTCATGAACAGGAAGTTAATTTTTATTCAGAATTTTGGGTTACTTCTGGTTTATATTGCAATGAACAATTTGTTCATGTTTTGTACGCAAACTTAGTTTTCATTGCAGCTGCGCATGCCAGCTTCCGAATTGATAGGAAAACAAATGCCTCCTAAAAAAATCGCCGGCCTGATCGCAGCGCTTCTCGCCATCAGCGCGCACGCCGAGTTCTACAAAGTCAACATAAAGCGTCTTGACCAAAATTTGTACAAGTCCTCAAGCGGCCTCTATATCGAAACCCGCTTTTGCTTTGAATTCGCGTTAGGCGAAGACGCGGTACTCAAATACGAGTCGTACGCCTACGACAACAAGCTCATCTTCAACAGCGGTACAACCTGCGACGTGGTAAAGGTTTTCAAGTGAACGCCGATGGCCTTTCTTGGAAGCGATTCGCAGCGGCGGTAATCGCGTTGGCGCTGGGCACGGGGTGCGCGAGCGCAGCAACTTGCCGCGCGATTGACGGTGACACCCTGATCTGTGGACGGCAAAAAGTGCGGCTCGCAAATGTCTACGCTGCGGAATTAGCTGAACCGGGCGGCGCTGTTGCCAAGGCGCGATTGGCCGCATTAGTGCGAGGCGCAAATGTCGCCATCACTCACGTAGCACGAGACAAATATGGGCGCACCATAGCGCAAGTTTCTGTTGGCGGCCGCGTGATTTCGCAAGCCGATATTGGTGCTCGTGCTGGTGTCGGCGCGGACTATGCACCGCGGCAGCGGCTAGCACGCGCGTACCGCCCCCATACTTCGATCAAACTAGCACCGCAGCGGACGGTTAAATACCACCGCACACAAGCACCATCGCGCCCCTTGCAATTCAGCAGCGTAGCGAAGAAACCCAGGCACAGTACAAACGTGCGCCCGTATGTGCGTCGCGATGGCAGATACGTCAGCGGCCACCATCGTCGTGGCTAACGCGCGTTGAAACACTCTCGAGGCGCGGCGCTACCCGCCCGTTCTTCGCGTCGCGCGCCGATCAAACTGCACGCGAGGCAATGGCTGCTCGCGTTAGCCTGCCTAACGAATTCTACGGCTATATGCGCGGCCGATTTTCAGCTAGGCGGTCGGCGCGACGGCAATGTCGCCGTCACTGTATCGGGGCAAATCGACGCGGCCGACGGCGCATCGCTTCGATCACTCATTGCCATTGCGCAATCGCAGGCGCTAAAAATTTCGGTGCTTTCTCTCAATTCGCCGGGAGGCTCGGTAGTAGGCGGAGCTGATCTCGCCATCACGGTGCGTACGGCCGGAATCAACACAGCGGTGGATGATGCCCATATGTGCGCCAGCGCCTGCTTCATGGTGTTTGCAGCAGGGGTGGGGCGACACGCTTCCTCGCAAGCACGAATAGGGGTTCACAGCGCCACTGCTGCGGACGTCGGCGAAACACGACTCGCCAAATCGGTCACCGTCGACATGGCACGGCTACTAGCTGATTTTGGCGTTCCCGCCGCAGTGCTGGGCCGCCTCGTTACCGCGCGCCCGGATGCGATGGCGTGGCTCACCGCTGACGAATTGCGCAGCATGACCCAAGGCAGTACGCCCGGTTCTGGCCAAAACAGCTACGCGCAACGGCTCGCACCGGATATCGCGTCGACGGCACCGTTCCGCACAGCTGTCGCTCCGACGGAAGTACAAAAAGCTCGCGAACTGGTCAGAAAAGCACAATCAATGCTGCGCGCGAATCTACCCAACGAGGCTTTGCCATTGCTTAAAAAAGCGGTCGATCTCAATCCCGTAGATGCGGACACCGTCGCGAACTATGGCGAGGCGCTTTTCCAGGTAAACCAATTCGCCGCAGCCAAAGACGCGCTGGCACTGGCCATTCGCCTCAACCCCAAGCGAGCCGCCGCCCACGCATCGTTAGCGCAAACGCTGGCCGCGCTGGGCGATATTGATTGGGCGAAAGAAAGCCTAGTCAGTTACTACCAACTCGCCAATCACAAAGACGTCATTCGCGAGCAACTGCTGCGATGGCGCAGCGACTCATCATCATCTCGCAATCTGAAACGCGCGTGCGATCAAGCCATTCGTGCGCTCGACATCGGCTGAATCGCCACAACCGCCAACCCAAAAAAGCAACAACCCATGAGTGAATCCGCTACCCACGACCGAGAAGAAGATGCCGTATTGAGCATAGTGCTGCTGCTTATTGCGGTGCTCTGCTTAGGCTTTAGTTTTTACGCCATGATGGTGGGCTACCGCGATTTAGTGGGCAGCCTTTTCGGGTCGGGCGTTCTCGCCCTCATCTTGGTTTTGATGCTGTTCGCGTTGAACTTTAAGCTGCGCCGCGGGCTGATGAGCGGCATGGGCGCCAGTGGCGTGGCCGTGCTGATGATTTTGTATTTCGTGGTCGTGTTAGCCAGCTTCAGCGGCATGTTCAACAAGTTCTACAGCACTTTCATGGGCGATGAACTGATACGAGAAGAGCTACAACAAAAGATCACGGCCGTACAAACGCTGAAGGAGCGCGCCGTTGCGGAACTGACCAGCGAAGAGGCCGAAAAACTGCGGGCGCAGGTCGAAAGCAAAATCGGGCAACTCTCGGCACAAATTCAGAATCCACAAGAGCCCGGCCTCGGACAAAAAGCGCAGTTGATTTTGGTCGACATCGAAACACTGCTCGGCGAAAAGCTAACCCGCCTAGTCGGCCGCGACACCACATCTGTTGGACTCAAAAAGCTCGCCGATAGCTACGCGGAAATGATTCGTAGCGCATTGGAGCGCAACAAAAAAATGGTGGAACTAAACGAACCAGAGCGCCGCGCTTACGTCGGCATTCTCACCAAAGATTCCAAAACCATCATTGACCGATTGACTGAGAGCCTGCGCGCAGTGAGCAGCAAAACCGAGGTGGCAAGAAGCGACGCGCTTTTAACGCTGCAAGACGCAGTCAATCTTTACAAGGGCATCGGCTCAAAAACCCGTTCTCTGCTCAAAGACAAAAAGTTTGAATACGACGAGGCCATCCGCGTAGAGAACGACGAAATCGGAAAAATCAGCCACACCTACCGCTCCGCCATCGCGCACATCAACCATTGGGCCGTATGGGTAGCCGCATTCCTAGCGCTCATGATCGACTTGATCGTGCCGCTGTTTGTTTACTTTTTGACGCCGAGGGGGCGCAAGTCGACTAAGGTGCTACGCGGCAAAAGCGCTGGTCCTTCCAGCCTCTCGAGTGATTTTTAGGAAGCATGATGGCAACAGACTTTGATACTTGGAACAAACCTAACCCAACAGCTGCGGAGCAGCCCGCCGCTGGTGCCCCGCCGGCCGACGCAACGCCCGACCAATCACGTCGCGTCGAATACCAACCTGACATTCGTTTGCCGGATGATCAGCAGGGATCACCACCGCGAACAGCGTTGACCCAGCGGGAGCAAATTGAAGCAATCAAACGACATGACAGCAATTTTGTTTTTTTGTTCGGCGCCGCTCAGCGGGGTAAGACGGTTGTGTCGTCGGCCCTGATTAACTTCATGGGCAGCGTTGACTCTGGCGGTAAGTTGTCGTCTTTTGGCATCAAAAAAGGTGTCGACGAAGGCAATGCGCTCTTGCGCCGTATACAGCGTCAGTTTGCGGAAGGTGTTTTCCCTGACCGCACGGCGCTAGGCACTGATCGACAACCGCTTTACTTGAATGTTGCTTTTTCCCCGGCCGATTCAAAACGACGCAAGCTGCGCTTGACGTTTCTTGAGATGCCTGGTGACGAACTGCGGCACGTCGATTCGCCCGACGGGGGCCGTGGCACCTTGCCTGACGGCATTGATGTTTTTTTCAAGGCACATAATGTCTCGCTCTCATTCATTTTGGTGACCGATATATCTCGTGCCGCAGACGACGACTTGATGATGACGTCGTTCATGGATTACATAGCTGAGCAGAATGCACAGTTCGAGAGCGCGCGTTTTCTATTGCTTGTGACCAAGTGGGACGAATATGATGGCGACAAAACCGTCGCCGAGTTCGTGCGCGGCAACATGCCAAAAACCTACGCGAAACTGTTTCATCCGCGAAACTCCATCGCGCAGTTTTCAATTGGTGTCGTACGAGAGGCCGATGGCAAGCCATTCATAGGTGAATTTGACCCAATACCCGCGAAGCAGGTTCTAAACTGGCTCTACGCGAACATTGACGGTCAACCGCTGTATCGCAAGTCGCTTTGGCAACGTCTCCGTAAGTTTATTTAGCCACCATGGAAAAGATAGCTCTCGCAGTCTTCGGCACCTCGGATGGAACGGATGCCTATGTCAGTCCGCGATCATTTGCGCTGCCGCATCCTTCCCACAGCCTAATCGACACCGCTTTTCCATTTTTGGCGGATTGCAATGTGTTTCGTTACTACAGAGTGCCCGGTGCAGAGCGCGATATGGCCTTGCTAGCCATTTACACAAAGGTTGACGATTTTGGTGGCCCGCGCGAAGGCGCGTTTGCGGGCGCTGGGGTATTCGTGCGCAACGTCAGGGTCGATTCCCGATTGCTAGTCAACGTGCTGCAGGAGTTGCTTTCAGGTTTGATCGCGGCGGCGACGCAAGAGGGGCGATTTGTACGCAGAGTATCTGATGCCATGGGGCAGGGGCTTGTTAAAGCCCCGACGCAGGCGGCTGCTCTGGCGGAATCTGCCCGGCCATTGACGGCGGCAAATCTCAATACGACGGTCTCGCCGACCCGCCAGTTGCTCGCCATCGACGAGGCATTGATAGCCAACGCCGTTTCATTTTTCGAATGCGTCCAGACCATCCCAGAGTGGTTTGGTAGCGATGTCTTTTTTTGTCGTGACTCTGCGGTTCATCAAGTCGCGCGTGAGATTGCGACGATCAGCACGGTCACGGTCAGCGCTCTAAAGCAGCGGTGGTCGGCCGATCAAACAAGTTATGACGATGCCCGCACCAACGAACTAAATGCAGTTCGAAACAAGATAAAGACTGATGCCGAAATCAGCGATCGCGCGATAAAGGAAGCGCGTGCTGCGGCAACGAGACTCGCCTCAGAATTGGCGGCACTCAAGCAGGATACTCATGCCACAACGAATCGGCTCAACGGTACGGTATCTACGTTGGAGCGGAAAATTCAAAGCCAACTAACGGCGGATGTTCCTCGAGCTGATCGGGCGTCAGCTAGGCCGGCTGAGAGCATCTACAGAACAGGGGCGACGGCACCAATTTGGCTCGACGATCCACCACCTTTAAACCAATCGAAATCGCCGATGGACGGATCGAAGAAAACCGGTACTCAGGTGCCGCAAAGTGAGCCGACCAAGAATGCAAGAAGCTCATGGAGCGCCTTCAAGATTTTTTCGGTGACGCTTGTCATAGTGTTGATAGTGTTGATAGTGTTGATCGCGACTGGCCTCGGACTTGTCGGCTATTGGGCTAAGAAGGATGGAACGTCGACGACCGGGCGGGAAGGGACGGCCGTGCAATCCGCGCCTGCGTCGACCCAATCCGGGACGACCCCATCTAGCTCGCTGCCTTCCTCTGCTAGCAGCCAAACGGTTACCGAAGTGCGCGCATCGCCCGCGGCTTCTCCGTCGCAGCCATCGGGCGGCACGATGCCTGTGCCTAAACCGGCGTTAGATCAGCGAACATCTACACCACAACACCAAACTCAAGCATTAACTCCGCAGCGACGCTGAGCGAGGAGTTAACTTCGCAGCGCTACTGCCCGACGCTGCGGCCATGGAAATGGGAAATTGAAGACGCTATCCGCGTCAACAACAAATATGACGTGGCCGACGATAGCGGTTTTAAATTCCGCGGCGGTGCCGCATTGCAAATCGTGTTCTTCTTAAGCGCCGACTGCACGTTACCGACTAAGAATCCAGCCATCAAGAAATCACCCATCAAAAGCGAAAGATCGCCCGCATCATGAACGAGACGCCCCAAAGACAAACCCTCGGTCAAATCCTCTTCAGCCCATCGGGGCGGTTGCCCAGAAAGCCGTTTTGGCTTCATGGAACGCTGCTGCCTTGGGTCGTATTCTTGGCGACATGTGCGCTCGTGTTCGGCGCTCTCGCAGGCACAGGTCCAACTAAAGATTCGATAGTCGGGGTCATCCTGTTGGTTCCAGTGATACTGGCGTTTGTTTGGATCAATTTTGTGACGACCATCAAGCGCCTTCGTGATCGCGATATGTCGGCTTGGTGGTATTTGCTGATGTTTCTGCCGTATTTGGGTGCCATCATCATTTTGGTGATCTGTATGTTGCGCGGCACCGTTGGCCCCAATACATACGGTGCGGATTCCACCGATCTTTACTAGAACGTGATTAGGCAAAGCATGTTTCTGCGCGCCATTGGTTTTGTAACCTTGATGGTGCTGACGATGGGGTTTACCCCCGCTCACGCCCAGACCGCTTACTTCAAGCGCGTGCGGATCGGTAGTGGACCGACGATCGAAATCCCGTCGCACTGGACGGTCGTTGACGCAGCCAGCGTGCAAAACAGAGCGTTGGCGGGGCAGGCGATTGCCGATAAAGCACGGGTCGGTCCCGCAGATCACATAAAGAGCCAGCAGCTGATTGTCGAATCGGCGCCGCGGCCACCGGCCGCTCAAATTCGCGCCAGCATCGTGGCGCAGACGGAGTTGTCGCAGGCTGCGTTAAAAGCTGCAAGCGCGACCGATCTGTTGGAAATTGAACGTGAGTTCAGCGAGGGCATGAAAAAAATGAGCGCTAACGGGCCGGTAAAAGTGCGCACGATGGATCGCGCTCGCGTGGAGTCAATCAACGGGCAGCTTGCCTTGGTGTTGTCGTACACGCGAGTGACCGAACCCAATCCTGATCTGTGGCGAGTAGAGCAAATAAAAATTCCCTTTGGTGACCAGTATTTGTCGTTCTCGCTGTCGTACCGCGTTGACAGTCAAACGCTAATGGCTCCTATTCTTGACCGCGTAAAGCGCAGCGTCCGATTCTGACCATGGCGTCGGCATAAACGGCCCCTTTTATTCCTCCGAGCGAGTTTGACGTGCCCCCGCACACCCACTACGACAACCTAAAAGTTTCGCGCACTGCGCCAATTGAAGTTATCCGCGCTTCGTACAAAGCGCTCGCGCAGAAATATCATCCTGATCTGAACCCTAACAACAGCGATGCGGCGCGCGTGATGACGGTGCTGAACCTGTCGTACGGCGTGTTGAGTGATCCGGCCAAACGCGCAGCGCATGATGCATGGATTGCCGAGCAAGAGGCGGCCGCAGCACCTTCGCCACCGCCTTCGCCCCCACCCCCACGTTCGCCCTCGCCGCCCCCCACGCCAGCGCCACCACCGCGAGCGCGGCAGTCGGCCGCGCCGCCCGCGCCCGCGCCCGCGCCCGTTCCCGCTCCGCAACATGCAGCCATTCGCCTGATTCAGCACGTCTTTAACTACTGGATCATTTATCTTGGGCTTGGCGTCTGGATTTGGTATGCCAATACCGATCATCCGATTAAGGCGACGACCACCACTTCCAGCGCAACACCCAGCGGCATTCAAACGGCCAAGCCCGCGCCCAAGCCAGCGTACGTACGACCGGATCGCGCGCCCAACGGCGAGCCGTGGCCAGCGTCCAATAGCTACGTCGGCGGTTACGGCGACTTTGCGCGCGGCGGTTTGTCATCGCTGACGGTGGACAACACGCAGAACGATTCCGACGTGTTCGTCAAGCTCGTCGCGCTCGACCAAGGCGCGCCCGTGCCGGTGCGTCATTTTTTCATCTATCGCGGCAGCCAATTTCGGGCAGAAAACATACGCGCTGGCAACTATGACATTCGCTATCGGGACATGAACAGCGGCCAGCTTTCGCGCTCAGATCCCTTTGAATTGACTGAGACTAGAACTTTTGATGGAACAACGTTCAGCAACATGACCATGACACTTTACAAAGTGCACAACGGCAACATGCAAACTCACGGCCTTGCCGAAAGTGACTTTTGAATGAGTGACGCGATCCACACCCACTACAAAAATTTGTCGGTTTCGGAGACTTCGCCTCTTGAGGTGATCGCGGCGTCGTTTTTTGCGTTGATGGATAAGTATTCCGCCGAGCGCTACCCGAACGACCCTGAAGCCGCGCGCATTCGCGACGTGCTGGCGGTGTCGTTTGCCGTGCTCAGTAAGGTCGACACACGGCGGGAGCACGACGCGTGGATTGCGGCCAGGAAACGCGGCGATGCCCCTGAGCGTGTCACCGCCATCGCGACCGTCGCGGCCCCGTCAGCGACGCAGAACGCGCACAGCACCACAACCCCCTGGTCACCCTCAAAGGCCGCGCCGGTCGCAGCATCGCCCGTGCCATCGCCCTCCGACGACAATGCGGGGCTTTACGCAGCGGGCGCAGCGGTCGCGGTCATCGCATTCTTCGTTTGGATAGCGCAAATTTCAGGCAACAAGTCCGAACCCCCAGTGCCGCGAACGGCCAGTGTTCCTGCGCCAGTGGTCAGTACACCAACGGCGGCCACGCCCGCAGTCCCTGCTGTTACGCCGCAAATGACACAATCGTACCAATTTGAACCAGACGTGGCGACAGCAGCAATCGCTGCGAATGTGCGCAGCGCGCCCAATGGAAAATCTAAGGTCGTTCGCACCATCGCGCGCGCAACGCCTTTGCAAAAGGTGGGCACTGAAGGCACGTTTATGCAAGTGCGATTGGCCAACGGGGAGCTCGGTTGGGTTGCGCAAGAATTGCTGATACCGCAATCAGACGCCCAGCGGCTTACCGGACAGGCCGCTACCGCATACATTTCGTCGCGAGCCTCCGAAAAGCGCTTACCCACACTTGACGCCGCCATTGTGTCTGGGGAAGTAAAACGACGAATTGACGCAACGTTCGCGTCGTTCGCCGCGCCACGGCTGGATATGACCACAACGCTGACGCAGATGCGCGACATTGCGCAGGTCCGCGTGCCGGTACCCGTATCTGATGACGCAGCAGCTGTCTGGTACACGCTCGCCGCGACGGCCGCGCGAAATGCCGGCGACCTGAATGAAGCGCTGAATAACTACCTTGCGGCCGCTGAGGCAGGGCCCGGGATCGGTGCCCATCACAGCGCGATAGCGCTTGCTGCATACGAGTTGGGGCGACGCGAACTGCTACTAGCGCACGCTTATTCGGCGCTGGCGTTAGCACCTGAAACGACCAATTCGTGCCTCGTGTTCGCACTGGCGCTATCTAGCCTCTCGTCAGCGGAACAGCCGCGTGAAGCAGCTATCGCCAACACGCTGCGCTTGGCAATTCACTACTCTCGTGACGCCGCCTTTACGACTCGCTATTTGAAGGGGCTCGCCGCTAAGGCAACTAACCCAATACTTGCACGCGCCATCGATAGAGCGATTAGCAACTGAGCGCGCGCTATAGGAGCACGGATCGCTGCGCTGCGCGTCAGGTTGTAGTTGACCGAAGGCATGATTCAGATAGTTATCCCGCGCCATTCGCGACTTCCGCCGCTACCACCTTGAACGTGGCGTTGCGGTGCCAGCAAGGTGTGTCATCGGGGGTGATTTGCTTGGTTCGCGTCACACCCCAAAAAAAACCGGCAACCAAAGCTACCGTTTTTTCGCGAGCAAAGACCCGCGTTACGCGGTGGCTTCTTCCGCTGCGGCAGTCGGTGCATCGTTGTCGGGGAAGGTCGGATGCGGTCTCTTTGACGTCAGGAATGCGCATGGGCGCTTGCGTTATTGCTTTTTCGGCAGGGTAAGTTTTAATGAGGCTGGGTGGGCGTGAAATCGCTCGGCCGAATCAAATTCTCCGCCGGAATGCCCAAGCCTTGATGCAGTTTCCAAATCATGGGAAGCGTGAGCGGACGTTTTCGGTTGAGCACTTCGTAGACGCGGTTTAGGCGGCCGATCATGGGTTGCAAATCTTTTGCGGTGAGGCCCGATTGTTCCATGCGGAATTTGATCGCTTCGACGGGGTCGGGCAGGTCGATGGGGAAATGCTTGGATTCGTAGGATTCAACGAGGGTCAGCAAGACTTCGAAGCGGTCGCCGTCGGGCGTGCCGGGCTCGGGTTCGTTGTCGAAGTAGGCGCTGAGTTCGTTGAGTGCGGCGCGATGGTCTTCGTCGCTGCGGATGGGGCGTAGTGGCGCGAGAGCGGGCACTAGGGCGGGTGTGAGGGCGGAAGCTGTCGTGGTCATGATTGCTCCAGTTCTACGGTTTCGGCATCCACGGCGTCATACGCTTTGTGGGTACCAATAAATTTGATGTACACCGCGCCAAACCGGTAGGCGATGGCAGCGATGAGACGGTAGTCGTTGCCTTTGATGTTGAAGACCACGCGGCGATTTTTGAGGATGCTGGCGCTGCCGAACTGCGCTTTGATGTCCGCGGGTTGCAGCCACACCGCGTGCTTCACCTCGTCCGCCCAGGACTTGAGCGGCTGCTCGGAGTCCGGGTGCTGCGACCAGAAGTCACGTAGATGTTTGATAGCGACTAATTTCAAAGTACGTGAATATTAGTCCCGAATTGGGACTAATGCAAATGGAGTTTTTGTATTCAGCTTTTATGCACGGGCGACTGCCAGGTGGTCGTTCAAGCCATTTTTCGACCATAGTCGACTAATCATTAAAATCGTCTACAACGCACACAGAACGGTCGCTGCGCGCCAAAAGCCATATCATGATCGTTCATGCGCCGAAAACAAAGACGGCAGCCAAGGCTGCCGTTTTTCCGCGAACGAAGAACAGCGCTAAGCGGTCGCCTCTTCCGCCGCTTCAGTCGGAGCATCACTGTCCGGGAAGCCGAGTTTGACTTTGCCGTCCCCGTCGATGTCGATCTTGACTTTGCCGCCGCCGACTAATTTGCCGAACAGGAGTTCGTCGGCGAGCGCACGGCGAATCGTGTCTTGAATCAGACGCGACATTGGGCGTGCGCCCATAAGCGGATCGAAGCCGTGCTTCGCGAGGTAGTCGCGAAGGCCGGGCGAGAACTCAGGATCGACCTTTTTCTCGTGCAGTTGGCCTTCGAGTTCAAGCAGGAATTTGTCGACCACTTTAAGGATGACTTCGTGTGTGAGCGGCGCGAAGCTGATCGTGGCGTCAAGGCGGTTTCTGAATTCCGGCGTGAACATGCGCTTGATGGCTTCCATCTCATCGCCGACTTCTTTGGTGTTGTTGAAGCCGATGATGTTTTTGGTGAGCGTTTCCGCGCCCGCGTTAGTCGTCATGACGATGATGACGTTGCGGAAGTCAGCCTTGCGACCGTTGTTGTCGGTGAGCGTGCCGTGATCCATGACTTGCAGAAGCACGTTGTAAATGTCCGGATGCGCTTTCTCGATTTCGTCGAGCA
>ENA-UOWO01005119-UOWO01005119.1-activated-sludge-metagenome-genome-assembly--contig:-NODE-5119-length-14061-cov-4.298729_pt1 | contig 14061 bp, 16 predicted proteins | sample MGYA00238148_ERZ761564 | MGnify/ENA primary metagenome ERZ761564 (study PRJEB28885, sample SAMN05720194) | activated sludge metagenome | isolation source: Anaerobic digester | place: USA...
TAGACTGCGTGATACTGGACATGGGCATTCCTGATGCACAGGCCTATCACCTGCTCGAAGAAGCGAAAAAGGATCCTGCGCTTGAAAACCTGCCAATTATTATTTTCACCGGCAAGAGCCTTTCAATGGCAGAAGAACAGCGCATTAAGCAGTACGCCGATTCTATCGTTGTAAAAACAGCGCATTCCTACCAGAGAATGCTGGATGAAGTTTCCCTTTTTCTTCATTTGGTTGAAGGAAAAAAGAAAGCCGCTTCAAAAACCGACAAAAAAAACCTTGGCGCGCTTCACGAAATACTATATAACAAAACGGTACTGATAGTGGATGACGATGTGCGCAACATTTTCTCACTTTCAAAATCCCTCGAAAAGCTAAAGATGAATACTGTTACAGCGATCAATGGGAAAGAAGCGCTGAAAAAAATGAAAGAACACGAAGAGATAGATATTGTGCTGCTGGACATGATGATGCCTGAAATGGATGGTTATGAAACCGCCAAACAAATCAGGAATAATTCTAAGTGGAAAAATCTGCCTGTGATCGCGGTAACTGCGAAAGCGATGACCGGCGATCGCGAAAAATGTATCAGCGCGGGCGCTTCCGATTATATCACCAAACCCGTGGACATTGATCAACTCTTGTCTCTGCTTCGTGTGTGGCTTTATGAAAATTCAAAATAACAAAGGCGTTTATGTTTGAAAAAACGATTTTAATTGTAGACGACGATTCGAGAAATATTTTTGCTTTAAGCGCCAATTTACGCGCTAAGGGTTTTCAATGTTTATCAAGCGTCAATGGGATCGAAGCCCTGAACCTATTAGGGAGCAACCAAACAGTGCACGCCGTACTGATGGACATGATGATGCCTGACATGGATGGTTATGAAGCCATTCCCGCTGTAAAAAAATTAAGAAAAGGAATTCCTGTTGTGGCTGTTACCGCACAGGCTATGCCCGGCGACAGAGAAAAGTGTCTTGAGGCAGGCGCCGACGGTTATATTTCAAAGCCCATCGACCTGGATAAACTGCTGGAACTCCTCGCGAAATTCAAAGTAATATGACCGTAGGCGATGATCAAATTGATGTTCTGTTAAACGACCTGCTTGAAATATACGGGTATGATTTCACTTATTATTCGAGAGCCTCGCTCAGAAGACGCATTAACAGGTTATATTTGCTTGACCAGTTTCCTGGTTTCGTTGCTTTTCGTCTTAAAATCATATCAGATTCAAATTATGTGAAGAGGTTTGTTGAGGAAATAACCGTGAACGTCACTGAAATGTTCCGAGACGGTTTGTTTTACAAAGAACTTCGCAAAGAGGTTTTGCCAAATCTGGGAACCCATCCGTTTATCAGGATCTGGCACGCGGGTTGTTCAACAGGTGAAGAGGCTTACTCAATGGCTATCCTTCTGCAGGAGGCCGGCATTTTGCACAAATCACTGATCTATGCCACCGATATCAACCCCGGCGTACTCGACAAGGCCAGGCAGGGTGTTTTTTCTTTGAAACATATGAAAATGTATTCCGAAAATTACATTGCGGCGGGTGGCTTATCTGATTTTTCGTCGTACTACACAGTTAATTTTGAGGGCGTAAAATTTGATGATGCTCTTGGCAAACGTATGATCTTTTCTACCCACAACCTGGTTTCAGATAGGTCATTCAACGAATTTCATCTTATTGTATGCAGGAATGTACTCATCTATTTTGAGAAAGAACTGCAGGAAAAAGTATTTTCTTTGTTCGATGCCAGTCTCGGTAAATTATCTTACCTGGCGCTTGGGTCTAAGGAAACATTAAAGTTTTCGAATATTCATGCCAAATTCAAACAAATAGGCCACGAAAAAATATGGAGAAAAATGAAATAACGCAGTCATGTCATGTACTTTTAATTGGCGGCTCAGCGGGAAGTCTCGAGGTATTGTTGAAAGTATTTCCAAAGCTGAGTAAGGATCTACTTTTTCCAATCGTTGTGGTGCTGCACAGGAAAAGCGGCTCCGATTCTTCGCTTTCCGAATTATTTTCAACACGCACCAGCCTAATTGTAAAAGAAATCGAAGACAAACAAACCCTTCTTCCCGCTCATATTTATATTGCCCCGGCCGACTACCACGTGTTGTTTGAAAACACCCGCCTGCTGTCGATCGACTTTTCCGAAAAAGTTAACTATAGCAGGCCCAGCATAGATGTTACGTTTGAGTCCGCCGCCGAAATATTGGGAAATCACCTGGTTGCTTTGATTTTGTCTGGTGCCAATGCCGATGGGGCGCTGGGCTTAAAAAAAGTAAAACAAAACGGGGGGCTGGTTGCAGTGCAGGACCCGGCAACGGCAGATTCGGCCTATATGCCGTTACAGGCGCTTTTAGCAGTAACCCCTGACGCGATCTTAAAAACCGATGAGATGGCCGAATTTATCAATACACTGTAAATGTCTATCCACCTGAGTCAAATTACTAGGGTACCATCGTGCACTGAATGTAAACCCTGCTGGCGATTTTAATGGTCACTCATTCCGCTGTTGTAAACTCAAGCCATTACCATCAGGGTCTTTAAAAGAAGCGAACTTTCCCCATTCCGTTTGCTCAAGCCTTGTGATCTCTATTCCGTTTTCACGCAATTCCTTCACATCTTCATCAAAACTGTCGGTTCTAATTACGAGCCCCTGCACACTTCCCGGGGGCATTTGTTTAAACCAGGTAACCAGCGTGATAGTTGTTGAGTTGCCCTTAAACCCCATCTGCAACCAGCGGCGATTGTTTCCCATTTCGTTGTCAGCAAGCAGCTCAAATCCTAGCCGGGAGTAAAATGCCATTGCCTTCTGCTGGTCAGAAACAGGTATCGAAATTACATCAATGCTTTTCACAATTGTGTTCTATAAATTTTGATGCCTTCTTCACGCTATAGCGCCAGTTCAAACTCCTTGTTTGCGAGCACCTTGCCGTTAACCTGGATTTCAAGTTTGTGCTGGCCTTTAAAATGTTTACGGGTTGTGAAATCTTTAAAAACCTGCTTTTTGACGATGTTGACCGATTGTTTGGGCTGGAGATGAAGTTCGGTGAGTTTAAAAACCTTGGGAGAGGTTTCGCCGGATTTCTTTTGGTAATGAACTACATAGTCAATCACCAGTTTTTGAGGGGCTGTTTTTAAAGACCCGATACCGAACGAAAATTGCAGTGTTTCTCCTAGTTGCACTTTGTTTGCTGAAATTTTAAAATCTGTGATCTTTACTTTTACATCTTTTTCAAAATTAAAAATAGAAAGGCTATCGGCATTCCCTTTTTTTATAAGGCTGCGACTGGCGTGTTTAATAATCCATGAGGTATTGGGCTTGGACTGGTCCCATTTACCAACCACCTGCAGCATGTATGCGGGATTATCCTTTGAGATATCGTTCAGGTGATTCGCAACCGATTTTCGTACATACAATTCATCGTCGTTTTTCAGTTGTTCGAGAATTTTCTTTGTCGCAGCCGGGTCACTGATCACCTGGTCCAGCTTAAATGACCATGGCAGTCTTGGCCGGCTTCCCTCCGATGAGAGGCGCCTCACATGAGGGTCTTTGTGCTTCGACCAATCTGTCATCACGGCTATGGTTTTTTTAAAATCACGCTTTAAAAATTCCCTCACTGCAAATTCCGACGAACCGAAGCCTGTGAAATATTTTAAGGCCTCCATCGACAATTCAAAATGATTGTGACCATACAAACCAACATAGTCGGGAAACAACAGGTTTGTATACCCACGGTTTAAATTTGGAATGACTTTGTACATTATTCCGAGACTCTTCTTAAAATCGGCCGGCAGGTGGTTCCTTAAAACCACCGATGTTTTGCGCATGCGTTCGTTCAGCGACAAAGGCCCGAGGTTATCGGTGATCTCTTTTAAAAACACAGCTGAATTAAATTCAGCATGTGCCTTTTCAAACTCACGCGACAATCCCGCGTAGAATTTTTTGTTGAACATTTCTTTTAAAGGCTCCATTTGATGTATATTGTGTAAATTATTTCACAACTGCGTGTTTTTTTTTAAGACCGGGGTAGGCTGTAAGCGGGTATGAATTTAGCACAAAATACAGCCTGTATGAATCCTGTTCAGAATTAATTCTTATGTTATTAAAAAAAGTCTCCGCTTTTATCATTTGTCTGATCATTCCGCTGGCCGTTGGGGGCTTGTCAGGATACCTGACCTTTGGTGATATACAAACCTGGTATGTTACACTCAACAAACCCTCTTTTAATCCTCCCAATTGGCTGTTCGGACCGGTATGGACAAGCCTGTACGCGTTGATGGGCGTTTCGTTGTTCATGGTATGGAACAGACAGCGCAACTGGTTGAGGCAAAAAGCGCTGATCGTTTTTTTTGTGCAGCTCTTTCTCAATTTCTGGTGGAGCCTGATCTTTTTCAAGTTTCATCTTCTTTTTGCAGCGGCGCTTGAGATTATTTTATTGTGGGCGACGATCATCTATATGCTCAGTTGTTTCAAACAGGTAAAACCCCTTGCTGCCTGGCTCAACATCCCCTACCTGCTGTGGGTAAGTTTTGCAAGTGTACTTTCTGCCGCAATCTGGTATATCAACCGCTGATTTATTTAACTATGATAAGGTTGGTAGAAGCGATGATGTTCTGCAAAGCTTTGTAAAGTTGATCAAGATCCTCCTGGGAATTAAACGCATTTATTGAATACCTGATAAAAACATGCTCCTCATGCCGCATCACGAGAATTTCGATGTTGTAAGATTCGAAAAGCAGGCGCTGAAGTTTTTCGGGTTCATTTGTTTTAACCGGAATACTTGCGAGTTGGCCCAGGAATTCATCGGTAACAGGGCACAATGGACTTGAGCCGAGTAATTCACAAAAACGCGCAACATTTTTTTGCACCAGGGCACGGCACTGGCTCGCTACCAGGGGCCAGTTGTGCTCCTTTAAAAAAGCAATGGCCCGTTCAACAGTTAGAAAGGCCGAAAAATCTCTGGTGCCCTGGCCCTGGTGATAATCTATGAACTGAGAACCGGAGGGAGTCGCGCTGTCGTATCCCCAGCTCACGACCAAAGGATCAAAGAGCTGCTGCGATTCTTTTTTCACATACAAAAACGAACAGCCTTTTGGAGTCAACATCCATTTATGACAGGCACCGGTGTAAATATCGGGGTTCAGGTCGGCAATGTTCAGGGGCAGCTGTCCTGGTGCATGGGCCCCATCAACAAAACTCATGATGCCCAGTTCCCTCGCTCTGTCGCAGATCTCCTTTACCGGCAAAATAAGCCCGGTGGCGCTTGTAATATGACTAATAAAAATCAATTTTGTTTTATCACTCAATCCTGTAAAAAATTCTTCAACAAATTTCTCTTTAGTAGTTAAGGGTAAAGTAATTTTTTGCCTGACATAGCTGGCATTCGCTTTTTTACAATAGTAGGACCAGGTTTTGTCGCAGGCGCCATACTCCAGGTTGGTGGCCAGGATCTCATCACCCGCGCTTAACTTCAGACTTTTTGCAACGATGTTGGTGCCGTAAGAGGGATTCGAAACAAAAACCAGATCGTCGCTATCACAACCAACGTAATCGCCCAGTGCCTTTCGCGAATTCTTTAAATACCGGGGGCCGTTCACCGCAATAAACTGCACAGGTTCATATTCCAGTTCCCGCTGCCATTTCTGATAGTCTTCAAAAATCGGTTTAGGGCAGGCACCGAAAGAACCAAAATTTAAAAAGGTAATCTTCGGGTTTAAAAGAAACTGTGTTTTTAAGTGGGAAGTTTGCATGGGTAAAAATATAATTTTTGCGCGACTATGCAATGTGGCCAGGCTTTGCTTTCCATGTTTAAAAAAATTCTTTCTGTGCTGCTTAAAAAACCAAAATCTGTATCTCATTTTTTTGAATTTTTTGATTATGAGAAACAAAATTATTGAATGATCTCGCAATCAAAGTTCAATGAATTCAACAGGGCAATGATCTGGTGAGGCAAAATATTTTGCCCCTCCACCCTTAAGATCCTGTCACGGTCTTCGAGATCGAAATTAATCCTGTACCAGGGAAAGCGGCGGAGCAGTTCCGCGATCAGGACCTGGGCCTGCAGGCTATTAAGAACGTTGGTTCTGAAGATCTCAACAGGGTGCAATTCAATTAAGTAAGCTGTTTGGCTGGTAGTGGTCATCTTGTAAATATTTTCTGAAGTAAAATTAAATGGCGAAACTGACAACCCTATGGCAGTGTGCCACTCACCCTATCAAAAAAATATTTAATTTCGGGCATGTCAAAAATAAAACCTGCCACGATTCCGGTTTCGGCCCTTGAATTTTTAAAAACCGTGAAAAAAAATAATAACCGCGATTGGTTCAATGCGCACAAAGATCTTTATTTAAATGAGCTGAGTCAGCTGGAAAAGTTTGCCGATGGCCTTTTGTATGAACTGAACAAATACGATGTGATTGAAACGCCGAGTGGAAAGAAAAGCCTGCACAGGATTTACAGGGACACTCGGTTTTCGAAGGAAAAAACGCCGTATAAAACCAATTGGAGCGGCAGTTTCAGCCGGGCGACGAAAGCCCGCCGGGGAGGTTATTATTTTCATATTGAGCCCGGCAATAGTTTTGTCGCGGGTGGTTTCTGGGGACCCAGTCCCGATGACCTGAAACGCATCCGGGAGGAACTCGCTTATGATGCCACTGCGTTCAGAAAAATTTTAAAAAGCAAAACATTTAAAGAAACTTTCGGGACTTTGCATGGAGAACAAATAAAAACAACACCCAAAGGCTTTGATGCCGATAGCCCCGCCATTGATCTGCTGCGTTTCAAACAGTTTACGGTGATCAAAAGATTTACCGACAAAGAAGTGTTGCACCATGACTTTTTAAAACAAGCGGCGCAAAGCTTTCGCAATATGCGGCCGTTTTTTGATTACATGAGCGAAGTGCTCACTACCGATGTGAATGGGATCTCGGTTATTTAAACATTACTAAGAACTGTATTTACTTTTTGTTTTCCTTTGCTTTTTTCTTAAAATATCTTTTCAACGGAAAACTATGTTGCAATCCTTCCAGGTCTTCATCCAGCTTTTTTGAGCCGCTTTCAAGGTTCTTCAAACTGGCCTTTAAACTGGCACCGGCTTCCTCGTCGCGTAACAGAACACCTGCCGGTGTTTTTGGATTTTTAGAAGCTGTTTTTAATTCGGAGATAAATGCTGAAGCAGTATCAGCCACTTTGTTCAATTCAAGCACTGTTGACCTGATGGAATTAAAGATGGAAGTGTCTGTTACCAAATCATTGGCAAGGCTTCCCTTTTTGTTTAACTTAGAAGTGAAAGCGTTTAATGACGCGATCAGGTTCTGTGCTTTGTCAGAAGCCTGTTTGAGGGAAGCACTGGTGGCTGCGATGTTATCATAGATCGCTTCGTCATTTAATAATTTACCAATTGAACCCTGACCATTCGCCATCTTTTTACTGATGGTTTTAAAATCGTTGGTAATCGCCAGAATGTTTATGTTATTTTCCTGAAGGGTATTGATCATGTCTTCAGAGGTGAATGTTTTTTCAACACTCAGGGTATCGTCGTCTTCCACCCCATCGGCTTTTGAGGTGCCACCGTAAATCACCAGGATCTTATTGCCGATCAAACCATCGGCGCTTACTTTCACCTTAGCGTCCTTGCGGATGTATTGCTGGGATTTTTCGTCGATGTTCATCACTACCTTCACTTCTGAATTTCCGTAGAACTGTACCCTTTTAACGGTGCCTATCTTCACACCTGAGAACCAGATATTATTGCCCTGCTGCAAGCCATTCACATCATCAAAAATCGCTGTGAGGTTCATCTTTTTAGAAAATGTTTTGTGCAGGTTACCAATGGTTAATATTCCTCCAATAAGAAATACTATGCCGAGTAAAACAAAAACGCCGACTATAATTGCGCGTCTATTTGGAGATTCGTTCATGATTTATTGTATAAAATTGTAATTAAAAAATTGTTGCACCCGTTCATCTTCGTTTTCAAAGACCTCTTTAAAACTTCCTACCTTCAAAAACTTACCGTCCAGGAGCATCGCAGTTCTGTTGCCAGTTATTTTCGCACAGGTCAGATCATGCGTGATAATTATTGAACTGGTTTTGTATCTTTTCTGAACATCATTGATCAGATCGTTGATCTCAATGGATGTAATCGGATCGAGTCCTGAAGTGGGTTCATCATACAACATAATTTCGGGTTTAAGAATGAGGGTGCGGGCAATGCCGATCCTTTTGCGTTGTCCGCCAGAAAGGTCGGAGGGCAACTGATTTATTTTTTCTGAAAGTCCAACAGCTTCCAACACTTCTTCCACGGCCATGTCTATTTCCTTTTTACCAAGGTGTTTAAAGTTCATTCTTAATGGAAAGGCAAGGTTCTGCCGTACGTTCATGCTGTCGTAAAGCGCGCTGTTCTGAAATGAAAAGCCGATCTTCAGCCGCAATGCATCCAGCTCTTTTCCTTTGAGCTTTTCTACTGGCTCACCCAGCACGTTCACCTCGCCGCTATCGGGTTTTAAAAGACCAATCAGGATCTTGATCAGTACAGATTTTCCGGTACCTGAACGGCCTAAAACCGCCACATTTTCTCCCTTGTAAACGTCGAGGTCAACGCCCCTAAGAACATGCAGGTCACCAAAAGATTTATACAGGTTACGCACCGAGATCACCGTGTGGTTCCTGTCAATTTTATCCAAGTCGTTGTGTGCTTCCATTTTAGTATAACCTGATCCAGTTGCTTACCTGTACTATTACCACTTCTTCAACAAACACCAGGAACATTGACAACACAACAGCCTGGTTGGCGGCGCGTCCCACTCCCTGGGTGCCCTGCGTGGCATTGTATCCTTTATAACAGCCCACCATCCCGATGGTAAATCCAAACACCAATGATTTAACCACTGATGTAAACAGATCTAAAAAAGTAATGGTTTCGAAGCCGTGCTCAAAAAAACTGATAAAACTCGTTGAGTCGTTGGCATTCACGTTCACAAAAGCGCCGAGCAGACCCATAAAAGCGCAATAAAGCGCCAACACCGGAACCGTTATCATCGCCGCGAACACCCTTGTGACTACCAGGTATTTAAAGGGATTGATAGCCGACACTTCCATAGCGTCTATTTGTTCGGTTACCCGCATTGATCCTAATTCGGCGCCAATACTTGAGCCAATTTTACCGGCGCAGATCAGGGCAGTTACCAGTGAAGCCAGCGCGCGAACAATGGCGATGGAGATCAATGAAGGCAGCCAGGATGTAGCGCCGAAAGTTTCTAACGAAGGTCTTGATTGTTTGGTGAACACGATGCCAGTGATAAAACCCGTTAAGGTAATGAGCGGCAGTGATTTTAATCCCACTTCAAAAGCCTGGTGGATCACCTCCCTGAAATAAAAAGGAGATTTAAAAGCTTCTTTCCAGAAAAACCCGATAAACTTATAAGCGTCGTAAATTCCTTTAAAATAATCGTCAACGCCTTTTGAAAATAAAAATTGCCTGGGTTTTGAATTGATCATATTGATTGACTTTATTCTTTTAAAGACACATTCACTGGTAGAAATGTGGTGCCAGTGATAAGCAGGTGTGATGGGGATTTAAATCCCCAGATCATAAACGGGATCGGGCTTTTGTATTAAAATGATCAATTGGTAGGGCGTTGCATTTGAATTTGCTGAATTAATTCCATCATTAACACGATGCTGCCATACATTGCTGGAGAGGTTTTACTCAGTCTCCACGACTTTCTTCAGGTTTTCGAGGGTCTTTTTCCAGTTTTTTGTTGCGTGCTGCTTTTCTTCTTCGCTGGCAATATTATCCTGTGTTACTGTTACAGTGGTTTTTTTTCCGTTTGCAATTAATTCGTAGGTGACCAGGTTATAATTCACCGGCCTATCAGGTTTGCCGCTCATAGAGCTCCAATAAGTGCTTTGAAATAATTTACAGGGTTCAAATTTGACGATGATCCCTTTATCCTCGTAGGTTTTACCTTCATATTCCCCTTCATAGGTAATGGGGCTGCCTTGCTTCCAGTCGGTTTTAACCTCGGTGCCGAATAAATATTTTTTAATCAGGGGCGGACTGGTAATTGCCGTCCATACTTTTGCCGGGCTCGCATCAATTTCAATAGAAATCTGGGCTTCAAGATTTTTCATTTAGTTTTTAATTATTAAAACAGTCATGAAAATATGGTGCCATTTTTAGAAAAGAATGTTACCTGGCCACAATCACTTTGCGGGTGACCACCCTTCGTTGAGTCCTGGCCAGCAATACATACAAACCTTCATTCAAATCAGAGATGCAAACGTTATAATTGTTGTTTTTGTTTAAAACAAGCCAACGAATAAGGGCACCCTGTTCGTTGAGAATGCTTACTTCTGTCTCTTCGCGGGCAGACAGGTTAAAAAAGCCATAAACCGGATTTGGGAAAACCCTGAACACTTCATTAACCTGTTCAGAGATGCCTGTGCAGTCAGACATCACCTGGGTAATTGTTGCCGAAGCTTTGCAATTGTTTACCGCCATGCCGCTTACTGTATAATTGGTGCTAAGGCTGGGCGTTATGAGAATAAGATTGGTAGTGCTCCCGTTGCTCCAGAGGTATGAATTTGCCCCATTGGCGTCCAGCGTCACTGTTTCACCAACGCAGGCCACTGGCGAGCTGCTCGTGATCGTCACTGTTGGATTTTGCAAAACCGTAATGGTGATGCTGGCGGTCCTTGCAGGGCAACCAGGGTGTTGACCGCGAACGGTAAAGGTGGTGGTACTGCCCGGCGAAACGGTGATCGCCGGTGCAACTGTAAGTCCCGGATTCCAGGTGTAATTGGTGGCGCCGGTGGCGCTGATTGACACTGAATTTCCTGAACAAACAACATTTGTGCTGCTGACTATTGTAATGGTGGGGATCATGCTAACGGCCAACACCACAGAAGCCGTTCCGGTACAGGCAGCAAACGAGCCGGTGACTGAATAACCTGTTGTTACTATTGGATTCACCAAGGGATTTGCTGTCACTGCCCCGTTACTCCAGGTATAGCTGGCTGCACCGCTCACGTGTAAAACAGCGCTGTTGCCCGAACAGATGCGTGTTGGTGTGGCCCAGGCAATTAAAGACAAGGTGGCAGAGGTACCGAGTACATAAGTTTGTGTGGCTGAACATAACTGACTGTTTGTGATGGTAACGCTGTAGGTACCTGGAGTAGCGGTGGTAATGCTGCTGCTTGTCTGTCCACCAGACCAGATAAATAAATAAGGTCCCTGACCCGAGATCTGGCCAGTAAGCGTTGCGCTATTGCCCGGACAGATATTTACAGGAAAACTGCTGATGGTCACTGTGGGTTGCCCGATGTTGACTGTGGATGTTCTTAAAGTTGTGCAGCCGTTTGTGGCGGTAACAATACAACTATAAGTGGTGGTGGTTGCGGGCGAAACAGAAATTGATGTTGTGGTGGCGCCGGTAGACCAGTTATAAGCATACAATGCGCTGCCCGGTCCAGTGGGGATCAAATTGATATTTACCGCCAGACCTCCGGGGCAACTGTTGGTATTTGCGGGATTGATGTTGACATCGGGTGAGCGCAATACCGATACCGTTTGGCTATAAGCGGCGCTCGTTCCTGTGGCATTGGCCGAAACAAGTGTGATGGTGTAGGTACCCGGGAAAATAAAGACCGCCATTGGATTCTGGCTGGTTAAAACCGAAACGCCGCCAGGCCCGAATCCGGCGATGGCCACGGTGTATGACCAAGCCGTGGGTGAGTTGGAGGAAAGATCGGTAATTTGCACAGCGTTGTTATTATTGGTACAGGCCGGATTGGCGCTCACAGAAAAATTAGCCACCGGTGCCTGGCTTTGCATGGCAAGCGTCGCGAAACAAGTGCTTAAAAAAATAATAACGAAACGCAGGTTTATTTTTTTCATGGCGATACAATACTTTTTATTGTTTTGAAGGGAGGGATTGAGATTGGTTTAAAATAAAAAAATGCAGTTCTGAGACTGGCGGTCATTTAAATATAAAGCACTGTACGAATATATTGATTTTATTGTTATGCCTTGAAATCCTGTCCTGCACAAATTTTTTTGTTCCTTAACTTAAAAGTTGGAGCTGGCTTAAATTTTTGAAGATTTTTGGAAACAGCTCTATGACCCCTTTTGCAGTATTATCAAAAACAACAGGGCGATGCTGAGAAAAAAAACACTAAAGCAGACATGGTAAAAAATTAAACCACATAAGGCACATAAGAACATATAAGTTGCGCCAAATCCTGATGTGTCTTATGTGGTTCAAAAAACTAAACACAATCAAAAAACAGACTTAGCAAGCTTCAAAAACTACTGTTGAATGTTTTTGTATTTTGATTTATGCAAATGTTGCGCTTCATCAATAGAATGGGATACCGAGAGATCCTTTTCCTTTTTTGCCATTTCGCTGAGTTTTCTGTAAAATTCGCTGAGGGTCTCCAGTTCACTTTCGGTCAGCTCTTCAACATCCACCAGCCGGTTGCTTGGTCCTTTCAGCGACGCGATCAATTCGTTCAGTTTTAAGTGTATTGCTTTTGAGTCTTTATTCTGCGCCCTTTGAATGAGGAACACCATTAAAAATGTAACAATGGTGGTGCCGGTATTGATCACCAGTTGCCAGGTATCTGAAAAACCAAAGAGAGGTCCGGTGATAAGCCAGCAGAGAATAATGGTCAGTGCCAGGATAAATGCTGCGGTAGTACCTGTAAATACGGTACAGTAGTGAGAGATCTTTTCGAAAATGTTGGGGTACTTTTTATTTGTATCCATGGTGATTTATGATTGTTAATTTTAAGATTTGTCGCATTGGTGGTGATTCAATTCTGATGCCTGAATCTGTTGAACTGCTCTACGAAGGTAAAAACAAAAATCTGCATTTCGCCAGTCACATTTTTGTATGTAGGTGCTAAGGGAAATTAATACCTTTGTTTAAAGTCGATAAAGTTTATGCCTGTAGTTTTAAGCGTTAAGAATATGGTTTGTTACCGCTGTGTTTTGGCGGTAGAAGGTATACTAAAAGAAGCGCAGATTCCTTACCAGCAGTTGCTGATTGGTGAGATCCACCTTGGGCAAACACTTAGCGCCACTCAAAAACAGCAACTATCTGGCAGGCTCAATAATATTGGGTTCGAATTGATAGACAATCATCTTTCGGCACTGATTGAAAAAATAAAACACCTGGTGATTAAAAAAGCCAGGAACGAGGTGGACAAAAAAGACAAACCTCTTAATGTTTCATTCTTTCTCTCCGGCAAACTGCACTATGAATACACTTACTTAAGTAGTTTGTTTTCGTCGGTGGAGGGCCGCACGATTGAAAATTATTTCATTGAGCAAAGGATAGAGAAAGCCAAGGAGTTGTTAATTTATGGCGACAAATCCTTATCGGAGATTGCCTATGCGCTTGAATATAGCAGTACCGCGCATCTTTCGTCGCAGTTTAAAAAAGTAACAGGCCTCACGCCCTCACACTTTAAATCGGTAGGGCTTCAAAAACGCAGGGCCCTGGACCAGGTGTGACCCCAAAATTTTATAACAGCTTCCCAAAGTTGTATAACACCGGCGCCCGGCAACGGTTGTAGTTTTGTATTGTCAAACCATTTATATAAAAAGACATGAAAACAACACCGAAAACGGCTAAAGCCGACCAATCAAATCCAAACTGCAACTGTGTAGTTTGTACCTGTGTTAACTGCAACTGCGGTTATGAAAGCAAAACCTCTGACTGTGGTTGCGGTACCTGCACCTGTGAGAAGGGTTGCTCCTGCTAATTATCAGGCCGCTCCTTTCGGGGAGCGGCTTATTACCTGAAACAGAACATCCCAATAGCATTCGGGACACTTCACAACTTAACAACAACAATAAAAAAATTGGAACCTCCTACCTCTGCAAACTGCCCGACCCAGAACTGTACCTGCGGTACCGACGGCGATGGAAAAAACTGCCTCTGCGGCTGTGTGTGCTGTCATTAAAAACCTGTTAAAAAAAGATCATACTCTGATTTAAATAAAATCGTTAGCGTTTTTGCTACGGCTCTTGGAAAATCATTTT
>ENA-UOWO01005120-UOWO01005120.1-activated-sludge-metagenome-genome-assembly--contig:-NODE-5120-length-14060-cov-8.129454_pt1 | contig 14060 bp, 12 predicted proteins | sample MGYA00238148_ERZ761564 | MGnify/ENA primary metagenome ERZ761564 (study PRJEB28885, sample SAMN05720194) | activated sludge metagenome | isolation source: Anaerobic digester | place: USA...
ACCGGCTCGATCTGGACGCCATCGTCGCCCGGGTCGACATCGAGGGCATCGTCGCCGGTTTGGACCTGGACGCCATCGTGGCCCAGGTCGATCCGGACGCCATCGTCAGCCGGGTCGACTTCGACCTGGCGATCTCGCACATCGACCTGATCGGCATCGCCACCGCCGTCGTCGACGGCATCGACCTGGCCGGCATCATCCGCGATTCGACCGGGTCGTTGGCCTCGGAGGCGGTGCACGGTGTGCGGGTGCAGGGTCAGCAGGCGGACGACGCCATCGGCCAGTTCGTCGGCCGGATGCTCGGCCGTCGACGGCAACTCGACGGCGCCCCGATCGTGCCGCGGCCGGGCGAGCCGCCCGCGGTCAACGGCCGGGCCTCGCTCAACGGCCACCACGACCCACGCCTGGATCCGCGCCCGCCGGCCGACCGGAACCGGACGCCGTGACCGCGCCCACCCCTCATTCCGCGCTGGGCCAGACCGAGCAGCGTCCGGCCGGCATCGTCACCCGGTCGCTGGCCGCCGGCATCGACCTGGCCGTCGTCATCGTGGTCTGTTCGGTGGCCTACCTGGGTCTGGCCCTGGCCCGGTTGGCCTGGGCGCCCACCAGTTTCACCTGGCCGGACGTCCCTTTCCTGGCCTCGGTCGCCTTCGCCTTCGCCTTCGCCGTGCTCTACCTGACCATCGGCTGGGTGACCACGGGGCGCAGCTACGGCGGCTATGTGATGGGCCTGCGGGTGCTGACGAACGGGCACCGGATGCTGCGATGGGCGCAGTCGTTCCTGCGTGCGGTGTTTTGCGTGTTCTTTCCGGTCGGCCTGGCCTGGGTGATCTTCAGCCCCAAGCGGCGCTCACTGCAGGACGTCGTGCTGCGCACCACCGTCGTCTACGACTGGCACGTGGTCGCCGATTCGTGACCGGGAGCGTGCGCAGATGTGCACGCTCTGCACGACCAGGTCAAGCGCCTCGATCCGGGTCAGCAACTCGTCGATCTCCTGCGGCTCCCCGGTGCCGTGCACCGTCCGGCCCGCGTGCTGCTCGAAGGTGTGCATCTCCGGCAGGGCCGAGCGGATCACCGAACCGACCCGGCCGGCGACGTGGAACTCGTAGATCGGGGTCATCGAGGACCCTCGGTCGGGCCCGCGTCGTCGGTCTCGCCGATGCGGCGCACCTCGATCAGTTCCAACCCCAGGCTCTGCAGCCGGTTGATGATGCCGTGCAGGGCCGCCTGGTCGGGCACCGGCCCGCGCATCACCGTGCGCACCGGTACGACCTCGACCGTGAACGACTCGATCTCCTCGAGCACTGAAGCCGGCAGCTCCCCGGAGACGCTGATCTCGTAGTCCAGTGTCGTCATCCGTTCCTCCCGAGTCGGGTGCGATGTCGGAGTCGGGCAGCGAGTCCGGGGTCTCCGACGAACACCCGCACCGCTGGATGCTCTCCCAGACGGGTGGCCGGCGGCGTCACCCCGACCGGATGGTTGTGACCGGGTTGGGACCCCGGTCCGCGGCTGTCGAGATCGGGCGCGAACCGGCGGGACCAAGGTCCTGACTAGCCCCGATGTCACTGTCGGTGGCGGTTATCCCCCGGTTGTCCCCTGTACGCTGACCCGGTCGGACTGGTCGCCGTTGCCAGTTGTGCGCGATAAGCGAAATCTGACGTATTCGCTCGGGGCTTCGGCCGGGTCTGCGAGGGTGATGAGAGTTGACTGCTCCGGCGCGTGAGCTGGTCACGCTGCGCACCCGTCCCCCGTCGACCCTGCCGGCGGGGGTCCGTCGCCGACGGCTCGAGACGGCGCTGGACCGGTCGTTCGACCGCGTGTTGACCTTGGTCAGCGCGGGTCCCGGCTTCGGCAAGACGGTGACCGTGGCGTCCTGGGTGCAGCTGCGCCAGATCGACCACTGCTTCGCCTGGCTGACCCTGGACCATTTCGACGACTCCGTACACGGGTTCTGGTCCGACGTGCTGGCCGCGATCCGGTTCAGCGACGCGGTGCCGGCGGACAGCCCGCTGCATGAGATCAGCCCGGCCAGCTCGTTCGGCTCACGGGAGGTCGACAGCCTGCTGGCCCTGCTGGCCGACCTGCGCCGGCCGGTGGTCCTGGTGCTGGACGACTTCCACCTGATTCGCAACCCCGAGGTGCTCGAGTCGATCGCGACCCTGCTGGACCGGCAACCGTCCAAGCTCCGGTTGGTGCTGACCACCCGCGCCGATCCGGTGCTGCCGCTGCACCGGTTGCGGGTGGCCGGCCAGTTGACCGAGATCCGCAGCCGCGACCTGGCCTTCACCCTCGAGGAGTCGGCCGATCTCTTCGTGCTGGAGGGCTTCGCGCTGACGGCCGAGCAGTTGGACGATCTGTACCGGCGCACCCAGGGCTGGCCGGCCGGCCTGCGGCTGGCGGCCATGACGCTGGACCGGGCCGACCTGGCGGCCAGCATCAACCGGGTCACCGGCAGCGACCGGGCGATCGCCGAATACCTGGTCGGGGAGGTCCTGGACCGCTCGGAGCCGGCCGACCGTGAGTTCCTGCTGCGCACCAGCATCGTCGACCGGTTGTGCGCCGACCTGGCCGACCGGTTGACCGGCCGCGACGACGGCCAGCAGGCGCTCGGCCGGCTGCTGCGGTCCAACGCCATGGTGACCGCCCTGGACGACCGTGATCAGTGGGTCAGCTACCACCCGCTGCTGCGCGAGCTGCTGCGGCACCGGCTGCTGCTCGAGCACCGGGCGATCGTGCCGGAGCTCCAGCGCCGGGCCGCGGCCTGGTTCGTCGAGCGCGGCGATCCGATCGAATCTCTGCGCCACTCGATCCGGGCCCAGGACTGGGACGGGGCCGGCCGCACGCTGATGCTCTGCATCCCCAAGATTCTCTCGGTCGAGGCGCCCATCCTGGCCGCCGCGATCCGGCCGCTGGCCGACCGGGCGGTCACCCACCCGGGTCTGTTCCCGCTGCTCGCGGCGGCCGCCTCGCACCTGCAACAGCAGGACTACGCGGCCGTGCACCAGAACATCGTGGACGCACGCCAGTACGTGGACTCCGCGCCGGACGAGCTGCAGCCGTTGATCACGGTGCTGCTCGAACTGTTCGAGATCGCCTACTGCCGGCTGGTCGGCGACGCGACCGGGCTGGCCAACCAGTGTGACAAGGTGCTGCGGCTGGTCGACGAGACTCCGCGGCGGGACCTGCCGCTGGCCCCGCACTTTCGGGCCATCGCCACCGCGAACCTGGGGGCGGCCCATCTGTGGACCGACGACCTGGGCGCGGCCGAACTGACCTTCGCCGACGGCGACCGCCAGCTGACCGACCTGGGCCTGGAGCTGACCCTGCTCAACACGGTCTCGTTCCAGTCGGTGATGGAGGCGATGGCCGGGCGGTGCCGGCGGGCCGAACGGCGGGCCCGGCAGGCGCTGGCCCTGGTCGACCGGCGCGGCTGGGGATCGGAGACCCAGTCGTACGCGCTACACCTGGCCCTGGGCATGGTGCTCAACGCCCGCGGCCAGGCCGACGAGGCCATGCGGGCCTTCGCCCGCGGCTTGAGCGTGAGCCGCACACAGAGCGATCGGATGGTCCGGCTGGGTCTGGCCGTCGGGGCGGTGGAGGCCGCCGTGCTGCGCTCGGACGTGGCCGGAGCGATGGAGGCCGACGCCCGGGCCCGGGCCGGCCTGGCCCGCACGCCTGCGACGCCCATCCGGATGCGCCGCTGGGCCGATGTGGCCGGGGCGCAGACCCTCATCGCCGCCGGGCTCCCGCAGGAGGCGATCGAACGGCTGGGCGAGCCGGCCGACGACCGCGGCTTCTCCACCGTCTGGCAGCGGGCCTGGCTGGCCCGGGCCCACCTGGAACTGGGCGCCCTGCACCGGGTGGAAGAGCTGGTCCGGCCGGTCATCGAGCCCGGCTGGCAGTACCGGGAACCGGTCATCCTGGCCCGGCTGCTGCTGGCCATCGCGGCCGAGAAGCAGCACCGGGACGGATTGGCCCTGACCCACTTCACCGCCGCGGTCGAGTTGGCCCAGCCCGAGGGGATCCGCCGCCCTTTCCTGCAGCTGGCCAGCCGGCTGGCCGGGCCCCTGCACCGCTATCAGGTGCTCGACGGACCGAACACCGCCTTTGTGGTCGAGTGCATCGGCGCGGCCCCGGCCGACGCGCACAGCCCGGCCGGGCAGGTCGAGCACCTGACCGAACGCGAACTGATCGTGCTCAAGTACCTGCCGACGATGCTCAAGGCCGGGGAGATCGCCGACGATCTTTTCGTGTCGGTCAACACGGTCAAGGCCCATCTGCGATCCATGTATCGCAAGCTGGGGGTCAGCAACCGCCGGGAGGCGGTGGAACGCGCCCGGTCCCAAGGGCTGCTGTAGATCTGCTGCGAGAGGTTGCCGACTGCGTCCGAGGGTGTACGCACGGTGGTCGATGGACACAGCATCCGTTGGTGCCCGTCGCGCAGTAGGTGAGGCGAGAAGCCCCGAATGTCGCAGAAACGGACAATCCATTGCCCAAGCACGAATCATCCGCCCCGGCCGGCGAGGCCGTCGCCCCCGCGACGGACGACCCGCCCCGCCGCCCCGCCCGCCGCTCGGCGGTGCTGCGGGCCGTCGGCCTGATCGGCGTCGTGGTGATCTGGCTGCTCATCGCCGGCCTGGGTGGCCCGGCCATCGGCTCGCTGTCCTCCGTGCAGTCCAACGATCAGGAATCGTTCCTGCCGGCCGGGGCCGAGTCCGTGGCCGCCACCGAGGCGGCCAAAGCCTTCAGCGACTCCGGGCAGCTGCCCGCCTTCGTCGTGTTCACCACCGACGGGAGCACCGCCACCCAGCAGCAGCTGGCGTCGTGGGGGGCTTACACGCAGAGTCTGGCCAGCCAACCGGTCGGCGTCGACGGCGCGCTGGGCACGGTCGGCGACTACCTGATCGACGCGCCGGACGGCCAGCCCGTCCCGATCCCGCTGGTCCCGTCCGCCGACGGGCAGGCGGCCCTGGTCATCGTGCCGTTGTCGCAGGACAAGGTGACCGCGGTCGACGCCAGCGGCAAGGCTCCGCTCACCGAGGTGGTCAAGAGCCTGCGGACCGCCGGCCAGGCCGTCGTCGACGCCGATGCGGCCGGCGGCTCGGTGCACCTCACCGGCCCGGCCGGGCTGATCTCCGACCTCGGCGCCGCCTTCGCCGGCATCGACGGCCTGCTGTTGCTGGTCGCGCTGTCCGCGGTGCTGATCATCCTGGTGCTGGTCTACCGGGCGGTCGCGCTGCCTTTCGTCGTGCTGTTCACCTCGATCAGTGCGCTGGCCGCGGCCGGCGGGCTGGTCTACCTGCTGGCCAAGAACGACGTGCTCAAGCTGAACGGGCAGAGTCAGGGCATCCTGTTCATCCTGGTCGTCGGCGCCGCAACCGACTACGGGCTGCTGCTGGTCTCCCGCTACCGGGAGGAACTGACCCGGGTCGACTCGACCTGGATCGCGATCAAGCGGGCCTGGCGGGCGTGCCTGGAGCCGATCGCGGCCAGCGCCGGCACCGTGATCATCGGCCTGCTGTGCCTGCTGCTGTCCGACCTGAACTCCAACAAGGGCCTCGGGCCGGTCGGCGCGATCGGCATCGCCGCCTCCTTCGTCGCCGCGCTCACCCTGCTGCCGGCCCTGCTGATGGCCGGGCGCTGGTTGTTCTGGCCGCGGATCCCGCGGGTCGCCGAGCACGTCGGCGGCGCGCACGCGATCAGCCACCGGGGCAAGCCCGGGCTGTGGGAGAAGGTGTCCGTGTTCGTCGTCCGCCGGCCTCGGCGGATCTGGATCGTCACCGTCATCGTGCTGGGTGCGCTGTGCGCGTTCGTGCCGACCTTCAAGGCCGCCGGCACGGCGCAGACCGACGTCTTCCTCACCGAGGTCGACTCGATCGCCGGCCAGGACGCGCTGACCGAACACTTTCCGGGCGGTTCGGGCAACCCCGTGATCATCATCGCGCCGGAGGCGATCGCCGACGAGGTGGTTGCCGCGGCGGCCGGGGTGGAGGGGATCTCCGGGGAGCCGGCCGTGCTCACCGCGGCCGGGGTCGGCCCGCAGGCCGCCGGCCTGCCGCCGCTGGTGGTCGACGGCAAGGTGCAGATCGAGGCGACCCTGACCGCGGCCAGCGACTCCGAGGCGGCCGAGGAGACCGTCCGCGCGGTGCGCACCGCCGTGCATGCCGTGCCCGGCGCGAACGGCCAGGTGCTCGTCGGCGGGACCACCGCCATCCAGGTCGACACCAACGACACCTCCTCCCGCGACCTGAAGGTGATCATCCCGGTCGTGCTGGTGGCCATCCTGTTCGTGCTGATCCTGCTGCTGCGTTCACTGATCGCGGCCCTGCTGCTGGTCACCGCCACCGTGCTCTCGTTCGGCGCCGCGCTGGGGGTGTCGGCGTTGATGTTCAACCACGTCTTCGATTTCCCCGGCTCGGACCCGGCGGTGCCGCTGTTCGCGTTCGTGTTCCTGGTCGCGCTGGGGGTCGACTACTCGATCTTCCTGATGACCCGGGCCCGGGAGGAGGTGGCGTTCCACGGTCCGCACGACGGCGTGATGCGGGGGCTGGCCGTGACCGGCGGGGTGATCACCAGCGCGGGCCTGGTCCTGGCCGCGACATTCGCCGCGCTCGCCGTGATCCCCATCCTGTTCCTGGCCCAGATCGCCTTCATCGTCGCCTTCGGCGTGCTGCTGGACACCTTCGTCGTGCGCACCCTGCTGGTGCCGGCGGTCGCGATCGACATGGGCTGGTTCACCTGGTGGCCGATCCGTCCCAAGCCGACCAAACACCAACTCGCCCAGCGGACGCCGCCGGCCGAGGCGTCCTCGCCGGTGCCCGTCGACCACTGACGGTCAATCGCCACCGGCCGGTGCGGGCGGACTACTGTCGCCGGGGGTCCGGGACCAGGCCGGGCCACCGGTGAAGGGAATGCCGCCACGATGACCGACATCCGTCCCGGCGACTGCGCCGACGCCCTGGCGCAGGTGCGCGAGCACTCGCCGTTGGTGCAGTGCCTGACCAACATCGTCGTCGCGCAGTGGACGGCGAACGTGCTGCTGGCGGTCGGCGCGGCCCCGGCCATGGTGGACAACCCGCAGGAGGCCGGTGCCTTCGCCCGCATCGCGGGCGGGGTGCTGATCAACCTGGGCACCCCCTATGCGGATACCGCGGCGGCCATGGAGCAGGCCGTGGCCGGAGCCACCGACGCCGGCACCCCCTGGGTGCTCGATCCGGTCGCGGCCGGCGCCCTGGCCTGGCGCACCGAGATCGCCGGGACGCTGCTGGCGGCCGGCCCGACCGTGCTGCGGGGCAACGCCTCGGAGGTGATGGCGCTGACCGGCGGCGCCGGCGGCAAGGGCGTGGAGTCGGTGGACACCCCGGAGGCCGCGCTGGACGCCGCGGTCGAGCTGGCCGGCCGGCACGGCACCGTGGTGGCGATCAGCGGCCCCGTCGACCACCTGACCGACGGCACCCGGGTGGTCCGGGTCAGCAACGGCCATCCGCTGCTGACCAAGGTGACCGGCGTCGGCTGCGCGCTCGGCGCGATGATCGCCGGCTTCGCCGCCGTGCTGGACGACCCGCTGCTGGCCGCGGTCGGCGCCACCGCCACCCTGACCGTCTGCGGGGACCGGGCCGCCGCCGAGTCGTCCGGTCCGGGCTCGTTCGCGGTCGCCCTCCTGGACCAGCTCGCGCTGCTGACCCCGGCCGAGCTCGCCGACCGGGTCCGGCTCAGCTGACCGGCCGCCCGGCCGACGACACCGCCACCGACGCCGACACCGCCACCGACACCGCCATGGCGCCCCGCCCGATCGACCTGACGTTGTACCTGGTCACCGACACCCGGCTGTGCGGCGCAACCGGCTCGAACGGCGCCGACGGGGTGGCCGCGACGGTCCGGGCGGCCGTCGCCGGCGGGGTCACCGCCGTGCAGGTGCGGGACCCCGACGCCGCCGACGAGGAGTTCGTCCGGATCGGGCGAGCGGTGGCCGCGGTGCTGGCCGGCACCGGTGTCCCGTTGATCGTCAACGACCGGGTGCACCTGGTCGCCCGGATCGGCGCCGACGGTGCGCACGTCGGCCAGGGCGACCTGGACCCGGTCGCGGCCCGTCGCATCCTCGGGCCGGACAAGCTGCTCGGCCTGTCGGTGCAGACCCTGGCCCACGCCGAGGCGGCCGCCGCCCTGCCCGCCGGGTGTGTCGACCATCTGGGCGTCGGGCCGGTCTGGTGGCAGGCGACCAAGCCCAACGCCGCCGACCCGGGCGGGCTGAGCGCGCTCTCGGCGATCGTCCGGCGCAGCCCGGTGCCCTGCGTGGCCATCGGCGGCATCGACGCCGAACGGGCCGCCCACGTCCGGGCGACCGGCGCCGCCGGGGTCGCCGTGGTCAGCGCGATCTGCGGGCAGCCCGACCCGGCCGCCGCCGCCCGCCGCATCCGCGACTCCTGGGCCGCCGCCGGCTCGTCGTCCCACGGGGCGGGCTGATCAACTCGGCGAAACCCGGTCCGTTTTGCCCGGTTTCGCGCCGAGTTGATCCGCCCGCCGGGAGGGGAGGTCGTGGTCAAGGCGCAGGATCCCGGCCCGGCGGGACCTTCGTCCCTGGTTGTTGTCGGGGCCCGGACGCAGGCTGGGATCAGGTCGTCCGACGGGTTCGGGTTCGGATCGGGTGGACGGCCGGACAAGGAGTTCGATCATGACTGGCGTCCGGCAGCAGATCCTCGTCGGACTGGACGGATCGCCGGAATCCCTGACCGCCGCCCGTTGGGCCGCCCGCGAGGCCCGGTTGCGGCATGTGGCCGTGCAGTTGGTGCACGCCTTCGACATCCCGGTGTTCGCCGGGTGGGGCTACGCGATCCCGACGGACTTGACCGAGGAGCTCTACCGTGCCGGGGAGCAGTTGCTCGCCGACGTCGCCCATCAGCTGCGGGCGCAGGACCCCGACCTGGAGATCACCGGCCGCCAGGTGCGGGCCGACCCGCGCCCGGTGCTGGTCCAGTGGTCCGAGCGGGCCGTGCTGACGGTGGTCGGCACCCGAGGCGGCGGGCGGATCCCCGAGGCGATCCTCGGCTCGGTCACCCAGCACCTGACCGCCCACGGCCGGTCCCCGGTCGCCGTCATCCCGGCCGGCACGATGCGGGATGACGGCGCCCCGGCCGGGCCGGTGGTGCTGGGCGTCGACGGGTCGCGGACCAGCGAGGCCGCCGTCGAGTTCGCCTTCGACGAGGCCGACCGGCGCGGCGCCGCCCTGCACGCCGTGCTGGTCGTCGACGACGTCGCCCCGCGCGGCTCCGGGTGGGCGGTCCCGCCGGACGCGGCCGCCGACGAGGAACACGCCGTGCTGGCCGAACAGCTCGCCGGCTGGGCCGAGAAGTACCCGGACGTCGTCGTCACGCCGCAGGTACGCCACGGCCGGACCGTGCCGGAGCTGCTCCGCGCGGACCCGCAGGGCCCGGCGCCCGAGTTGATCGTCGTCGGCAGCCGCGGCCGGGGCGGGTTCTCCGGCCTGCTGCTGGGCTCCACCAGCCACGCTCTGATCGGCCACAGCCCCTGGCCGGTCGTCGTGATCCGCGGCGCGGTCACCGAGCGCCCTTGAGCTCGGCGCGGTCGGCGCATCTACCCCGACGGATGCGCCGGCCGCGCCGGGGACAGCGGCGTCGCCGGCTGTTCCCGACGCCCGTGCGGGCCGCTGCGCCCGCACGGTAGCGGTCGACGGCGCCGCTCATCGACCCCAAGGACCCGGCCATCGCCCCGGCATGATCCACTCGACGCCGGCGGTGGCCCGTCGACGGTGCCCCGCCCCACTGCCCTGGGGAGGTCCGCGTGCCGATCACGTCCGCGCAACGCATCGCCGAGGTCGCCGAACGGGTGCTCGGCGGCCCGTTGCCCATCCGGATCCGGGCGTGGGACGGCAGCGAGACCGGTCCGCCGTCGGCGCCCACCCTGGTGATCAGCCGGCGGGCACTGCGCCGGTTGGTGTACTCGCCGGGCGAACTCGGCCTGGCCGAGGGGTATCTGGCCGGCGACCTGGACGTCGAGGGCGACCTGGCCGCCGGGCTGTCCGCGGTGTGGGCGGCCACCCGTCACGGGGACCTGGCCCGGCCCCGGTTGCGGCTGACCGACTACCCGCGGCTCGCGGTGGCCGCGGCCCGGTTGGGCGCGCTCGGCCGCCGCCCGCCGCGGCCCGGCGCCCCGGCGCAGCTGTCCGGGGACAAGCACTCCCGGGACCGGGATCGGGCCGCCATCGCCCACCACTACGACCTGTCGAACGAGTTCTACGAACTGCTGCTCGGCTCGACCATGGCCTACTCCTGCGCCTACTTCACCCAGGGCCCGGACCAGGACCTGGACGACGCGCAACGGGCCAAGCTGGACTTGATCTGCCGCAAGCTGGGGCTCGGCCCCGGCCAGCGGCACCTGGACATCGGCTGCGGCTGGGGCTCGCTGATCTGCCACGCCGCCGAGCATTACGGCACCCGCTCGGTCGGGGTCACCCTGTCCCGTGCGCAGTACGACTTCGTCGCCAAGCGGGTCGCCGCGGCCGGCCTGAGCGACCTGGTCACCGTCCGGCTGGCCGACTACCGCGAGCTGATCGGCAGCGGGACCGACCGGGCCACCTTCGACGCCGTGACCAGCATCGAGATGGGTGAGCACGTCGGCGACGACGAGTACCCGGTGTTCGCCCGGATCCTGCACGACGTGCTGCGGCCCGGTGGCCGGGCGCTGGTGCAGCAGATGTCCCGCGGTCGCACCCAGGCCGGTGGCGGCCCGTTCATCGAGACCTACATCGCCCCGGACATGCACATGAAGCCGGTCGGCAGCACCGTGTCGATGCTCGGCGAGGCCGGGCTGGAGGTCCGGGACGTGCACGCGATGCGCGAGCACTACGGCTGGACGGCCCTGGCCTGGCTCCGGATCCTGGAGGACCGCTGGGCGGAGGTGGTGGCGATGACCGGTGAGGTCAACGCCCGCGTCTGGCGGCTGTACCTGATCGGCGGCGGGCTGGCCTTCGAGCAGAATCGGATGGGCGTCGACCAGATCCTGGCCTGCCGGCCCGACGAGGGCGGCGCCACCCCGGGCCGGTCCGGGATGCCGCCAACCCGCCGAGACTGGGAGCGGGACTGACCATGGCTCGATCGGGCAAGGCCGGGACGGTCGCGTTCGGCCAGGAGACCTACGACGGGCAGTTCCAGCGCACCCTGTCGGCGTCCTACGCCGGCATGGCCGACCTGGGCGAGGCGTTCGCGACGGCCCGGGAGATCGGCAAACCGGACCCCGAGCGCTGGTACAACGCCTGGTTCGGTCGGGCCGAGGCGGTCCGCGCGAGCGCGGAGGCCGCGGCCGCCGCGCAGGACCGGGCGTCGGCCCGCGGCGCGTTCCTGCGGGCGGCCGAGTACTACCGCCAGGCGTACTTCTTCCTGCGCCGGGACCTGGACGATCCGAGCCTGCGCCGGGCCTACGCCGCCCAGGTCGGCGCGTTCACCGCCGCCGTCGAGCTGTTCGACACGCCCGTCGAGACGCTGGCCGTGCCCTATCAGGGGACGACGCTCAAGGCCTACTTCTTCGCCCCGGACGGCAGCGGCGCGCCCCGGCCGACGGTGCTGGCCCCCTGCGGGTACGACTCCACCGCCGAGGAAGGTCTGGTCTTCGTCACCGGGGCCCTGGAACGCGGGTACAACGCGGTGGTCTTCGAGGGACCGGGTCAGGGCGCCGCGCTGTACCGGGACCGGCTGTGGATGCGGCCGGACTTCGAGGTCGTGCTCACCCCGGTGGTCGACCTGGTGGCCGCCCGGCCGGACGTGCGGGCCGATCGGCTGGTGCTGATCGGCCGCTCCTTCGGCGGGTACTTGGCCCCGCGCGCGGCCGCGTTCGAGCACCGCATCGCGGCCCTGGTGTGCGATCCGGCCCAGCCGGACCTGGGCGCCCGGGTCCCGCAGGGGCCGGCCGGGGTGATCGCCCCGCTGATCGTGGCCGCCCAGATGCGGGTCAGCGTCGACCGGCGGGAGTTCTTCGGGGCCCGGATGGCCGTGCACGGGCTGACCAAGGTCTCCGCCTACTTCGCCGAGCTGCGCCGGTACACCCTGCTCGACGTGGCCGACCGGATCGCCTGCCCCACGCTGGTCGTCGAATGCCAGGGCGATTTCGTCGGGGGCGGGGGACCGGCCCTGATCGCGGCGATGACCCACGCACCCACCACCCTGGTCGAGCTGACCGCCGCGCAGGGCGCCGGTGGCCATTGCGGCGGACTCGGCCAGCGGGTCTGGGACCAGGTCGTCTACGACTGGTTGGCCACCGTGCTGCCCGCCGAACCGCCGGACGAGCCGGACGGGCCTCCGGACGGGCCGGACGAGGACCGCCGCGGCGGCCAGGGCACGAACCCCGAGGTGCGGGCGACGTAGTCGGCGTAGCCGGGGCGGGACTGGCTCATCCGCCGCTCGGTGAGCGCCTTGCCGGTCTTGGCCACCAGCAGCCAGATCATCAGCGCGGGTGAGAGCACCGTCAGCCAACCCCACCAGGACCAGGTCACGGTCAGGAAGATGCCGACCCAGACGCAGGCGTCGCCGAAGTAGTTCGGGTGCCGGGTGTAGCGCCACAGGCCGCGGTCCATCAGCTTGCCCTTGTTGGCCGGGTCGCGGGTGAAGGCGGCCAGCTGGGCGTCCCCGACGGTCTCGAAGACCAGGCCGACCAGGTACACGGCCAACCCGACCCAGATGATCGGTCCGGCCGGCCCTGGCAGCACCATCGCCACCTGCACCGGCAGCGAGACGAACCACATGGTCACACCCTGCGGCAGTTGCACCTTGCGCACGATCACGCCGGGTCCACCGGCATCGGCCAGCATCTCGGCGTACCGCGGATCCTCGGGCTTGCCGTGGTTGCGGATCAGGATGTAAGTCCCCAGCCGCAGCCCCCACACCACCACCATGCCCAGCACCAGCAGGCGCAGCGTGCCATCGCCCGGGCTCTGGCCGGCGGACGAGCCCGCGACCAGGCCCGAAACGACGAAAGTCACCAGCGCGATCGCCGCGAACCCCGGCCCCCAGGCCGCGTCGATCACCGAGTACTTGCCGGTCACCCGCCCGGCCAGGAAGGACACCGCCATCACCGCCGCGGCGGTCGCCAACGCGGCCGCGGTGACGATCAGGAAGCCATTCATCACCGATCCGCCTTTCCTGCTGGGGCCATCGAGACCTCGGGGTGCTCCGCCGGTCGGCCGGCAACCGGTTCCCGACCGGCGAACCCCTCTGACCGCGGTCGGGAACCAGCTCCGCCCGAGGGTTGTTCGGAGCCGACGGGCCACCGGATGGGCCCGATCGGACGCCGAATTCCGCCATCGGCCATCGCGGTCAGTGTTCGGGATGCAGCGGCGAGTGGGTGGCGCCGACCTGATGCAGCAGCGTGTGGATCTCCTCGCTGGCGATGCTCCACCGGCGCTCGCGGCCCGAGCGCTCGGCCCGCACGATGCCGCGGACCCGGAGCGCGGCCAGAGCGTGCGAGGTCGCGTTCGCAGTCATCCCGACGGTGTCGGCCAGGTCGGTGACGTTCATTCCCGGGGCGTGGTGCACGGCCAGCAGGATGCGCAGCCGGTTCGTGTCGGACAGGGCCTGGAACAGTTCGGCCCAGTCGTCGATCACACCGGGATCGGCCGCCCCGAGGGTGTGGCCGGAGTCCGCGGTCGGTGTGTCCACCCGTCCAGTCTGTCAGCCCGGCCCGGATCGAGGGGCCACATTCGGTCGTTCCCCGGGCCGGGCAAGGTCCTCAAGTGGCCCCTCGATCGGAGGCCGCCGGCGAAATCGGAACGTCTGAGCCGATGATCAGACGTGGGTCTATGATCGGCTGGTTCGTCCGGCCCAGCAGCGCGGAGGAGGCGGGATGCACATCCCCGACGGGTTCATCAATGCGCCGACCTCCATCGTCGGCGGGGTGCTGGCGGCCGGTCTGATCGCGGTCTCGATCAAGAAGGCCGGCGACGCCCTGGACGACCGGCAGCTGCCGCTGGCCGGCCTGGTCGCGGCGTTCATCTTCGCCTTGCAGATGCTCAACTTCCCGGTCGCCGGCGGCACCAGCGGGCACCTGCTCGGCGG
>ENA-UOWO01005124-UOWO01005124.1-activated-sludge-metagenome-genome-assembly--contig:-NODE-5124-length-14046-cov-5.028947_pt1 | contig 14046 bp, 11 predicted proteins | sample MGYA00238148_ERZ761564 | MGnify/ENA primary metagenome ERZ761564 (study PRJEB28885, sample SAMN05720194) | activated sludge metagenome | isolation source: Anaerobic digester | place: USA...
CGGCAGACGCCGGCAAAAAATAGTCCATCAACTCCACCACATCCGACGGAAATTCATCCGCGTCAGATGCCAGGTTGCGCCGCATGGCGCGAGCCGTTACAGGGTCCGACCCGGGCGCGCGACCCAAACCCAGATCGATGCGACCCGGGTAGAGCGACTCCAGTGTGCCGAATTGTTCGGCAATCACCAGGGGCGAGTGGTTGGGCAGCATGATGCCGCCAGCGCCCACCCGGATGGTGGACGTGCCACCCGCCACATGGCCCATCAACACTGAGGTGGCCGCACTGGCAATGCCGGGCATGCCATGGTGCTCGGCCAGCCAGTAGCGGTTGAATCCCCAACGCTCGGCGTGTTGGGCGAGGTCTAGCGAATTGCGGAAGGATTGGGCCGCAGTGCTGCCCTGCAGGATGGGAGAAAGGTCCAGGACTGAAAAGGGAATCATCCAAGCCATTTTGGGGCAAATGACGAAATGGCAACTGGGGCCGCACGGGCCGCAAGCACATACGCAAAGCACATTTCGTGATATATGCACACGACATTTTTGCCTGCCACTGTAAGATATAGCAGTAGTAATGCTGTTGGAGCGGGTTTATGCACCAAGTCTGTGCGTAAAATAGCGTCAAGAGGCATTGCCAAACGTCGTATTGGAAATTGGCAGCATGAAAAAAGCAGAAAAATTCCGGCTGTCGTTACGCCAGGTTTTGACCATTCCGTATGTCATCCTGGTGCTGGCTCTGGCGCTGACGATTGTCGCGCTGTCCTATATGGCGGGCAGCCGTGCGGTCGATACGGTGTCTTCCCACTTGCTCATTGAAACCGTGGGCCGCATTGGTCAGGCGGTCGACCGGCACATTGTGGGTTCCGGCGCCGTGCTGGAAGCCGCTTTCCCGGATGGCATGCCGGCACCTGTAACCATTGACGGCGACATCCAGAATTTGCGCACCCGTTTCTGGATTGCCACGTCATTGCATCTGGACCCGAACAACTATGTCTACTACGGCAACCGCCTGGGGCAGGGCGTGGGCCTGTATCGCCACTCCCGTACCGAAGGCGAGCTGCGCGTCAAACTCAAGGCGGAAGATACGCGCTCGTTTTACCGGTTCACCGGCATCAATGGCAATCTGTCGCAACCCTCACACGAGACCAAGCTGTTTGATCCCCGCACACGCCCCTGGTACAAGGCCGGTGAACACCAGACCGTCCACACCTGGACCTCGGTGTACATCGACTTCGTTACCGAGGATCTGGTGGCGACCCGCGCACGTCGCGTGCTGGGTCCCCGCGGTGAATTTGAAGGTGTGGTCGCAACCGACGTGTCGCTGCGGGCGCTGAACGACTTTGTCACCAACCTGAAGGTATCGCCACACGGGCTGGCCTTCATCGTGGAACCCGGGGGTGATCTGATCGCTTCGTCTGCCAGCCCCAATGTGCAAAGCGGATCGGGGGGGAGCAAGATCCGGGTCAGCGCCGCGCAAAGTGGCAACCCGCTCATCACGGCCATCTACAGTGAAGTGCAGGCCCATCTGGCGCAGCAAAGGGCTCATGCGCCAGCTGAAACGTTCAACTTCAAGGCACCGGACGGGCAAGTGATCCACGCGGCATTCGACCGGCTCAAGGACGACGCCGGGCTGGAATGGATCACCGTGGTGGCGATGCCGCGCAGTGATTTCATGGCAGGCGTCACGGAAAATGTGATGCGTACCGCTGTGCTCAGCGCGCTGGCGGCGCTGGTGGCCATCGCCATCGGCTTGCGCATCCTCAGCTGGGTGTCCCGGGATCTGAAGCATTTGTCTGAAGCCGCGCTGCGGGTTGGCGAAGGGCAGCTGGACTGGCCGGTGGGTGTCAGGCGGCCCGATGAAATCGGCCAGCTGGCGCGCAGCTTTGAGACCATGCAGCACCGGCTGCAAACCGATGAGCTCACCGGGCTGGCCAATCGGGAGTCGTTCATGCTGCGGCTGGGGCATCGCATCAATGAGGCCAGCGAACCGGACCGGGCGCGTTTTGCGGTGCTGTTTGTTGACCTGAACCGTTTCAAGCACATCAACGACCACTATGGGCATGGGATCGGGGACCAGGTGCTGATCGAGATTGCCCAGCGCCTGCGCGAGACCGTGGGTCCGCAAAATCTAGTGGCCCGTCTGTCGGGTGACGAGTTCGTGGTGTTGCTGGACCGGGTGGAGGGCGAGGAAGGTCTGGAGCGCATGCGTCTGCGGATTCAGGCGGCGTTGAAGGAGCCGTTGATGGCGCTGGGCCCGGCGGCCCTGGCGCAGGTCGATTTTGGGGGCGCGGTAGGCGAGGCCCTGTTCCCGGACGATGGGCGCGACGCCGAGTCGCTGCTCAAAAAAGCCGATCGCCGGATGTACAGCCAGAAGTTCGCCGAGCGCATGGAGGGCAATGTGCACCCCCTGAGGCGGGTGGCGGATCAGCTGGAGATACCCCTGTCGTAAGTCTGCAAGAGGGGTATTTAAGCCCCAAAATGAGGGGTAAAAATGCCTCTAGCCCTTTTATTCATTGCGTGAGCAGCTACTAAACTGATAGCGGCTACCGGTCCCGAACCGGTCAGCCCCCTATTGGAGAGCTGTCATGACCATGCGTTATACCTATTCATCGCACCAGTTGCCCGAGAACAAGATGCGGATGTATCCCACCAAGGTGATCAACGTCATCGGCGGGCCCGGTTGCGACAAATCGCTGTTTTCCTCCGCCATCATCCTCAATCTGAACCTGCGGCACAAAACCGTGGAGCAGATTCCCGATTTTGCGAAAGGGCTGGTCTGGCAGAAGGACTTCGAGGCGCTGAAGAACCAGTATTTCATTGCCCAGCAGCAGTTCAAGATGCTGGAGCTGCTCGATGGTCAACTGCAATATCTGGTGACCGAGTGTTCGCTTCCCCAGATCCTTTATTACAACGAACACTACGACGAAAACATTTGTGATGTGGGCAAGACCCGCCTGCAGATTCTGGAGTGGTACAAGCAGCACAACAACATCAACATCCTGGTTGAGCGGGGCGACAAAAAGTACGTTCACTCCGGCCGCTTCCAGGATGAAGAGGGTGCCCGCGCCATCGACAGGGCCCTGCGCGCCACGCTGAACAAGGAACACATTCCCTACACGGTGCTGGCGCCGGACATCGACGCCATCAATACGTTCACCAATAGTCTGGACTAACACGATGGACTGACAGGCTGCACCCGGCGCGGTGCATTAAGATGAAGCCATCAACCCAACTGATGGCAGCATGAACTCATCTCCCCGCATTCCCGGCCACCGACTGTTGCATTCCCCCGGGCCCAGCCATGTTCCCGACGAGGTGGTTCACGCCATGAGCCGGCAACCCATGGACATGGGAGATCCCCGGCTGGCGCAGGTCATTGAAGCCTGTGAATCGGGTTTGCGGCGGCTGCTGCAAACCGACAAGGCCGATGTGTTCATCTATGCCACCAATGGGCATGGTGCGTGGGAGGCGGTGAACGTCAACCTGCTGGGGCCGGGTCAGGCTGTGCTGGTGGCCGGCACCGGGCATTTCTCTGAATCATGGGCGGTGCAGGTGGAAGCCACCGGCGCGAAGGTGATCCGCACGCCGTGGGTGGAGGGCTATCCGATCGATGCCCAGGTTGTGGAACAGGTGCTGCGGGCAGACACGCAACGGGAGATCGTGGCCGTGTTCGCCGTGCACACCGACACGGCCAGTGGCGTCACCAGTGACTTGCGGGCCCTTCGCACAGCGATGGATGCCGCCGGCCACCCCGCGCTGTTTGTGGTTGACGTGGTCGCTTCCCTTGGCGCTGCTCCCTTTGCCATGGATGCACTGGGTATCAATGTGGTACTGGGTGCTTCCCAAAAGGGCCTGATGTGCCCGCCCGGCCTGGGCTTTGCCGCTGTGGATGCCAGGGCCATGGCGATTTGTGAAAACAACCCGACACCCCGGTTTTACTGGGACTGGCGCCTCCGCAAAAGTGATCTCTCCTATCGCAAATTTTGCGGCACCCCGCCGCAAAACCTGCTGCGGGGGCTGGAGGCCGCGCTGGGGCTGATTTTTGAAGAGGGCGTTGACAACGTGCTGGCCCGGCATGAGCTGATGGCGCGCACCGTGCGTGCGGCGGTGCAAAGCTGGAGCGAAGCCGGTGCGCTGCAATTTTTTGGACGCGTGCCAGAGTCCCGGTCCTCCTCGGTGACGACGATTCTGGTCGGCCCAGGTGTCGACCCCGAAGCGATGCGCACCGTGGCGCGCGAGCGGTTTCAGGCGTCCGTGGCCGGCGGGCTGGGCCCGCTTGCCGGGCGGGTGTTTCGCATCGGTCATCTGGGTGACATGAACGCCGCGATGATTCTGGGCTGCCTGGGCGCGGTGGAAGCCGCCATGACGGTTCAAGGCATTCCCCATGGGCGTGACGGCCTGCAGGAGGCCATTGCCTGCCTGGCGGCTGCCTAGTGCCCGCGCGATGAGCAGCATGGACCGGATGGATCGACGGGCGTTGATCCGGCTGGCTGCTGCAGGTGCCACCTGCCTGTGGCTGCCGCGCAGTGCGTGGAGCCAGCCCCGATTCGCCAGCAACCCGTTCACGCTGGGCGTAGCCAGTGGCTCACCCACCCACGACTCGGTTGTGCTGTGGACCCGCCTGAATGTGGCGGGCCTCGGGCGCGAACCGGTTACCGTGCGGTGGGAAGTGGCGCACGACGATCAGTTCCAGCAGATGGTGCACAGCGGGCAGGCGACAGCCCGTCACGAGCTGGCGCATTCCGTGCACGCCGAAGTGGCAGGTCTGGACGCGGACCGCTGGTACTTTTACCGCTTCATGGCGGGCGAGGCCATCAGCGCGGTGGGGCGAACCCGCACGTTTCCCGAGCCTCACGCCCATGTTGCGCGGCTCCGGCTGGCCTATGCCTCGTGCCAGCGCTGGGAGCACGGTTACTTCAGCGCCTACCGGCACATGCGTGAAGAAAACCTGGATGCGGTCATGTTTCTGGGTGATTACATTTATGAGTACCCCAACGCGGGCAGGGCCGTTCGCACGCCCACTGGCGGCTGGGTGCTGACGCTGGATGACTACCGCCAGCGGTATGCGCTGCACAAGAGCGATGCCGACCTGCAGGCCATGCATGCCGCCTGTCCTTGGCTGGTGACCTGGGATGACCACGAAGTGCAAAACGACTACGCCGGGCTGCAGGCCGGCGACAGCGGCACGGAAGTCCCCAACTTTGCTGCACGGCGCGCTGCGGCTTATCAGGCTTTTTATGAGCACATGCCGATTCGCGCGTCGGTGCTGACGAAGGCGTTTGCCGGGCTGGCCACCGGAGCCGAGATGCGCATTTATGGTCGTGTGGCGTATGGCCAGCTGACGTCGCTGTACCTGCTGGATGATCGGCAGTACCGCGACGCGCAGGCTTGTACCCCTGTAGGCAAGTCAGGCGCTGCAACGCTCAACCCGGCCCAATGCGCTGCGTGGGATGACCCACGGCGCACCTTGCTGGGCGCGCAGCAGGAACACTGGCTGGAGCAGGAGTTTTCCAGGTCCGGGCATTCAAAAACCAGCCAGCGCGCGGTGTGGAACGTGGTTGGCCAGCAATCCGTGGTGGGTCAGCGAGACTTCAAAACCGGCCCGGGTCAGACACTGTGGAACGACGGCTGGGACGGCTACGCCCCGGCCCGACAGCGGCTGACAGACGCGCTGCAAAAACACGCGGTGGCCAACCCGGTATTCCTCGGTGGCGATGTGCATGAAAACTGGGTGGGTCATGTCAAGGCAGACTACGCCGATGTCGCCAGCCCGCCGGACCGGGATGTGAGGCAACGACAAGATGGCCGCGCATCTGGCTGAAAACCCGCATTTTGTGTTTGCCGATGCCGAGCGAAAAGGTTATGGCGTGGTCGAATTCACGCCCAAACAACTCACCACCACGTTGCGGGTGGTCGATGACGTGACGCGCCAGGACACACGCATCGAGACGCTGGCCCGTTTCGTGGTGCAGGCCGGACACCCCTTTGTTGAAAAAGCCTGATGGACGCACCTCAAGCCGGCAGCCTTGCGGAAGGTTTCGCGTTGTTCGCGACGGATCTGGGTTTTTGCAGCATCGCCTGGGGTCCCGGTGGGATTTGTGCCGTGCAGCTGCCGCAGCAGAGTGAGTTGACCCTGCGCCAGCGGATGCGTCGGCAGTTTGCTACGGCACAGGAGATGACTCCTACGCCGGAGGTTCAGCACGCCATCAACGGGGTGGTCGCGCTGCTGCACGGTGAGCGGGTTGATTTATCCGGCATTGCGTTGAACATGACAGGTGTGCCGCCTTTTCACCAGCGGGTGTACGAACTCGCCAGGGCGATTCCCGTGGGTTCCACGCTGACCTATGGCGAAGTGGCCGCGCAACTGGGCGAGCCGGGCGCTGCACGGGCCGTGGGGCAGGCACTGGGTGCCAACCCGTTCGCGCCCGTGGTTCCCTGTCATCGGGTGATGGCCGCAGGCGGCAAGGCAGGCGGATTTTCCGCCACGGGCGGTATCAGGACGAAGCTTCAGCTGCTGCTGATGGAGGGCGCGACGTTTGGCGAGCCCGGGCTGTTTGACAGCAATTGCCTAACCTGACTTCCCTGTTTTTTAGGCTTTAACGCAGCACTTCCAGCAGTCGGTCCAGCCCGCCGCTGTTGATGGCCACCATGGCCTGCTCGCGCACGGTGGGTTTGGCGTGGTATGCCACGGATAGCCCGGCCACGCCCATCATGGGCAGGTCGTTCGCACCATCACCCATGGCAATGGCATGCCGGGGGTGAATGTTGTTTTGTGCACAGGTCTGAATCAGCATCCGGCGCTTTTCCTCGCCGTCGCAAATGTCGCCCCAGTGCTGATTGAGCAGGCGGCCTGTCAGCAGTCCGTCCTCCACCTCCAGCACATTGCTGCGCGTGCAATCAATGGCCAGCCGGTCGCGAACGTGGTCCGTGAAAAAGGTAAAACCGCCGCTGACCAGCAGGGTGGTCATGCCCACCTGCTTGCAGGCCGCCACCAGATCGGCTGCACCGGGGTTCAATTTCATGCGGTGGTTCAAGACCTCTTCCATGCTGGCCACGCTCACGCCTTTGAGCAGTGCCACTCGCCGGCGCAGGCTGTCCTTGTAGTCGGCAATTTCGCCACGCATGGCGGCTTCCGTGATGGCGGAGACCTCGGCCTTGCGACCGGCCGCGTCGGCGATCTCGTCCACACACTCGATGTTGATGAGTGTGGAATCCATGTCGAAAGCGATGAGTTTGAAGTCACGCAGATTCAGGGGCGGGGTAAAGCCCTGGACCACGAGGCCCGGGGAAATTTCAACGGCTTGCATAGGAGGTGTGTTTACTATGAATTTAATAGCTATTCAGGCAATGGGGGCGAGGGCTAAGGCCATTTTCATGGTTAATTTGAGGCCATTTCCACTTTGGGCTGCCCCAGGCTGCGCAGCACGTCCCGCACCATCTGCGCCCGCGCTTTGGGGTCGGGCAGTTCGCGCTCGATACGCAGTTTTTCGTTGCCCGCGAGTTTGATGTGTTTGTTTTTCTGGATCATCTCGATGATGCGCATCGGGTCAATCGGCGGGTTCTTTCTGAACGTGATGGTGATGACGCCCGGCGCGGCATCCACCTTCACCACGCCGTACGGGCGGGCGATGACCCGCAGGCGATGCACGTCGATCAGCGTCTGAGCCTGCGGCGGAAGTTTGCCAAAACGGTCCACGATTTCTTCCAGCAACGCGTCGATCTGGTCGGTGTTTTTGGCCGTGGCCAGCTTTTTGTAGAACGACAGGCGCAGGTGTACGTCGCCACAGTAGTCGTCCGGTAGCAACGCGGGAGCGTGCAGGTTGATATCGGTCGTGACGTTGAGGGGGCTGAGCAGATCGGGCTCGATACCCGCCTTCAGGCAGCGCACCGCCTCGGACAGCATCTCGTTGTAGAGCTGAAAACCCACCTCCAGCATGTTGCCGCTCTGGTTTTCGCCCAGTACTTCGCCAGCGCCGCGGATTTCCAGATCGTGCATGGCCAGGTAGAAGCCGCTGCCCAGTTCTTCCATCTGCTGGATGGCCTCCAGTCGCTGGCTGGCCTGTTTGGTCAGGCCTTCCAGGTCGGGCACCATCAGGTAGGCGTAGGCCTGATGGTGGCTGCGGCCCACGCGGCCCCGCAACTGGTGCAGCTGCGCCAGACCGAACTTGTCGGCGCGGCTCATCACAATCGTGTTGGCGCTGGGCACGTCGATGCCGGTCTCGATGATGGTGGAGCACAAGAGCAGGTTGTAGCGCTGGGCGACGAAGTCGCGCATCACGCTCTCCAGCTGGCGCTCGGGCATCTGGCCGTGGGCCACGGCAATGCGGGCTTCGGGCAGTAGCTCTTCGAGCTTCTGCCGGCGGTTCTCGATGGTTTCCACCTCGTTGTGCAGGAAGTAAACCTGCCCGCCGCGTTTCAGCTCGCGCAACACGGCTTCACGAATCACGCCATTGCCTTCTGATCGCACAAAGGTCTTGATCGCCAGGCGGCGCTGCGGCGCGGTGGCGATCACGCTCAGGTCACGCAGGCCTTCCAGTGCCATGCCCAGCGTGCGCGGGATGGGCGTGGCGGTCAGCGTGAGCACATCAACCTCGGCGCGCAGGGCTTTCATCTGCTCTTTGTGGCGAACGCCAAAGCGGTGTTCCTCGTCGATGATCAGCAGGCCCAGATTTTTGAAGTGTGTGTCCTGCGAGAGCAGCTTGTGGGTGCCCACCACGATGTCAATGGTGCCATCTGCCACGCCTTTGAGAGCCGCGGTGATTTCCTTGCCGCTGCGAAAGCGGCTCATCTCGGCCACTTTCACCGGCCACTTGCTGAAACGGTCCACCAGTGTCTGGTAGTGCTGTTCGGCCAGCAGCGTGGTGGGGGCCAGAAACGCTACCTGTTTGCCGCCAGTGATGGCGATGAAGGCTGCACGCAGCGCCACCTCGGTCTTGCCAAAGCCCACGTCGCCACAGACCAGCCGGTCCATCGGGCGCGGGCTGATCATGTCCTGAATCACCGCGTGAATGGCAGCTTTCTGGTCGGCGGTTTCTTCAAAACCGAAGTCGTTAGCAAACGTCTCATAGTCGTTGGGTGAATATCGGAACGGATGGCCTTCGCGCGCGGCGCGGCGGGCGTAGATGTTCAGCAACTCGGCAGCCGAGTCACGCACCTGCTCGGCTGCGCGGCGCTTGGCTTTCTCCCATTGACCACTGCCCAGCCGGTGCAGAGGGGCTTCGTCGGCACTGACGCCGGTGTAACGGCTGATGAGCTGCAACTGGCTTACCGGTACATACAGCGTGGCCTTGTCGGCGTATTCCAGGTGCAGGAACTCCTGCATCTCGGGCTCTCCCTGGGCTGTCTTGTTCCCCACGTCCATGTTGATCAGGCCCCGGTAGCGGCCAATGCCGTGCGCGGAGTGGACGACCGGATCACCCAGGTTCAGCTCGCTCAGGTCCTTGATCAGCGCTTCGACATCGCTGACCTGCTCCTGCTTCTTGCGACGCCGCGTGGTGGGGCCGGCGGCGAACAGTTCGGTCTCGGTAACGAAGTCGATACCGGGTTCGAGCCAGCTGAAGCCCGTGTTCAGCCCGGCCGTGGCGATGCCGAATTTTTCATCGCAGTGCAGGAACTCCGCCAGCGAGTCAAACGCAGGCGGGTTGACCTGCGAGGCGCGCAAAAAGTCCAGCAGGCTCTCACGGCGGCCGTCGCTTTCGGCCAGCACCAGAATGCGGTGTTGCGTGTTGCGCGCGTGGGTTTTCAGCCGGGCCAGCGGGTCCTCGGTGCCACGCACCACGGCCATGGGCGGCAATGCCGCGATGTCCACATAGTCAACGGATTCGGCAGACGGTGACGCGGCCTTGATGGCCAGCTGGGCATAGGCGTTGGCGCGGGCATAGAACTGCTCAATGCCCAGAAACAGCGCGTCGGGGGGCAACACGGGTCGCTCGGGGTCGGACTGCACCAGACGATAGCGGTCTTTGGTGTCTTGCCAGAAATGCTGAAAAGCAGGTTCCAGATCACCGTGCAGCACCACGGTAGCGTCCGGCCCGAGGTAGTCAAACACCGTCGCTGTGTCGTCAAAAAACAGGGGCAGGTAATACTCGATACCGGCGGTGGCGACGCCGTTGCCAATGTCCTTGTAGATGCGGCTTTTGGTGGGGTCGCCTTCCAGCAGTTCCCGCCAGCGGCTGCGAAACTTTGCACGGGCTGCATCGTCCATCGGGAACTCGCGGCCCGGCAGCAGGCGCACTTCGGGCACCGGGTACAGACTGCGCTGGCTGTCGGGATCGAAAGTGCGGATGCTGTCGATCTCGTCGTCAAACAAATCCACGCGGTAAGGCACGGGTGAGCCCATGGGAAACAGGTCGATCAGCCCGCCCCGCACCGCGTACTCGCCGGGGCTGACCACCTGAGACACATGGCTGTAGCCGGCCAACGTGAGCTGGGCCTTGAGTCGGGCTTCATCCAGTTTTTGTTTGACCTTGAACTGAAAGGTGTAGCCCGCCAGAAAACTGGGTGGCGCCAGGCGGTACAGTGCTGTGGTTGCCGGGATCAGCACCACGTCGGCACCGGTCTCCCGGTCACGTTGGCTGATGCGCCACAAGGTGGCGAGGCGCTCGCTGATCAGGTCCTGGTGGGGTGAAAACGTGTCGTAAGGCAGGGTTTCCCAGTCCGGAAACAGGGCGCAACGCAGCTCGGGCGCAAAAAACGCCATCTCTTCGATCAGGCGCTGGGCGTCGGTAGCGTTCGCTGTGACGATGGCCATCAGCCGGTGACCGGCTTTCTCCCGCTGACCCAGTTGCGCCAGCAGCAGGGCATCTGCCGAGCCCGCAGGACGGGGCAGGGTGAAGCGTTTGCCATTGGCCAGTTTGGGTAATTCCATGAATCGCTGCGAGACAGATCAGTTAAGTGACACACCAATACCAAACACCCCCGGCCGGTCAGAGCAGGGGGTGTGAAGGACTTGATTTTAGAATGACGCACCGCATCATGACGCCGAGTTCCCAAATTTCTTCCCATTCGCCGGCAGCAGATGCCCGTCAGCCACGGCTTTGGACGCTGATTCCCTGCGCGGGCAATGGCAGCAGGTCCGGTGCGGAAACACCCAAGCAATACCAGATGGTGGCTGGCCGCCCGATGGTGGCGCATACCCTGGCTGCTTTTGCGGCGGTAACCCGTGTGCATGGCACCTTGCTGGTGCTGGCGCCTGGGGATACTTTTTTTTCAGAGCATGACGGACTTTTGCAGGAGGTATCCTCATCTGCTCCCGTATCCATAGCAGCCTGCGGAGGTTCCTCAAGGGCTGCGAGCGTTTTGAATGGCCTGAATGCCTTGCTGAACCAGGGCGCCGACCCGCAGGAGTGGGTGCTGGTACACGACGCCGCGCGATGCCTGATCACACCTGAATTGATCAACCGCCTGATCGACGCCTGTGAGCGGGATGCCGTGGGTGGTCTGCTGGCGCTGCCTTTGCCCGATACCCTGAAGATGGGCTTGGCAGGAAGGGTGGCGGCCACGCTGGACAGAACCGACAAATGGCTGGCGCAAACACCCCAGATGTTTCGCATCGGCCTCTTGCGCGAGGCCCTGACCATGACCGGCGAGCGGGTCACGGACGAGGCCAGTGCCGTGGAGGCGTCGGGCCTGTCGCCCAGACTGGTACCGGGCAGCGCACAGAATTTCAAGGTCACTTATCCGGAAGACTTTGCACTTGCCCAGGCGGTGTTGCAGGCGCGGTTGAGGGCAGGCGGCGTTGCAGGGAACCGGTTGAACAAAGGAAACGCAGACTATGACTACCCCTGACGCCAAACGACCACAACCCGGTATTCGTGTGGGTGAGGGCTGGGACATACATGCGCTGGTGCCGGGGCGCAAACTCATTCTGGGCGGTGTGGAGATTCCCTTTGAGCGTGGGCTGATGGGGCATTCAGACGCCGATGTGTTGCTGCACGCGATCACCGACGCGCTGTTGGGCGCGGCCGCTTTGGGCGACATTGGCACGCATTTCCCCGATACGGACGAGCAGTTCCACGGCGCCGACTCGATGGTGCTGATCACCGAGGCGCTGCGTCGTGTTCGAGAGCGGGGGCTGGATGTCGGCAATATAGATTGCACGGTGATAGCGCAGGCTCCCAAACTGATGCCCTGGATACCGTTGATGCGTCGCAACATCGCGCAGGCGCTTGCGATTTCAGTTGATCAGATTAACGTGAAAGCCAAGACGGCTGAAAAAATGGGCCCGGTGGGTGAAGGCAAGGCGATGGAGGCACGAGCCGTGGTGCTGCTGGTCACCTTCACCTGATAACTGCCCCGGTCAAAAGCCGGCCCAACTCAGTCGGCCGAATCCGGTTGCTGGGCACGCCGCAACTTGATGTGGGCCGCCAACCCGCCCGACGTGGTGTTCGCCAGTGCAAAACGGCCCATCATGCGCTGCACGGTTTTATCCACGATGGACAGACCCAGACCCGCACCGGTGGCTTCCGTTCGGGCTTCATCGAGCCTGAAGAACGGTTTGGTGAGGCTGGCCAGTTTTTCTGCGGGAACCCCCACGCCGTGGTCGCGGAATTTCATCAGCACCCATTCATCCCGTTCTTTGGCCGCGATGTGAACATGGGCAATGCTGGTTTTTCGGCTCTTGCCGTAACGGCGTGCGTTTTCCAGCAAATTGGAAATCACGCGGCGCAGCTCCACCTCGTCGGCCAGCACCCAGATGCCCGGCGGCACGTCCAGCGTCACCCGGATATCGGGTTGTTCGCGGACCGAGTAGCTGCAGGCTTCCAGCACCGCGTCCAGCGAGACCGGGGAGAGCTTGACATGATCGGGCCGCGCGTAATCCAGAAACTTGTCGATGATGGCATCGAGTTGCTCGATGTCGGCCACCATGTGCTCGCGCGCATCCGCCTCGGCCACGCTCATTTCGGTTTCCAGGCGCAGGCGCGCCAGTGGTGTGCGCAGGTCGTGTGAAATGCCGGCCAGCATGACCACACGGTCCTGCTCGATCTTGGCCAGCTTCTGGGTCATGCGGTTGAACCCGATGTTCACAGCCCGAATCTCGCCAGTCGTCACGTTTTCGTCCAGCGTGCTGGCCTCAAAATCACCCTCGCGCACCTTGCCTGCCGCGAATGACAGCTCTTTCAGCGGGCGGTTGATCAGGCGGGCAATCAGAGCGGCACCGGCGAGAGACAACACGGCCGCCGTGATGAGCCAGATCAGCCAGGTGCGCCCACCGGTCTGGTTGAAGCGGGCGCGGTCGGTCAGCATCCAGTAGTTGTCTCCGTCAATCACAAACCCCACCCACAAACCGTCTTCCTTGTTGACGCTGTTGGCGACCAGCGTGCCCGGTCCCAGCCGGGCCAGGAGTTCCTGCGAGATGCGTTTGCCCAGTGTGTCGGTGTCAAACGGTTCGTATTTGTCGTCAGGTTCGCGCGGAACAATGCGCACGCCCTCCTGCTCGGTCATTGTCTTGATGAGGGAAACCCGCGCAATGGCGTCGGCGTGAATCAGCGCAGCGCGGCTCAAATTCACCAGCGAGGCGATTTGCTGCGCAGTCTGGATCGCGCGGGGCTCGAATTCCAGCGCACGAAGGGTTTGCAGCCAGGCCAAAATACTGCCCGCCAGCAACAGCGCCAGCAGGAAAAATGTCCGCCAGAACAGGCTCAGGCCGGAACGCCGGTCGGAAACAAGTTCTCCCATGCCGGTTTCCAGCTGCGCTGGAACCGACACGTCAGGGAGGGTGTTGGTGGAATCAGTCAATCAAAACTACCTGACCGGCAAGCATCAAACCGGAAGGGCTGAACAGTGTGAACAAGCCCCGATTATGCTGGCCGCTCAGTTGACCCCATCTGGAACGAACACATAGCCCAAGCCCCAGACCGTCTGGATGTACCTTGGAGCCGCCGGATCGGTTTCCACCAGTTTGCGAAGCCGGGACACCTGCACGTCCAGACTCCGGTCGAAAGGCTCGAACTCGCGACCGCGGGCCAGCTGCGCCAGCTTCTCTCGCGAGAGGGGTTGCCGCGGATGGCGCACCAACGTTTTGAGCATGGCAAATTCGCAGATCGGAA
>ENA-UOWO01005125-UOWO01005125.1-activated-sludge-metagenome-genome-assembly--contig:-NODE-5125-length-14044-cov-11.113947_pt1 | contig 14044 bp, 14 predicted proteins | sample MGYA00238148_ERZ761564 | MGnify/ENA primary metagenome ERZ761564 (study PRJEB28885, sample SAMN05720194) | activated sludge metagenome | isolation source: Anaerobic digester | place: USA...
GGCGCGGTCTTACTCAGCAACGGCGCGTTCGTTGCAATCAGAGCAGATGATTCGATCTCGCTATGTGTAGTCAACGCCCCGATGCGAAGCATCTGCCCGTTGACGGAGATACCGCGCATCAGTTCAATGCCCGAAATATCGATCAACACGCTCGGCTCAGAGAGCCTCATGTTGAGTGTTGCGAGTAGCGTTTGCCCTCCCGCGAGGAGTTTCGCCTCATCGCCGTATCTGGCGAATAAGGCAAACACATCGGAGAGATGCTTGGGTTTCACGTAGTCAAATGCTGGAGCCTTCATATGCGCGCCATCCTGCTAACGTAAGAGATGCGCGAGGATGAACCCAAAGGCCGTCGCTCCTGCGCCAAGCACGAACCACAGCACACGGGCGCGCTCGGAGGTTACGCCTGACTCCGGCTCGCGCTTGGGTGCGTACGCCACCTGCGGCAGGGTTGCTGCCGGCGTCGACACTGCGCCTGCCAACGCTGTGTTGGCAGTGGCGGAAGCCGCCGGTGCGGCGCGCAGTTCGTGTTGCAAGTTGCCGAAAAATTCATCAGCCATTTTCTTCGCGAACGCATCAATCATGCGACCACCGACTTGGCCCAATTTGCCGCCGACAGAGGCGGCCGCTGTGTAGGAGAGTAGGGTGCCGCTGTCCTTCGCCGCGAGGCTGACGGTCGAGCGGCCTTTGGCAAAACCAGCGCCGCCGCCAGAGCCTTCAAAGACCATCGTGCACCCCTCATCCGGACGAATATCACTCATCAAAATCTTGCCGACGAAGAGGGCGCGTACCGGACCGACGCGCATTAGCACGCGCGCGTTGGTTTCGGTGTCTGACACACGCTCGACATATTCGCAAGATGGAATGCACCGTGAAAGGCAGCCGGGGTCGTTAAGCGCACGCCAAACTGCTGCGGGTGTTGCCGAAATAAGTTTTTCGCCACTAAGTTCCATGTTGCCTCGGCAAATTTTGTCTTGCACCAATTATCAATGAGTGCTGCTGCGCGACCCTAGAAAAAATCTCAATAACTTTTTACGACGCTTGGCACACGTCGCCAACGTGCGTGATCGCGCAAATGATATTGCGCAAACAAAATCTACGTTTCAGTCGATAACATCACTTACGGTGCCTCGTACAACAGGTTGCATCGGCGACCACCATGGCGCACAAAGTCACTTTTGTAATTCACTTACTCTACGTACGCGAGGATCGACGTGAAACTTACGCTCAATCATTTTTCCATTCGCACCACTGATTTGGATGCCAGTAGCCGCTTCTACAGTGAAGTCCTTGGCCTTTCCGAGGGTCCGCGTCCCAATTTTCCGTTTCCGGGGCGGTGGATGTATTCGGGCGCACACGACAATGTTGCCAACGCCGTTGTTCACCTCATCGGCATGGACAAAAATGATCCCGAAGGATTGAAGGCGTACTTGGGTGACCGCGACGTCGCGTCCTTGATTGGCAGTGGCGCAGTCGATCACATTGCCTTTTTCTCCGATGGCCTAACGGCAATGATGGCGCATCTTGAGCGACTCGGTGTTGTCGCGCGCCATCGCACCGTGCCGTCGATTGGCCTGCACCAAATGTTCCTAGACGATCCAAGCGGTGTGGTCATTGAGCTCAACTATCCCGCGGCTGAGGCCGTCGGAGTCACGTTCCCGAACTAGCATGGCAAAAATTGTTGTTGTCGGCGGCTCGTTAGGCGGCCTGCTGGTCGCGAATTTATTGCACCGCGCTGGGCATGCCGTGCAGCTACTCGAAAAGGCGTCGCAAGCGCTCGACGGCCGTGGTGCAGGCATTGTGACGCATCCACCGCTCGTTGATGCCTTGCATCGCGCCGGTGTGCCGCGTGACGCCGAAATGGGTGTCACTGTGCAGGAACGCGTTGCACTTGATGTGCACGGCAATAGCGTATCGACCATCGAAATGCCGCAAATCCTCACGTCGTGGGGGCGGCTTTACGCGCAGCTTCGTGAGGCGCTTCCGGAGGCGTGCTACCGCTCTGGCGTCGAACTGCTGAGCATAGATCAGTCCGTGGGCGGGGTTGTGGCGCGGACCGGCGCAGGCGAAATTGCGGGCGACTTGCTGATTGCTTCGGACGGCCTGCGTTCAACTGTACGCCAGCAATTTGCGCCGCAGAAGTCCCCCGTCTACGCGGGTTACGTTGCATGGCGAGGCGTATGCGACGAAAGCGTTTTGTCTACCCGCACGCGCGAAACGTTGTTCGGGAGATTCGGCTTCGGATTGCCAGATGGCGAGCAAATCATCGGCTACCCCGTAGCCGGTGCCAACCATTCGACCAAGCCGGGCGAGTGCCGATACAACTTCGTCTGGTATCGCAGCGCACCGGACGGAGCGAGCCTCACCGAGCTACTTACCGATGCAGACGGCAACCATTACCCCACAGGCATTCCCCCGCAGCGCGTGGATTGGCGGCAGGTGCATCACATGCGTCAGTCGGCTTGCTCCATTCTTGCGCCTCAATTTGCCGAAGTTATTGAGAAAACCGCGCAGCCATTCTTACAACCGATATTCGACGTGTCGTCCGACCAAATCGCCTTCGGCCACGTTGCGCTCATGGGCGACGCGAGCTTCGTTGCGCGCCCCCACGTGGGGGCGGGTGTCACCAAGGCCGCCGAAGACGCGCTGGCGTTGGTTGATTGCATCCACCATGAGGGCGCGAACGAAGGCGCGCTTGTTCGCTACCAAGAGCGGCGCCTGCGTATCGGCCAAGAAACAGTGGAGCGAGGCCGAATGCTCGGCCAGTACATGCAGGCGCAAAGTACGGTCAACGGCTTGTCCGAGCCGCGCGAGGTCGAGCGGGTGCTTCGCGAGACGGCCGCGCTCTGGGACAGGTAACGCGCCCAGAGGCAATATCGCTACACTAATCGCTTATGTCGTCGTCATAGTGCTGGCCTCTGGCTAGCGCGTCGAAGGGGCAATGTTTCAATCCCCCATAAATGAGAGCGAACGCCCTGTTTAACAGTTGTTGTGCATAAGATTACTCAAACGCCATTTTTCGTCTAGGAGCCTGAATGTCCGAATCCACTACTTCCCCGCTGCGTCGTCGTCTGCTCACGGGCGGTGCCGCGAGCATCGCTGTTGCTGGTGCGCCGTTTGTGTCGCGTATGGCGCATGCGCAAACGCTGCCGATCAAAATTGGCTTCCCAACCCCGCTGACAGGCGCGTTTTCTGCAGAAGCACAGGATCAGGTGCGTGCGGCTGAGTTGGCGGTGCGAGAGTTCAACGAGTCCGGCGGATACAACGGTCGTAAGTGCGAGTTGTTGGTTCGAGACGACAAATTGAACCCGGGCGAAGCAGCGACGCGTACTCTAGAGTTGATCGAAAAAGACAAAGTGGATCTTATCGTTGGGTCGCTTTCCGCCGCGACGCAGCTCTCGATTAACGCAATTTGTAAGAGCCGCAAGGTGCTCTTCAATTCGATTAGCCAATCCGACGCGATCAACGAAGCAAAAGATTGGAGCTTCTACACGTTTCACGAAGCGCTCACGCCGCATGCAACTGCTGGCGCTGTGGCGCGCTACGCCTTCCCGAAGTTCGGCAAAAAAGTCGTGTACCTGACCGCTGACTATGCTTACGGCCACGAAATGGTGCGTGGCTTCCAGCGCGCAGGTCAGGCTTTCGGCATGCAGACATTGGCCGATATTCGCCATCCACTCGGAGCGGCGGATTACTCGGCATTTTTGCCGCGCATTCAGGCATTGAAGCCAGATGTGCTTGTGCTCTGTAATTTCGGGCGCGACCTTCTCAATTCTGCGAAACAAGTGACAGACTTCGGGCTGAAGAAACAGATGAAAGTCATCACGCCAGTGCTGCTCTACACCGCCCGTCAGGCCGGTGGTGCCGATGCGTTTGATGGAATTCTTGGCGGCACGTCGTATTACTGGGGCATGGAAGATCGCATTCCGAGTGCCAAGGCGTTCAACGACAAATTCCGCAAAGCCTATGCTGGCGCTGTTCCGTCTGACTACGGCGCGTTGGGCTACGCCGGCATCCGTAGCGTGCTGCAAGCCATTCGCGAAGCACGTTCAACCACGTCAACGGGCGTGGCAAACGTCATGCGCAAAATGCGCTACGACTTCTACAAGGGGCAGCAGTTTTATCGCCTCTGCGACCATCAGTCTGTGCAATCAGTCGCTATCGTTGAGTCCAAATCGAAGAACATGAAAGACAAGTACGACGTTTTCAATGTGCTTTCGATTGAAGCGCCGGATGAGAAAAACCTGCGCACTTGTGACGAGCTGGGCCACAAAGTCATTTAGTCATTCCGCGAGTCTTTCGCGCCTTCGTCACGCCGCGTAGTCTTTCCCGAGTTGCCAGCCCCCGGTTGTCAATTCGAAAGACCGATTCACGCGGCGTGTATTTTTTTCGCTCTATGGCAGTACGTCTGAATGGCTGACATTTCTATTGAACTGTTGCTCTTGCAACTCATGACTGGCCTCGCGCTTGGGGCGGTCTATGCGCTCCTCGCCGTCGGGTTGTCGTTGATTTTCGGCATGCTTACCGTCGTAAATTTCGCGCATGGTGCGTTCTTCATGGTGGGGGCATTTTTTGGCGTTTACTTCCTAGGTTTGACCGGAAGTTTCTGGTTCAGTTTGGTGCTCACGCCTCTCTCCGTCGGAGCCATTGGATTGCTCTGCGAACGGTTCTTGGTGCGCCCGCTGTACGGTCGCGGCATCGACTATCCACTGCTCCTCACCTTTGGTTTGAGCTATGTAATGATCGAGGCGATGCGCGTGCTATTCGGCTTGGAAGGACTGCCAACGTCGGTGCCCGATGAGCTACGCGGTGTGGTGAATTTGGGTTTTGGCATGTTCCCGATCTACCGCCTGTTCTTAATTCTTGCGACCGCGTTAATCGTCGGCGGGCTCTGGCTGTTCATTGAGAAAACACGCTATGGGCTCATCATCCGCGCGGGCTCACGCGACCCGGAAATCGTGCGTATTTTGGGTGTAGATATTTCCAAGGTTTGGCTCATGGTGTTCGGGCTCGGAACCGCCATCGCAGGTCTCTCCGGATTGTTGGCAGCGCCAACGCGTGCCGTGAACGCTGAGATGGGCATTCCCGTGCTTGCCGAGTCGTTTGTTGTTACCGTCGTGGGCGGCATGGGCTCGCTACCGGGCGCGGTGGTTGCTGGGTTGCTGGTCGGCGTCGTGTTCGCGATGACCTCGCTTTTCGCGCCGGAGTACGCCGAGCTTTCGATCTTCGTGCTGATGGCGTTAGTGCTGCTGGTTCGTCCGCAGGGGTTGTTTGGTAAAGCTGGATTGATGGGCTAGATGGCGATGACACAACCCAATTTTTTGTCTAAAGCGACAAAACTCATGTCGCAACACCGCGTGGCCTCGGTGCTGGCGTTTCTGATGATCTTTCCGCTCATCATGCCGTATGAAGCACTCGCGTTGAATATCTTGATCTTCGGTCTGTATGCGGTCGGTTTCAACCTGCTATTTGGCTACACCGGGTTGCTCTCCTTTGGGCACGCTGCATTCTTTGGGGTCGGAAGCTACCTCACGGGTATCGCGATTATTCGCTTTGGTTTGTCTTGGTGGATGGCGATTGCCGTGGGCACCGCGTGCGCGGCACTCGTTGGTGTTGTCATCGGCTATCTCGCCATCCGCACGCGCGGAATCTACTTTTCGATGGTCACTTTGGCGCTCGCGCAAATTGTCTATTACGTGTTCTACAAAGCCGAAAATTGGACCGGCGGCGAGAACGGCTTGCGCGGCGTGAACGTTGAAAACTTTAGCGTGTTTGGCGTGCAGCTCGACATCTTGAATCCGCTCACCAAGTATTACGTGTTGTTCGCATTTGTCGCTGCGGCGCTGTGGCTGGTGTCGCGCATTTTGGCGTCGCCGTTCGGTGCAGTGATTGAGTCGATTCGCGAAAACGAAGGTCGCTGCGCCGCGTGCGGTTACGACGTGGCACGCGCCAAACTTTTGATCTTTGTCTTGTCTGCCGCGATTTGTGGTTTGGCCGGTGCACTGCGTGCCATCCACCTTTCGATTGTCCCGATCGATTCGTTGCACTATTTACTTTCAGGGCAAGCCGTGATGATGTGTTTGCTCGGTGGCATGGGCACGTTCTTCGGACCGTTCGTCGGCGCGGGCGTGTTCCTTTACCTGGAGGACGTGGCGACGGTCTTCACCACGCACTGGATGGCCGTCGTGGGCGTCGTGTTTATGGTGTTTGTTTTGTATTTCCCGCGAGGCATTTGGGGTACGCTGGTTCAGCGCTGGGAAGCGCGGCGCGCTCGAAGCGGAGGCCAAGCATGAACGCCCCGATTCTTGTCGCAGAACACATCACCAAGCGTTTCGGAAATTTCGTCGCGTTGAACGACGTCAGTTGCGCATTTCACAAAAATCAGCTCACGGCCATCATCGGCCCCAATGGCGCGGGCAAGAGCACGTTTTTCAATGTGCTCACGGGAGCAACCAAGCCAACCAGCGGAAAGATTTTCCTCGACGGCCGCGACATTACGAACATTCCGCAGCACGAATACGCACGCATTGGCATTGCCAAGAGTTTTCAGATTACCAACGTGTTCAAGCAGTTGAGCGCTCACGAAAATGTGCGAGTCGCGGCGCAAATGCGCAGTGCGCGTTTTGATTTTTTACGCTCGCGCGCGTCGTTCACTTCGATCATTGAGCACGCCGATGCGCTGCTTGAGCGAGTGGGTTTAACGGCGCATCGCAACAAAATCGCATCCGAACTGGCGCACGGACAGCAGCGCTCGTTAGAGATCGCAATGGCGCTCGCGAGCGATCCAGCGCTGTTGCTGATGGACGAGCCCACGGCTGGCATGTCGCCCGAAGAAACCGGCGTGATGATGGCGCTGATCCGAAAGCTTTCGACCGAACGCACCGTCATTCTCGTTGAGCACAAAATGAAGCTCGTGATGGGCTTGTGCGAGCGCTTGATCGTGTTACACCACGGCGAGCTTTTGGCCGATGGAACGCCTGAGCAAATTCGCACGAATGCTGAGGTGCGCCGCGTGTACCTTGGAAAAAATTAGGCTGGAAGTTTCACAATGTCAAAAGCCATATTGACCGTCACCGGCCTCAATGCGTGGTACGACCGCAGTCACGTCGTCCAAGATATTTCATTCGACGTAAAGGCGGGTGAGGTTGTTACCCTCATGGGGCGCAACGGCGCTGGCAAAACCAGCACTTTACGCAGCATCATGGGCATGCTTGAGAAGCGCCAAGGCAGCGTTGTTTTCGACGGACAGGAGCTTCTTAACACGCCGGCTTTTTCCCGTTATCACGCGGGCTTAGCGTTCGTTCCTGAAGATCGCCGGATCGTGCCCGGCCTCACGGTTCGCGAGAACTTGCAGTTGGGTTTGATTGCTAGCAACGCGCGCGACACGACCAACGCGATGATCGACGAAATCGCTCAAACGTTTCCGCGCCTCAAAGAGCGCTTGACGCAGGAGGGCACCTCGCTTTCCGGCGGTGAGCAGCAAATGTTGGCGATCGCGCGAGCCATGATGGCGAAGCCCAAAATGATTCTGATGGATGAGCCGTCGGAGGGCGTCATGCCGGTGTTGGTTGACGAAATGTTTGAGCTCTTCGCCCGCATGAAGGCCAGTGGCACGACGATTTTGCTGGTCGAGCAAAACGTTGAGCGCGCGCTTTCTATTTCGGACCGCGCGTACATCCTCGACCAAGGCAGCATCGTGCACCACGGCACCGCGGCTGAGCTGCTCGCGGACGACGAAATTCAGGCGAAGTACTGCGCGGTGTAGCTGCTCGCGGGCGTGTTTCGCCTGTAATCTTCGCCGCCGAATAAAATTCGGTAGATGAATACAACGAACGCTCCACTCCAAACCGTGCGCACACGGTTTGCGCCTTCGCCTACGGGCACCCTTCACCTCGGCAACATTCGCACCGCGCTATTCGCGTGGGCATTCGCGCGGCACCACAAAGGCCAGTTCATTCTTCGCATTGAAGACACTGATCTTGAGCGCTCGTCCGAATCTAGCGCCGATGGCATCCTTCGCGACATGGCGTGGCTGGGCATGGACATCGACGAAGGCCCGTTCTACCAGATGCAGCGCATACCGCGTTACCGCGAAGTCGTGGCGCAAATGCTTGCCGACGGGCGTGCGTATCATTGCTACATGAGCGTCGAAGAACTCGACGCTCTACGAGACATGCAGAAAGCCAAAGGCGACAAGCCTCGTTATGACGGCCGTTGGCGCCCTGAAAACGTTGCCAAGCACGGCTTGAAAATTCCGACGGGCGTTGATCCTGTGATTCGGTTCCGCAACCCGGACGATGGTGCGGTGATTTGGGACGATGCGGTTAAAGGTCGTATTGAGATCGCGAACAGCGAGCTGGATGATTTGGTCATCGCACGGCCCGCGCCGGTGGGTGAAGTCGGCGTGCCGACCTACAACTTTTGCGTGTGTGTTGACGACGTGGACATGAACATCACGCACGTGATCCGTGGCGACGGACATGTGATGAACACACCGCGCCAGATCAATATTTTCCGCGCGCTCGGCAGCGAGCCGCCAGTGTTTGGTCACACGCCCACCGTGCTTGGTAACGACGGTGAAAAGCTCTCGAAGCGCCACGGTGCAACGGGTTTGAACGAATACGCGGCGCAAGGCTTCTTGCCGGAAGCTGTGATCAACGGGCTCGCGCGCCTCGGATGGTCGCACGGCAATGACGAAATTTTTTCGCCGCAACAACTCGTCGAATGGTTCAACCTCGAATCGCTCACGCCTTCGCCAGCGCGCTTTGATTCGGAGAAGTTTGAGTGGCTCAACGGCGAACACGTGAAGCGCTTGCCCGTCGACGAACTCGCGACGCGCTTGCAGCCGTTTCTAGTGGAGCAGGGCTACGATTTAGCGAAGGGACCAAGTGCGCTCGCAGTCGCGGAACTCTTGCGCGAACGCGCTCCGACGTTAAAGAAGATGGCCGAGATGGCGCGCTACTGCTACGTCGCGCCAATGGTTGATGCTGCTCTTTTGGCGCAACATTTGCCCGACGCTAACAAACCCGCCATCGCGTGGGTTGCCGAGCAGTTGGCCGACGCCGAATGGACCAAGCCCGCACTCGCCGCGATTCTCAAGGAAGCTCAAACGAAGTTCACGCTGAAGACGCCGCAGGTCATGATGCCGCTGCGCGTTCTGCTCACCGGAAGCGCGCAAGCCCCTGGTGTCGACGCGCTGCTCTTGACGCTTGGACGTGAGGTTTCGCTGGCGCGGCTTCGGGGGTAGAGACGTGCTTCGCCGGGTTTCTGGTGTTTGCGTGCTGCTCGTACCACCGCCCGCGTGCTATCGATTGCCGGAGATGGTGAACTGCAGCGCCCGTACCGCGCCGTGAGTGGATTGCGCACGAGCCCGTTATCCGGTTGGTCATGCAGCTTTTGCGCGCAAGCGACAGCCAGATGGCGATTTGAGCGACGTTTTACTTAAAGTCGAGTAGTCGAAAAATGGCGATGCGAGCGCCGTATAGCGGTCATTCGGGCTAAATTGCTGTAGCTCCAGTTGTCTCGATGCAATATCGAAATGTATCGCCGACTTGACAACCGAAATCATTCGTATACATTTGCATTCATTGAATGACGAAGGACTACGGACGATGTATGGTTCCCATTTCTGGCCGACTTCCTGACGACTTATACGCTTGGCTGTCCACCTATCCGGTGGAAGGTGCGGCGACCGTGAGCGACAAAGTTCGCGTCGCGGTTACGCACTTAAAGCGCACCTACGAGGGTGACTCTAATTACCTTGGTGCGCTCAATATGTACCGTGACCTTGGGCGTACGACTCGCCAACAAATCGCTGCGGTAGAGCAGGCGGAATACGCTCATTCGGACGTGCTTGCCGCACTGATGGAACATTTGCCCGCCTTGATAGCAACCTTGAATGCCGCACAGGTGAACTCGATCGAAAGCGCACGTGCGCTTGAGTCACAACTGGTTCGGCGAACGATGCAGCTGACCGAGACGCTGCTGCGTCAGGGCATCACCCAACGCGCCGCGGCATTTGACGGCGACGTGATTCACCAAAACGTGGCGCGCGTGTGCGAGCTGGCACGCTTGATTTCGCAACCCACACCACCCGCAACAACCGCAACAACCGCTCAAGGAGCTGATCATGGCTGAGACATTACGAACCCGCGTTGCCCGTGTCATTGCGGGAGGCGCGCACGCATTCTTGGATCGCATCGAAGACGCAGCGCCGGTTGCGATGATGGAGCAGTCGCTCCGCGAGATCGATGTAGTCATTGACGACGTACGCTCTGAGCTTGGCCGCGCCGTGGCCAATCGCCATCTCGCGCAGCAACAACATTTGCATCTCAATCAGGAGCACGATTCCCTTGCGGTGCAGCTTACTGAGGCACTTTCTGGTGGTCGCGATGATCTTGCGCGTCCCGCGATTTCCCGCCAAATCGACATCGAAGCTCAGCTTCCGATTCTTGAGAACAGCCTCATCGCGCTGTCGCAAGACGAAAAAGAACTGTCAGGATTCGTCGATGCGCTCATGGGAAAAAAGCGTGAAATGGAGCGTGCGATCGCCGACTTCGAGCGATCACGACGCGAGGCAGAAAGCGCATTGCCTGGCGGTGGTTCCAATGCCAGTAACGCGGCGGCACGGGCGCAGGCCGCGCAGTCGTCGTTTGACCGCACATATCGCCGCCAGACAGGGCTTGACCGCAATGCAATGGCTGCGACAATGGAGCAGGTCACCAAACTCAAAGAGCTGGGTGACTTGGTCCGAGACAACAAGATTAACGAGCGGCTTGCCGCGCTCAAAGCGCAGCAGTAACTGGAAATGTCCAACTACCTAAGGAACGCATGAGTACTTTGACGATGCCCGAGACTTGGCCGTTCGCTGCTGCGTTGGCGTTGCTCGTGGCTCTCGCGGTCATCGAGGGCATTGGCTTGATGCTGTCGCAAAGCCCGTCAAGCGTGCTCGACAGCTTAATTCCTGAGCTTCCGAGCTCCGCCGATGGCGCGCTGGGGTGGTTGCACTTAGGGAAGGTGCCGGCGCTGGTTTTGCTTATTCTTTTTCTCGCGGGCTTTTCGATAACGGGATACGTTATTGAGGGGCTTGCGTTCAAAGTCTTGGGTTTCGCCGTACCAGCGTGGCTGGCGTCAATTCCCGCGGTGTTCGCTGGTTTCGCTACGGTAAGTGCGCTCGGCGCGTTGCTCGAACGAATCATGCCGAAAGATGAAACGAGCGCTGTCAGTGAGCTTTCGCTCATTGGTCGCGCGGGCATCATCGTGCGTGGGACCGCGACGCAAAGCTTGGCCGCTGAGGCGAAAGTACGCGACGCATACGGACGTGCGCACTACGTGCTGGTTGAGCCCGACTTTGCTGACCAAAGTTTTGCGGAGGGCAGTGATGTGTTGCTCGTCAAAAAGGTAGGCGTACGCTACCGGTGTATCCGCAACCCACATCCAGAATTACTGTAACTAATTAACGAAGCGTTTTCTAGGGGAACACTGTGTTCGACATGCTCATCAATATTGCGTTGCCTGCCGGCGTCGTGCTCTTTGCGTTGCTGTTTATCGGTATCGTGTTTGCGCGTCTCTATCATCGCGCGACGAAAGAGACCGCGTTCGTACGAACAGGGCTTGGCGGTCAGAAGGTCATCATGGATGGTGGTGCCATCGTGCTTCCCATTTTTCACGAGATCATCCCCGTGAACATGAATACGCTCAAGCTCGAAGTCTCGCGCCGCGAGGAGCAGAGTCTGATCGCGTTGGACCGGATGCGGGTGGACGTCGCTGCAGCGTTCTTCGTGCGCGTGAAGCAAGTTGCGGAATCGGTAAGCACCGCGGCTCAAACTTTGGGTCGCAAAACAATGGAGCCTTCGGAGCTCAAGAATCTCGTTGAGGACAAGTTTGTCGATGCGTTGCGCGCCACGGCTGCGACCATGACTATGCAGGAATTGCAGGACAAGCGTCGAGAGTTTGTGCAGGCCGTGCAGAACGCGGTCGCTGAAGATCTTGAGAAAAACGGACTCGAACTCGAAGCTGTTTCGCTGACCAGCCTAGACCAAACGGCGAAAACGTTTTTCAATCCGAGTAACGCATTTGATGCCGAGGGTTTGACACGATTGACCGAAGAAACCGAGTCGCGTCGGAAGCGTCGAAATGACATTGAGCAAGACACAGAGGTACAGGTTCGCACGAAGAACCTTGAAGCCGAGCGCCTAAAGCTCGACATCACGAAGCAACAAGAACTGGCGACGCTCACCCAGCTGCAACAAATCGCAAACGCGAAGGCCGATCAAGTGGCCGAAATAGCGAAGATTGAGGCCGAGCGCCAGCGCGAAGCCGAAGAGGTGCGCATCAACGCCGAGCGCTTGGTCAAAGAGCGACGCATCGAGGCAGATCGCACTGTCAACAGCGCTGAGATCGACAAGAACCTCGCGGTTCAGAAGAAACAAATCGAGGCGGACCGTGAGACAAAGGTCAAGCAAGCGGAGCAGCGCCAGTCGGTTGAAATTGCCAACCAAGACGCGGCCATCGCGATCGCCAAGAAGTCTGAAGAGCAATCTCAGGCGGACGCAGCGGCAAATGCTGCGCGTTCTGCAGCGGTGAAAGCGGAAGAATTAGTCAACACTTCACGTCAGGTTGCGATTGCTGAACGCGAAAAATCTATCCAACTTATCGACGCAAGCAAAGAGGCAGAGCAGCACGCGATCTCGATCACGGTCGCCGCTCAGGCTGATCGTGAAGCTGCGGAGAACCGTGCGCTGGCGATCAAGGTTGAAGCCGACGCAAAGCGCTCGGCTTCACTCGCAGAAGCGGAAGGTATTGCGGCGATTAACGATGCCAAGAATAGATTAGGCGCCGCTCAAATCGACCTAACAGTCCGCATGCAGCTCATCGCAGCGCTCCCTCACATCATCGAGCGTGCCTCAAAACCGTTGGAAAAGATCGACTCGATTCGGCTCTTTCAAGTCAATGGCATGCCTATGGGCGGCGCGGGCGACGGCACTGGGCACGGGGGTGGTTCCGGTGCGGGCGGTGGAACATTGCCCGAACAAGTGGTCAATTCGGCCCTGCAATACCAAGTTGCGAAGCCTATCGTTGACGCCATCATGAAAGACGCGGGGCTCAGCAACCCGTCGCTGACGGGCATTGCCGAGACGATTGCGGGGATGGTGGCTGTGCCGAGTGCCGTCGCGCCGGCTGCTGCAGCACCCAAGCCCGCCGCTGCGAGTTTTTCAGATCTGAAGCCGTAAGTGGCTCTGGCTCCTTAGGTCATTTGTTCAGACCGGAGTTACGACTTTTTTGGCGCCACCCACTATTGAACGGCGCGTTGCGGCGCATATTTCGTAAAGTCGACTTTGCAAAAAATGTCTCTGTAACGACCGCCTGGCGGTCGATAGCGCGTAAAAGGCATAGATCAGTGGTTGCGCGGCGTTGTCACCCACCGCCCCGCTGCATGAACAAATCGAAGCGCTGCATAAACTGGAGTCGTTCGGTGGCGTTGGTTTTCTCGAACTGAAAGCTGACCTTGAGCTGGGGCAGGCGCACGAGGGCGATGCGGCGCTCTGGCGCTTCGCGCCATCGGATGCAAAGCGATGCGGGCGACGGTGTCGAAGCCGCCGCAAGTTGAATAATTGCTGTGCCGTCAGTGAGCACAAACGCGTGCTCCCCAATGGCTGGCGGCAACAGTCGCGCCCAATCAGCGACGGAGCATGTCATCATGCGTTCAAACGATTCCGCGTAAGCTGATTGCATGCGCGTTCGACCGGTGCGTCTAACCGCCCGCGATGGGCGGCCAGATCGCGAGCACGTCGTCTGGCACGAGCGCGCGCGTCGCGCGATCCGCCGGGTCGATGTAGCTGCCGTTGACGAGCACTAGATGCACGAGCTTGGCCGGGAGCTGAAAATCGTCGATCACACGTTGCACGCTAGTCGCGTCGGCGACATCGAGCGACACACGATTGGCGCGGCGCGCGTCTGGTGGCAAGTAATCTGTCAGCGACGCGAAGAGCTTTAGCGTGATGTTCATCGAGTTAGCGCCGACGCTCGTCGCCTGCGCCGTTCCATG
>ENA-UOWO01005130-UOWO01005130.1-activated-sludge-metagenome-genome-assembly--contig:-NODE-5130-length-14036-cov-12.342751_pt1 | contig 14036 bp, 14 predicted proteins | sample MGYA00238148_ERZ761564 | MGnify/ENA primary metagenome ERZ761564 (study PRJEB28885, sample SAMN05720194) | activated sludge metagenome | isolation source: Anaerobic digester | place: USA...
TAGATAAGTTAGAACAAGACGACGACGTTCAAACCGTGTTTCATAATTTGGCGTAAGAAATCTCAATGATTATAAAATTTTATCTAATAGTTGCATATTTATTGTTAAACATTTCTAGTGGTTTCTTACTGTCATTTTATTATCTATACATAGAGAATTCAATACAAAATATAAAAGAATTTCTCTACGTTTTATTCTTTCCTGTGTACGGTATAGGTAACTGGCAATACAATAGAAATATTCGTATCAGTAAACAAGGTCTTTTACCACGTAAGTATTATATTTTAAAATACCTATTTAGTTTGCACATTGTGTTTTATGTAATAATCTTTGGCGGCTCTTTATATTTATTTATAGATACTATGTCTATGTTTTTACATACAGATAGAAGTGTAAGTAATAGCTCTTTTGGAACAGAAGCTATATCATTTTTAGGAAATGCATTTTTATCCTTTTCAGAATATGTGATAATAGCTGCCTTTCTAACCCTACAATTTTTTATTTTATTATTTCTGCTTATTATTCCATATGCGATGCTTAAGAAATATAAGAAGGAACAAAAAATATCCTTCAATAAAGTAATATAAACGAACATAATTATTTGTTAATTAGTATGAATTTTTTTCATCATACTCAATAACATATAACAATAATCGTTTAACTTCAATTCAACCAAACCAAACCAACATGAAAAATTATTCAATCAAAACAGCTATCTATAGCTTGTTTATTCTCATTTTATTTTCACAATGCAGTCAAAGATCAGAATCAGCATCTGAAGTAGCAACCGAAGCAGTTTCTATGGATATGGTTGCTGCAACAAAAGAGGAAGCTGCGCCACCAACCAATCAGCCAAATCCTGTACCATCTAAAACAACAGACACTACCATTCAACGCATGCTTACCAAAGAAGGCACCTTGCGCTGGGAAACAGGTGATGTTGTTAAAACACATGCTGCAATTTTAGAACAAGCAAAAACACACAACGCATATGTTTCTAACGATAATCAAACAAAAGACGATTACCAAACCACCACACGAATGGAACTTCGAATTCCGTCTGATAAGTTTGATGAATTTATTAGCGGTATAGAAAAAGACGTCACCAAGTTTGATGAAAAACGCATCGAAGTATTGGATGTAACGGAAGAATATATTGACATTTCCGCGCGCATGAAAACGAAAAAAGAATTAGAACAACATTACTACGACTTATTAAAGCAAACTAAAAACGTAGCAGAAGTATTACTGGTCGAAGAACAATTAAACACCGTTCGTGCAGATATTGAAAGCGCTGAAGGCAGGTTAAAATACCTGAAAGATAAAGTCAACATGAGCACACTTCATCTCACGTTTTACGAAACCACATCAGCACCGGTGGGCTTCTTCGGCGAAATTGGCAAAAGCTTCGTTTCCGGCTGGAAAGGCTTTTTATATTTCATTTTAGGTATTATAAGTGCCTGGCCAATTGTATTAGTTGTTTCCGGTTTCTTATTCTGGTTGATAAGACGAAGACGCAATAAGAAATAATACAATATCTTTCTTTTGTTAATTGAATACTCAGAAAATAAATCCTATTTTCGCTATTCAACAATTTTATAATTCTACAACTCAACAATTAATTCAATGAAAGCAGATATCAAAAAAATATACGAAGCACATGTGGCATTTGAACTGGAACAATTCGGTAAAAAGCACCTGAAAGCCAATATGAAAGAAGAAATTACAGCAGCCTGGAAATGGCTGGATACCGTAAAATTAAACGATGTTGCTTCTGTAGAAAATGTAATCGCTTTTGAAGAAAGAAATATAAAAGACAGAAAACTCACCAAACATCAAAAAGAATACATCATTGATTTGTCCGAGTCTATTCATCAATTGGCTTTAAAAAGTAAACATACCGTATCGGATTTTTTAAATGAAGAATCGTTTAATGATATTGCTGATAAATTGATTGAACAGAAAGAAATTCGCGATAAATTAATCAAAGACATTGTAAACAATCCGTTTTATGGTGAAATGATTGCAGATACTTTATATGATGGCATCAAGTCATTTGCTGCACAAAGCGGACCCAGCAACGAAACCGTCGGCGGTTCATTATTCAATTTAGGAAAAGGCATTTTAGGTGCTGCATTATCTGGTGTTTCAGATACCATAGATAAAAATATCAAGAAATTTATTTCTGAAAATTTACAGAAATCCATTGCTAAAAGTGAACAAACACTGAAAGATAAACTAAGTGATGCACAACTCAGAAAAATGGCTAAAAATATCTGGGACAAGCTGGAAGATACTAAAGTAAAAGACCTTGCAAAAGGAGTGAAGCTGACCGATAAAGACAGAACAGCCATTCTGCATTCGGCTGAAAAAGCCATACATGCTGCGTTGCAAAGTGATCCTGTTGCAGAACTAAACGAACATGTATTGACACATTTCTTTGAACATTCCGGCAATAAATCAATCGCACAAATTCTGGAAGATAATGGCATCACAGAAAAAATAGTTATAAGAGAATCTGAAGAATTCTTGATTCCATATATTGAAAAAGCGGCAAAAGATGGTTTCTTAAAAGATAGAATTGAAGCCAGATTGCATAAGTTTTATGAAACACTGTAATTAGCATTTTGTGGATAAAAAAGACAATGAACCACATTTTAAGGTTCTATTTTTATTGAAACAAAATTATCATGCTAACCATCTTTCACGGAACTGCCCGAGCTGACAGTAATTCACGCAAAATTGCCAATTTTTATGATGAATTATTAGGTAAAAAGAATATTCCGCATCAGTTTTTTACATTAGAAAATGTCGATGAATCTATTTTTTCAAAGACATTTCACAATCCGAAACATCCTCAACTGGCGAGTATCGAAGAGCATATTTTAGCTCCAACCTCCAAATATATGTTCATCATTCCTGAATATAACGGCAGTTTTCCGGGTATGTTTAAAGGATTTATAGATGCCTCAGATGTCAAAAAATGTTTTCATAATAAAAAAGCCTGTTTGACCGGTGTGGCAGAAGGCAGAGCCGGAAACTTAAGAGGCATGGAGCATCTAACCAATATCTTCAATCATTTAAAAATGAATGTACTGCATTTAAAAATTCCGATTTCTCAAGTACATTTAATGCTGGATGAAAGCGGAAAACTCAACAATCCGGAAATGATAAAGATGATTGAAACACAAATCGATTTAATGATGGAATTTTAATCCAAACTATGAAAATAAAGTTTATACTTTTATTGGTACCTGTTGTTTTTTTTACCATCAGTTGTGCTCAGCAAACAAAAACTAAAAGAGATGTTTTTCGCATGAATATTTCTGCTGGATTAACTTCTTTAGATCCTGCATTTTCAAAAGATCAGGCTACGATGTGGTGCGATAACCAGTTGTTTAACGGATTGGTACAAGTAAACGAAAAACTGGAAGTCCAGCCATGTATAGCTAAAAGCTGGAAAATCAGTGATGACGGTCTTCACTATGTTTTTGATTTAAGAACAGATGTTTTTTTTCATGACCATGAAAAATTTCAGAATGGGAAAGGTCGAAAGGTAGTAGCACAGGATTTTGTGTACTCATTTAACAGATTAATTGATTCAACCGTTGCGTCAACAGGAGGCTGGTTGTTTAATGATAAGGTAGATAAATCGAATCCTTTCGAATCCTTGAATGATTCTACTTTCCGTATCAACTTAAGAACGCCTTTTCATCCGATGTTAGGTTTGCTGACCTTGCAATATTGTTCTGTGGTTCCAAAAGAAATAGTGGATTTTTATGGAAAAGATTTCAGAGCTCATCCGGTGGGAACAGGTCCGTTTAAGCTGGTACGCTGGGAAGAAAGCAATGTACTGGTCTTGACGAAAAATGAAAACTATTTTGAAAGAGACAGTGCAGGAAACAGACTGCCTTATCTACAAGGTGTTCGCATTAGTTTTATGGCAGATAAAGGATCTGAATTTTTGCAGTTTTCACAGGGAAAGCTGGATTTTATGACAGGTTTGGATATTTCTTATAAAGATAAATTATTAACCGCAACAGGAGAACTGAATGCAGAATGGAAAGACAAGATTAATTTTGAAAAAATGCCGTATTTAAATACAGAATATCTTGGAATTTCTATGGCAAAACAACCTTCCGAAGCGTTAAAAAATAAAAAAGTAAGACAAGCTATCAATTATGCAATTGATAGAAAAAAAATGATTGCATACCTGAGAAACGGCATCGGTGCTTCTGCGGAAAATGGCATGATTCCGAAAGGAGTGCCTTGTTATGATGAACATTCAGTGAAAGGCTATTCGTATGATGTGGAGAAAGCAAAAAGATTATTAGCAGAAGCAGGATATCCAAACGGAAAAGGAATCGGTGAAATAAAAATTTATTCCAATCCAACGTATAGTGATTTGATTACGAATATCGCAAACGAACTTTCTAATATTGGAATTATTTGTAAAATAGAAAACACACCGGCAACGTTTCTGCGGGAAGCCATGCGCAAAAATGAAGTGGAGTTTTTCCGTGCATCGTGGATCGGTGATTATCCGGATGGTGAAAACTACCTGGCATTGTTTTACAGTAAAAATGGTGCACCACCTAATTATACCTTTTTTAAAAATGCAGCATACGACAAGTTGTACGAAGCAGCAATGAAAGAAACGAATCCTGGAAAAACCTGCGATTTGTACCACCAAATGGAGCAACTTATCATTGAAGAAGCACCTGTAGTTCCTTTGTTTTATGATGAAGTGACACGCTTTATGCACAAGAATATTTCTGGCTTAAAGCCAAATGCAATGAATCTGGTGATTCTAAAGGAAGTGAAACTGAATTAGTAAAAAAATCTGATTGCTTGATGCATAATTCTTAAATTCAGGATATGATAAAAAACATAATCCAAAATAAATCTAACAAACTCTTTATTTACTTAGGTGGTTTTTTTATTGCCAATGCATTTATTGCTGAAGTTATCGGCGTTAAAATATTTTCGCTGGAAAGCACGTTGGGAATTGCACCTTTTAAAATCCCATTATTTGGAAACGAATTTTCATTTAATTTGACCGCAGGTGTTTTGTTGTGGCCGGTAGTTTTCATTATGACTGATATTATCAATGAATATTATGGTGAAAAAGGAGTGAGGTTTTTGTCCTATCTTACCGTAGTGTTGCTCGCATATGCCTTTTTTATGTATTATCTGGCCATACATTTAGTGCCTGCAGGTTGGTGGCCAGGTTCAAAAGAAGCACAAGGAGTTCCGGATATGCAGCGTGCCTATGCACAGATTTTCGGTCAGGGAACTGCCATTATTTTAGGATCATTGATAGCTTTTTTAATTGGTCAGATAGTAGACGTTGTTGTCTTTCACAGAATTAAAAAGTGGACTGGTGAAAAATATATCTGGCTGCGTGCCACTGGCTCAACCATTGTTTCTCAATTCATAGATAGTTTTGTTGTCTTGTTTATTGCTTTCTATTTGTATCCAAAATACATCAGCGATGCAAATGGACCAGCCTGGGCATTTAATGTAGTAATGTCTATTTGTATTGGTAACTATATTTATAAGTTTATTATTGCAGTGCTGCTAACACCGGCGATTTATCTGGTGCATAATGTAATAGAAAAATATCTTGGACATGAATTGGCTGCTGAAATGAAAAAAGCAGCAATAAAAGAATAGTAAATTAATGGATGAAAATAGGCTATTTAAATAACTCATCAAAAAAATCCAGCATCGCTTTCCACGATCGTTTCGCTGCTTTCTCATTGTAAGCAACGCCTTTAGTTGGGTCGTTTCCGGCTGTTGGATCAGTGAACGAATGTACTGCATCGGCGTAATAATTCATTTGCCAGTCGGCTTTACCAGTGCGCATTTCCTGTTGAAATGAAATTATCTCATCTTGTGGAATAAAAAAATCATCTGCACCATGACAAACCAATACTTTCGGTAAAATTGAAGTTGTAGTTTTTGTCGTATCTCTGGATAAACCACCGTGAAACGAAACCACACCTTTCACATTCATATTCGCTCTTGCGGCTTCTAATGCACCGGTTCCGCCAAAGCAATAGCCAATGACGGCAATCTTATCAGGATTAGCACCGGCTTTTACTAATTGATCCAAAGCCAGTTGTATGCGTTTACGATATTCATCAACATGAGATTTATAATAACCGGCTTGTTTTCCTGCTTCAGCCGTATTTTTGGGCACATTTCCTTCTCCGTAAATATCAGCGACAAAGGTGTAATAACCCAGTTTTGCCAATTGTTCCGCAGATTCACTGGCATGTTTGTCAATTCCCATCCAGGCCGGTAATATCAAAATACCATTTTTTTCTTTTAAAGGTGATTTGGGAACAGCTAACAGACCGTTCAGCTGTTGTTTTTCTTCGTGATATGTTGTTGGTTGTAATTGAGCAAAAACATCAGAAATAGCGCCGCAAAGTGAAAGCAACAGAAAACAGGATATTATTTTACCTTTCATTATTATTTTTTGAAATGTTGAGAAATTGAATTTTAAAGTTATGAAATAAAAACTATCTTTGTTCTGAATTTTGGTTTTCGGTTTCATTACCGGAATTAAAAGGGAATCAGGTGAAAGACCTGAACAATCCCAGTTGCTGTAAGCACACCAACGTCTTCCTGAACTTGTTTCAGGATCTATATTGGTACTGAATTCTACAACCACTATTTCGATAGTTTCGAAACGGGAAGGTTTCAGTAAAGTGTAAGTCAGAAGACCTGCCTGAATTCAATTCACTTAAAAATGTTCTGAGGAAACATTTCAGGTAGTATGAAAAAGCTTAAGCTACATTTTATTTTGCTATTTGTTTTTGTTCAAATAGAATTTGCAAGTCCAATATTTGCAGACACTATACCTATTCCTGAAGTGTTGATTCAATCTTCAAGAGAAAATTTTTATTCCGCATCTAACTACAATTATAAAATAGATAGTTTTCAGCTGCATTATTACGGTCAAAATTCAATTGCAGATGCCTTGCAGAATTTTACACCGGTTCAGATCAACAGTTATGGAGTTGGCGGAATTGCTACCATTAGTTTGCGTGGAACGGCGGATGATCAGACTTCCGTTTTTTGGAACGGAATGCGAATCAATTCTTTGACATTAGGCACTATGGATATTTCGTTGATTCCGGTAAATGCAGCTACTTCCATCCAGATTGTTACAGATGCATCGAGCGCAGTTTTAGGAAGCGGAAATTTTGGTGGTGCAGTTTTATTAAATAATACGCCGGTTTTTAACAAGAAAATTGAAGTCGGTATTCGTCAGGATTTTTCATCTTTTAAAAATTTCAGAACCAATTTGTCTGTTAATGTTGGAAACGAAAAAATCCAGTTTTCTTCCTCTTCATTTTATCAAACAATGAAAAATAATTTCCCATTTTATGATAAATATAAATTTGATCATCCGTTGGTTTTAAATGAAAATAATGAAACCAAACAATGGGCAACAGTAAATCAGTTGAATGTAAAATTCAAAAAAAATCAATTACTGGATATCGGAAATTTCACCTTACAGAAAAACCACAATATACCGGCAAATATGGGTTCTTACGGAAAAAGCAATAAGTTTCAGGATGATTTTTCCAGTAAAAGTTTTGTGAAATATCAAAAAATATTTACGCAATCACAATTTTATATTCGAAGCGGATATGTTTATGATTATATGCTGTACCATGATAGTATAAATAAAATTTATGCACCTTATTATACGCACCAATCACAAAATAGTGCCAACTATAGACATTTCTTCAAACATCAGATAGTATTGGATGCCGGTATGGATTATAATGTCGAAATAGCAAAAGTGGAAGAATATAAAAATAAAATTATTCGACATCGTGGTGCTGCATTTGCAGGCGCAAAATACACACTTAAAAATATTGTTTTTAATGCTTCTGTAAGACAGGAAATTCTCAAAGCAGGCTATATCCGACCGCAATTCGGACTGAATATTTCTTTTAATGATAAAAAAGGATTTGTTTCTACTTCGATAAGTTATGCAGATAAATTCAGACTAGCTGATTTTAATGATTTATACTGGCAACCTGGTGGAAATAAAAATTTAAAACCTGAAAACGGATTTACTGTCGAATACAATCTGATACTAAAGCCAATTAAAAAATCAGCTCGGTACCAGTTGATTATTAGTAATGCAGTTTATTATTCCATCATCAATAACAATATTGTTTGGTCGCCAATTGTTTCCGGTTTATACTCACCACAAAATATCAAGAAAACCAGGCATTACGGATTAGAATCAAAAATTGAAAATACAATACTATGGAATAAAACGAATGCATTTAAATTTTCAATAAACTATAACTATAATCATTCTACCATTGTAAACGATGAAACGAACAGAAGTCTAAACGGCAATTTTATCCGATATAAACCACAGCACACCATAAAATCATACTTTATTTTTGAAGATAAATATTTCAATATAGGATTAAATTACTTGTATGTTGGTCAACGGTTTACGGATGATGAAAACATAAAGGTATTTCAGTTGAAGCCTTACAGTCTGGTTGATTTATTTATCGCATTTAAAGGAAATTTCAAAAAAGCAAATGCAGAGTTTGGATTCAAAATTAATAACCTGTTTAATACAAAATATGAAAGTTTGCGCAGCTATGCACAACCGCTTCGCAACTATAATATAACATTACTAATTAACTGTAAATCAAAATTAAAATGAAAAAGTTGACAATGAAATTCACCGTAGTTATGCTGGTTTGCCTGAGTGTGCTTTCCTGCAAAAAAGAAGAATCAGACAATACGTTAGGCACCTATGCAGAAACAGGTGCTGCTATAGTAGTTAACGAAGGTAATTATGGTAGCAGCAATGGTTCCGTTTCTTACATTGACAGAAATGGTGTCGTTTCCAATTATATTTATGAAAATGCAAATGCCGGTAGTAGTTTGGGTGATGTTTTACAGTCATATACAAAAGTTGGTAATAAAGGAATTATTTGCGTAAACAATTCTTTTAAAATTGAAATAGTCGATGCTCGAACGTTTAAACGTATTGCAACCATAGTTGACACCACAGCAACACAAAACACCAGCTATGTGCGTTATGCACTTGGTATTACTGAAACAAAAGCATATGTCACGAATGGTAACTATGCCGGCGAAGTGGAAGTAATAGATTTAAATACTAATACCATCATTAAAAGTATAAACGTAGGTAAAGGTCCTGAGCAAATGGCAATGAACGGCAACAATGTGTATGTTTGCAACAGTGGTGGCTTTGATGTGGACAGCACGGTTTCTATTATAAATGCTTCTACCGATTTAGTCACATCCACTATCAATGTCGGCGATATTCCAACTAAACTCGTGAAAGATGCGCAAAATAATATTTGGGTGTTATGTGCAGGTCAGTCAGATTATTCCAATTGGCCAACCATTAATAAATTATCACCGGCACAATTGGTCAGAATTAATACAGCAACCAATACCGTTGACAAAAGATTTACGTTGATTGATGCAGGCAGCGCCAGCTATGTAGTAAATTTAGCCATAGGTGATAATGGAAGAACAATTTATTATAGTGTCAGTAACAGAATCTACTCGTTAGATATAACAGCCGGAAGTTTGCCTGCTACTCCAATAATTTCAGGAAGAGATTTTTATGGATTAGCTGCATCACCTTATAATAATCAGATTTGGGGTTTGCAAGCTCCTAATTTTACATCCAGCGGATACGTTTTCAGATATACTGCTAACGGCACATTGATTGATTCTATTCAGGTTGGAATTGGACCTAATAATGCTATATTTAATAAGTAAACGAATCTAATATGCATGAATTAAAATATTGCCCGAGATGTCATTCAACCTTTGAGTGCAAAGCGGGCAATATTTTATTGTGTCAATGTAATACTGTAATTCTAAGCGAAAGAGAGAAAGAGTATCTGTCCAATAATTATGACGATTGTTTATGTGCAGCATGTTTAAATGAACTTAAATTAATACTTAAGAATACATCTGCCGGTGAAGAAATAGAACAGAGTTAAATAATATTTCATATTTTTGTTTTAAATAGCTGATGTGAAAAAAAGATACATTCTGTTGATATTACTTTTCTTGTCCATGCTCTACATTTTGTGGTGCAACATCAGTATAATTTACACACGGAAAGGAAAAACGGATATTCCTTTGGTTAATAATACCAGTTATCCAACGGATTCATTTTCCGTTAGCAATGCAACTGTTTTCTGGCAAGGTTTTTATCACGATTGGACTTACAATCACCGAATCAACAGAATAGGCGATTGGATACAAAGTGTTACCGAAAACGATAATGGTATCAGAGCTGTATTTAGTCATTCAGGAGCAACCGGCAGCGGTGCAGATGTCTTAAGTTATTTATCCTATTTTACGTATCTGAAAACAGATAAAGCTAAATTCTTTTCATCATCGGTAAATACAGCCATAAGAGGAAGAGAAGCAACCACCACCACAAAAATAATTACAGTTAAAGGAAAATGGCCGGCAGCTTTAAAAAATTATAACAAAGGAATCATTGTACTCAATGGTTTTGATATGTATTGCAGCAGTTCTGATAATGGCAAAATTATGGGAACCGGTAGTGCCGATAAGTTATCTGATTTTTTTATTGAAGTTGATAAACTACGAATAAACGGAGAGGAGTTTGAATTTGATTTAACTGTAAAATTGGGTGCAGATTGCGATTCTCCGGAATGTCTGAACTTTTCACCAGGTGATAATGAATGGTTCGACTATCAGCTAAATGTTGCTTATCAGGTGATTGCTTACAATGATGGTGTACACAATACGAAAAAGGAATTATCGCAAAATTATTCCTGGAGAAAACCATTTAAAACAAGACCGGATATTGATCCGAATGAAATATTCAGAAGAGACAAAGAATTTAAAGATCTTAAAATACAAGGAATTTCAGGTTATTCAGTTGGCATTCCGTTGTTAAATAAAATTGAGATTAATTTACCAAAAGGAAAAGGTGGCTTAGTGAGAAAAAGAATGGAAACACCGCATTTATTATCGCTAGATGTTGCCATTACAGATTTTACGTACAACACTTCTACAGGTTTATGTGTTTATGATGCGGATTTGTTTTTTAAAAACTGGAAAACAAATATGCATCCGCTTGCTTATGGTAACGATGGAAAAGCTAGTATATCGGTTGGAGTTAATTTGTTACAAATAAATGATGCCAATGCAAAAGTGGAAGTACAATCTGTAAAAGGTAATATTAACTGGCAAACTACTCAATTGGAACAACGCCAGGCAGATGATCCGAATGCTGTGAAATCTTTTGTTTTTGTTAGATAATAATACGTTCAATAAATGATTCCTGTTCAAAAATATTGCAGTAATTGCGGCGCAACTGTGGTTCTTAAATTCACAGAAGGCAAAGACAGAATTGTTTGTGAGCATTGTGATACCATACATTACACCAACCCGAAAATTGTAACGGGTGCATTGTGTGTTTGGGAAGATAAAGTGTTGTTGTGCCGTCGCGCCATAGAACCACGAAAAGGTTATTGGAATTTACCGGCAGGATATCTCGAAGATTTTGAAAAAGCAGAAGATGGCGCTATCCGTGAAACCTGGGAAGAAGCAGGCGCAGAAATTGAAATAGAAAAAGTATTTACCGTTTATAATTTACCACAGGCAAATCAGGTGTATATTCATTTTCTCGCAAAATTAAAAGACGGAATAGTTAGAAATGGCGAAGAAAGTATTGAGTCGGGTTTATTTCGTGAAGAAGAAATTCCATGGAAAGAAATGGCATTTACTTCCTCGGCTTTTGCTTTGCGTAAGTTTTTTGAGGATAGAAAGGCTGGAAATTTTAACACACATTTAGGTGCATTTCCGGAGAAATAAGTGATTTTTTTGCTATCATTTATCAGTTTTACTAATTATCTTTGTTTTATGAAAGCTACAAGTACAAACAATAATTTTTTATTAGCCACAGGTTTAGTTTTAGCTGCGGTTATCTTCAGAATTTTATCTAATCAATTTAACTTTTTTAACCTTACGCCGGTTATTGCAGTTGCATTATTCGCAGGCGCTAAGTTTAAAGACAATAAAGCAGCCATCCTGATTCCAATAGTCACCATGTTTATCAGTGATGCAATATTAGCGTACCTCAATAATCACGAATTATTTCATAATACCATTCTGTTCACTTATGGTTCAGTTGTAGCCATCATTTTTTTAGGAAAATTATTGAACAATTCTAAATTAAATATTGGAAAAACAGTTGGTCTCTCTTTAGTTTCTTCCTTACTATTTTTCCTTATATCTAACTTTGGTGTCTGGTTATTTAGTAACATGTATAGCTTAACTACCTCAGGCTTAATTCAATGCTACGTAATGGCTATTCCATTCAACAAATTCAGCTGGTTGGGCGATTTGTTTTTTGTAGTGGTATTATTTGGAATTTATGAAGTAGTAAGCACTAAAATTACTGCTGCATCCGGAAATTTAGTATGGCAAAAAAGTGATACAATAGATTAATCTTTTTGTACTTTTTTCTTACCTAAATGTTATTTTAACAAGTGTTATTATCTTTAATTTGAGTTCCTGAGGCATTATTGCATACATTTGCCTCTCTAAATTTTTATACCTTGTCATTAATAAAATCAATATCAGGCATTCGTGGAACGATCGGTGGAAAATCAGGTGATGCTTTAACACCGATTGACATTGCAAAATTTACCTTAGCATTCGGTACTATACTGAAGCTAAAAGACGCAAAGAAAATTGTGGTAGGAAGAGATGCCCGCATTTCCGGAGAAATGGTACACCATATCGTTGTCGGAAACTTAATAGGTATGGGCTTAGATGTGATTGATTTGGGTCTGGCAACCACACCAACAGTAGAAATGGCCGTTACCGCAGAAAATGCAGACGGTGGAATTATCATTACAGCATCTCACAATCCAAAACAATGGAATGCATTAAAATTGCTGAACAATAAAGGCGAATTTATTTCGGAAAAAGTCGGACAGGATGTGTTAAAAAGAGCACATTCAGGAAAGTTTGATTTTGTGGAAGTGGATAAACTCGGACAAGTAACGCATAAAGATTACCTCGATTATCACATCGAACAGATTTTGAATATTCCATATGTAAATATTGAAGCAATTAAAGCTAAAAAGTTTAAAGTAGTGGTCGATGCTGTGAATAGTGTCGGTGGAATTGCTGTTCCCAAATTATTGAGCGCTTTAGGTGTTGAAATTATTCATGAATTATATTGCGAGCCAACCGGAAAATTTGCGCACAATCCGGAACCATTGCCGGAAAATTTATCCGCGTTATCTTCTGAAGTAAAACAACAAAAAGCAGATATTGGAATTGCTGTAGATCCTGATGTCGACAGATTAGCTTTTATTGATGAACAAGGAGCTGCTTTCGGCGAAGAATTCACGTTAGTTGCAGTAGCAGATTATGTTTTAGCACACAAAAAAGGAAATACGGTTTCTAATTTATCTTCTACAAAAGCACTGAGAGACATCAGCGAGAAACATGGCGTCAATTACGCAGCTTCCGCAGTGGGTGAGGTGAATGTTGTAGAGAAAATGAAAGAAACCAATGCTGTTATTGGCGGCGAAGGAAACGGCGGAATTATTTTACCGGAATTACATTACGGCAGAGATGCACTGGTCGGCATTGCCTTGTTTCTGTCGCATTTGGCCACCTCCAACAAAGGAATGAATTCTCTAAGAGCACAGTATCCAAACTATGTTATTTCAAAGAATAAAATTCAACTGGAAGAAGGTATGGTTATTTCGGATATCATTCAGAAGATTAAAGAAAAATACAAACAATATCCACAAAATACCATCGACGGCTTAAGAATCGACATCGATCAGGATTGGGTGCATATCAGAGGTTCCAATACTGAGCCTATCATCAGAATTTATTCGGAAAGCTCTACCGAACAGACTGCCAATGCTATTGCACAAAAAATGCAAAAAGACATTATGGCAATCTTGAAAGAAAAATAGTCGATTTAAACC
>ENA-UOWO01005133-UOWO01005133.1-activated-sludge-metagenome-genome-assembly--contig:-NODE-5133-length-14029-cov-11.184199_pt1 | contig 14029 bp, 6 predicted proteins | sample MGYA00238148_ERZ761564 | MGnify/ENA primary metagenome ERZ761564 (study PRJEB28885, sample SAMN05720194) | activated sludge metagenome | isolation source: Anaerobic digester | place: USA...
TACTTAAATATTTGTAATCAGTACCCTCTATCGTCAGCGTCTTCCCCGGTAACAGGGACAATCCTCCCCCGCCTGCCCCTAAGCTGATAGTGCCGCCGCTCCAGGTATTGGCGCCCGTCAGGCTCACATTGCCGCTGCCGGCCAGGGTACCACCGGATAGGTTGAGGTTATTGATCGTCGAGGTGCCGTTTACCGTCAGGGTACCGCCGGTAATGCTTAGGGAATCGTCGCAGGTGAAAGCGGCCACCTTATATGATGACCCACTGGAGATCGTTACGATGGGATCGGCGCCGGCACGACTGATGACGACATTGTCAAAATCAGTCCCCGTAGTGGGAACGCCCCGGCTCCAGTTGGCCGCCGTAGCCCAGGTGCCGTTGGCGTCGGTATTCCAGTGGGTCGAGATGGCGCCGGCGGTAAGAATCAGATTGTTTGCCGCGGAGGCATCCGTATTGAAGGTGACATCTTCCGGGTAATTGAATGTGGCGAAATTACCACTTTTGGTCCCCGCGGTAAGGACGGTGAAGGCGTTGTTTTTACTCGTCAGGAAGCCGTTGAACTCCGTGACGTTAAGGGTCCCGCCCAGAGTAGCGGTGCCGGATACCGCCAGGACATCGTATTGCCCGGAGGACGTACCCTCCAGCTCAATATTGACATTACCGGAATTGTTTAAATTACCCGTTATGGAAAGGGTGCCGGTGGTATCTCCGTTGGTCGGCCCCGGCCTCAGGGTGCCGGTGTTCGTCAGCGTATTGTTTGCGCCCACATCCAATGTACCGCTACCGCCGATCGTTCCGGCGTTGGTGAAGCCCCCGGTCTTCCGGAAAGTGGCACCCGAAGTGACTTCAATGGCCCCTATCGTGGCCAGGCTGCCGTCGACGCTCAGGCTGCCCGTATTTGCTTGCAGATCGAACATCCCCGCGTTGTTTACCGTGCCGTTGATGCCGAGAGTCTGGTCCGCCTTCGATGTCTTGATCAGAGTGCCGTTATTGTTGAATGTATTGCCGCCGCTGCCGGCCCAGGCCAGGGGCGTCCCGCTCGTCCCTTGGAGGTCAATGGTCCCGTCGGCGTTGTTGTCCAGTGTTGCCGAGTTGTCCAACTTGAGCTGACCGCTCCCGCTGATCGTTATCGTCCCCGTATTGTCCCAGGTCTTGGCCTCCAGACGGGGGTTCCCGGTGATGTTCACTGTCCCGCCTGTGGTCAGGAGACCAGCATCTGTTATGGCGACGCCCTCCATGGTGACGGCGTTATTGAGGGTCAGGTTCTGGGTGCCCTGGAGGGTCCCGGCAGCCAGGTAGAGGGAGGGCCCGCCGGCGCCCATGGTCTGGACCGCGTCCACCTGGATCGTCCCCGACGTCAACTTGACCTGACCGGTCCCGGTGAAGAGCCCCGTTTCGGCGTCGCTGGGCCGATCCCATCCGTAGACGGAGGCACTGCCACCATTGAAGTTGAGGGTCGAATCCGCACCCAGGGCGAAGGTCCCCGTATGGGAGCCGCTGTCGGCTATAGTCAGGGCCCCCGTGCTGTCCCCCAGGGTGAAGGTCCCGTAATTGTTGATGTCCCCGTTGATGTCGAGGATCTGGTCCGCATCCGTATTTTTGGTCAGCTTCCCATAATTGTTGAACGTATTGCCGCCGCTGCCGGCCCAGGCCAGGGGCGTCCCGCTCGTCCCTTGGAGGTCAATGGTCCCGTCGGCGTTGTTGTCCAGTGTTGCCGAGTTGTCCAACTTGAGCTGACCATCGTCCTTAATGGTTATGGCTCCGTCATTGTTCCATATCATTCTGTCTAGGCGATTAGTGCCAGTTATGTTCACCGCCCCGCTGGTGGTAAGTATCCCCGTGCCCGCTCCGTCAAGGATGCCTCCCAAAAGGTTCAGGTTGTTAATGACCGTCGCCCCGCCCAAGGTGAGGGTGCCGCTGGTAACATTCACGGTGCCGCTGCCGCCGGTGGCCGTCAGGCCGCCCCCGTTGGTGTTGATGTTGGCGGCGATGTTCGTGGCGCCGCCGCCGCTGGTATCCGAGTCGGCAATGAAGGTTAGGTTCAATTTCCCGCTGCCGGATGTTATCGCCTGACTGAGAATGACATCGTTGTTACTCTGCAGTGTCAGGTTACCAGTGCCTGTTCCCGAATCTTTGAGAATTGCATGAGAAATCGTCAAGTCCCCGTTTGTGCCAGCTGCTTTAAGAGTCACACTGTTGTCGCCCATTTTTATACCGGTGATCTCGTTAACAGTGCCGACAAAGAAAGATCCGTTATTATTGAAATCGATTGTTCCCGTCGCCTCGGAAGCAAACGTTTCGACACTATTACTTGTACTGTTAAGGGTGTATGTTCCCGCTCCCCTCAGTCCCAATCCACTTAGCGTCATGGCCCCGTTTTGGGCTACGGCCCCTGTGGTGTCTAAGGTCAAGTTATAATTTGAACCCGAGACACTATCACCAAAGTTTATATTTCCATTTGTTCCTGTATTACTCAGTATGGCATTTGTAGATAGGGTCAACAGACCACCATAGGTTTGGGAGGCGTCTTGAGTTATCACATTTCCATTAAGATCATACGTAGTACCGCTTGCCGTTTTGAAAGCAACACCGGTGGTTACAGTCAGGTTGTTATTAGAAATGCTGTATAATATGTCACTGTCAGATAGACTTCCTTTCGCAGTAGCCAAGGTTGAGTTGGTAATAGAGCCTGTTGAGAGATTCTTTAAATATAAAGCCCCTGTATACAGATCGAGGCCCGTCATATCCGATCCATTAGCAGTATGCACCGAAGCCCCCTTGGTGTCATTGCCGAAAACATACGTAAGCGTGGGAACGTTATTGGCAACGGAATTGCCGGGCAGGGCAAAGTAATAAAACCCGTTTGCCCCGGTGTAGACTTGGCTCAATGCCGACCCGCTTGCTGCTAGCTTTATAGGCTTGCCGCCTCCTGTTACATCGAGCATGCCAGAGACAATCTGTGGTTCACCGCTGAACTGCCATTTCAGATAGGGGTAGGAAACGCCTCCCGTCTTGATACCCCAGATTTCTGCAAAGTCCCAGGATTGAAATGTGGAATAACTCATCATATCAGCAGTTGTTCTGCCATATGTGCTATCCGTACCACCGCCTATCATATACTGCTGGCCTGAGGTCTGCGTGTCCCAATAGCTTTTACTTACAGTTCCACCATTATTTATCCCCACCAGACCACCGATATTAGAAGACCCGCTCACAAAACCCGTACTGTAGGTATTGCTGATCATCCCACTGTTGTTCCCCACAAGCCCACCAACACCTATGCTCCCTGTCACCGTACTTTTCGTGTAACTATCCGTGATGGTACCAACATCGTTCCATCCCACAAGTCCGCCTGTATAGTAGCGTTCACCGTTCACAACTCCAGTAGCGTAGCTTTTGGTGATTGTGCCATTGTTGTATCCCACCAGGCCTCCAGTATAGTCGCGGGTACAAGCAATATCCCCTGTCGAGTAGCTGTTTGCTATATCCCCTCCATTCGCTCCTACAAGACCGCCGATATATGCGTCACCCTTTATATCCCCTGTTGCATGGCTATTGGTAACGGTACCATTGTGGTTCTCACCCACAAGGCCACCAACACTGCTTCCACCTGTCACGGTAGCTGCCGAATAACTTTTCTTGATGTTGTTGCTGTCATTGTACCCCACCAATCCGCCGATATAGCTACCAGAACCTGCCACAGAACCTGTAGTGTAGCTGTTGGAGATGTTTCCAACATTATAACCCACCAGTCCACCGACACGATCAAGTCCTGTTACATCAACATCTGTCAACCCTACATGCCGCACAGTGCCGATACTGCCAACAGAACCGAAAAGGCCCACATAATTGGTTGAGGAACGAGCAATCGTGAGATTTGAAATGGTGTGTCCAAGACCGTCAAAGGCGCCATCATAAGATGTTATAGGGGCAAAACCGGCGCTATTATTCCAATTAATGGTGTCGGAGGCGTCGATGTTCGCACCTAGCGCATATTTTCCAGAAAGGTTGCCAGCCATACCCTGTAGGTCGGTGCCTGTTGTGCTACCCTGGTTTCCCAGAGAGGTGATTACATAGTATGTAACTGGATTGCCAATGGCGCCCAGAGTGGTCGAGAAGTTATTCCCAGCAGGCAGGTTAACTGGGGCATTGAGGGTGTATGTGGACTCAGTGCTATTGATATAGCCGTCACTCGCCCCCTGTCCGAAAAGCAAGGACATTTGTGCTGTACCCGAACCGAAGAGTTCCTTATTGATCTCAATATTGCGGTAGGCATTCAGGGTGAGTTTGTTAGCCGACCAAGTGATGCTGTCATTAACGAAAATGTCGCCATTTTCACTACCACTTTGATTATTGGTTTGGATTGTGACATCGGATGTTTTTAAATTATCGCTTACTGTGGCACCAGTCATGTCCCCGCCACTGGCGGCAATAGTGAAATCCAAGGGATCGAGGAGCCAGTTGCCGGTGAGGCCTTTGGGGGCCAGGGTGTTCACTCTTGCCGTATCCAGAATGGAGAGTTTATGGCCAGATGTTTCCACGAAGCCGCCGTTGCCGGAAAGGAAACCGCCCTGCGCGCTGATCTTCCCGGCAACGGAAGTGTCGCGGTCCGACCAGACGATGACCTTGCCGCCGTCACCCACCGTGGCAGCGTCGGCTTTGATCGCCGCATTCTTCCCGATATAGGTGGCCTCCGCATTGGGGACGGCGGCGTTCCTGCCCTGATAGTCGCCGCCCATGAGAACCGTGCCGCCTCCCGTCGCCCCCGAGGCATCCACCATGGCGTTATCCGTCAGGCCGACCCGGCGGCCCAGGACCTGGATCTCCCCGCCCCGGCCGTCGCTCCCCGCGGCGGTTACCGTCCCGGAAACGAGAGTCGTCCCCGCCCCGCCTTGCAGCTTGATTTCCCCGCCTGTGGCCCCGTTGGCGGTTGTGACGCTGTCCTTGCCCAGGGTGAGGCCCTTGCTGGCCTTGAAATATATCTTGCCGTTTTCCCCCACCACGGCGCTGTCGGCCTTCACGATCCCCTTTTGGTCGATCAGTCCGCCGTAGATCCCCACCCGGCCGCTCTCGGCAATTATCTTACCCAGGTTTAACGCGGCGTTCTCCGGGGCGCTCACCGTCACGGCGATGTAGGGATTCAAGGAATCGACCATCTGGACGCTGTGGCCGGCGGCCAGGATCACGTCCCCTTGGGGGGAATTGATGATCCCCGTGTTCTTGATATCCGGGGCGATGAGATAGACTTGGCCGCCCAGGGGGGTGGTGATGGTCCCCTGGTTCTCGATGAGACCCGCCTTGATCCCCGCGGTAAAGTTGTATCTACCCGCGAGGAAATCCTGGTTGCTCAGGTTCAGGGTGGAGGCGATGAGGCCATTGACGTCGATCCGCGCCCCTGGTCCGAAGAGGATGCCGTTGGGATTGATGAGGAAGACCCGGCCGTTGGACTGGAGGGCGCCGAGGATCGCCGAGGGGTCCTGGCCGACGACGCGGTTCAGAACGGCGCTGAGGCTGTGTTGTTGGACGAAGCGGGTCAGTTCGTTCGCGCCGATGGAGAATCCCTGCCAGTTGATGATGCTGTTGGGACTGTTGGTCACCGTCAGGGTGTTGCCCTGGTTCTGGAAGGTGACATTCCCGTTAACCACCTGAGGCCCGTAAGGATTGGCGAAGGCGAGATTGGCGCTGAAGAAGAACAGGGCAATGAGGCAGAAAAGCTTGCGGCGGCAGGAACTGATTCTGTTTATTTTTCCCTTGTTACGATAAGGACGGCAATCTTTTTCTTCCTTCATGATCCTATCCTCATTGCGGTCGTTTCTTAAAAGGTCAGCACCGCCCGAATGTGAAAGCGGCTGTTTCCCCGGTCCCCCGTCAAGCCCGGATTAAGCACATAGCCATAATCCAGGGCCATGGTGAGAATCTTCATGATATCCAACCGGATGCCGACACCGGCGCTCGTCAGGGTCATCCGTCCCTCATCCCCCGGCTGGACGTTGACTCCGGATACCTGGCCGATGTCGTAAAATGCCAACAGGCGGCAGAGGCTCTTCGGGAGAGACAGCCACTGGGTAAGGTTCGGCGTGTATAGTTCCGCGCTTCCGAAAATCCCCCGGTCGTTGGCGACTTCCCGTTCATCGAAGCCCCGGACGGAAGTGGCCCCGCCCAATCCGAACTGCTCCCCGGGGATGAGGGCCGAATCGGTGTATTGCCCATTGAAAACGAGACGGAACTGCCAGTCCTGGGGCAGGACGTAACCGAGATTGCCCCCGTAGCGGAAAATCGTGTAATCCGCCGGGGCGTTGGTCCGCACCTGGCTGAAATCCGCTTCCTTGCCGCCGGTGCAGACAGGTATGTTCCGGAACAACCCCACATTGAAACCCGTTTCCGCACCGGTGAACTGCATGGAGCCGCCGTAGCTGAGGCTCAGGGGAGTGACGCGGACACTTGTATCCAGAGGAATCCCGGCCAGATTGACGTTGTTTTGATAATCCCGGAAATCGACTCCATAGATCAGTTTATGTTCATAGCGGCCGAGGCGCGTCAGGGTCTGGTTGTAACGCCCCCCCGCCACCGTTCCCTTGCCGCTCACCGCCAGATTGGCCGTGCCCATGGGTAGGGTTCCCGAATCCACATCCGAATAGCCGCCGAAAAGATCGATGGAATCGGACCAGGCGTAGATGGGAATATGGTAGCTGGCGCCGTAGATGCTCACCTCCTTGATATGATCGGGAGAGGTAGTGTACATGGCGGTGAATAAATGGTCCAGGTCAGCCACGTTGGCATGCTGCACGAGCACCCCCGTCCGGGCTTTCCCCGTTTGACGGGTTCCCGAATTATCTCCCATGAAGGCGATTTTCCATGGTCTCTCATCCGTCACCTTGAGGACGGCGTTGACCTCGTTTTCCTTCTCCCCTCCCTGCATCTGGAGGTTGACCTTTTTGGCGGGATTTTCGTTGGCCGTGCGCAGATTCGTAGAGATGCGGTCGATATTGGGAGGCACGCCTTCCCGCAGGGCCGGGAGACTCTTCCGGATATTCCCCTGGCTGAAATAACGGTTTCCTTCCACCTTTACCGCTCCCATTCGCGCCTCCATCACCCGAAACATCACCTCGCCCCGCTCCAGGGCCTGCTCCGGAAGGAACACCTGGATCGCCGTGTAGCCACGGCGGTGATAGGCCTGCTCCAGGGCCTCCAGGGCCTCCTGCACCGTGCCAAAATCACTGTCCTTCCCCGTGTAAGGGGTCAGGATCTTGTCGATGGCGCCCTGGGTGAGGAGGCTGTTTCCCTCCACCCGGTAGCTACGGATCTCAAAGCGGGGCGTCCCCTCTCCTTGGAGCTCAGCGGCGTAATTTGCCGTCGGGAGCACAAAAAAGGGCATTTCCAACAGCAGCAAGATTAAAAAGCAGCGTACAATCAAGGGAATATTAATCTTCCGAACCCCCCGTGGAGATGTTTTAACACCGATATGAAAAAATCGACCGCCCGGATAAGATGTGATGCGATTATGAAACCCAATTAATATATGAAGATGAGGTGTCGATGTACCAAAGCGAGATTTTGCCCGCCAACATTTTATACAAGAGCTTTGAAAAACTCCCTTGCAGTCTCCACATCGTCATACCGGCGACAGCCCGTAGCCATCGCTTTCAACAACTTTCCGGATTCCGGGTCGGGCCCGCCCCGTGCCACGATACGGGGCCCGTAATGACAGAAGGAGGCGTTTTTCAAAGGTCTCATGCATGGCATCACAAGTCAACGCCATGCAGCCATTCCCCTATGTGATCGGGTAATCCATAAAACACTGGATTATCCGGTCAAGCCGGACAATGACAAATACCTGTTCAACATGGAGCCATGTATGGTAATAAGAATGATGACATAGTATCTTGCTGTTTTAAAAAAATGCAAGAAAAAAAGCGATGAAACGGATAAACACTTTCTTAAAAAACAACATACATTTTCATTCCCTTTTGTGACGGGACACCGTCACGGACGTTGGTCCCGTCAATTCTCCTTGACATTACGGGGCTCCTCCTCATATTCTTTCTTAGAGCTTTGAAAAACTCCCTTACCCCGGGACAGGCAAACGGCGACGGATAAACAATCCTCGCCAGCCAAAAAGCAGATCGCCCTGGTGATGAAAACCCTCACCAATCCTTTCTTCGTGGAGATGGAGAAGGGGGCCCGCAAGGCGGAACAGGAGTTGAACATCAATCTCATCGTGAAGACGGGAGCGAAGGAAACATCTATAGAGCAGCAGATCGCCATCGTCGATGAACTGATCCGCAACCGGGTGGAAGCCATCGTCATCGCCCCGGCCAGCTCCGTGGAGATCATCCCCATCCTCAAGAAGGCCCAGGATACGAAGATCGTCATCGTCAACATCGACAATCAGGTCGATCCCGAACTCTCCCGGAAGATGGGCTTGACGGAGGTGCCATTCATCAGCGTGGATAACGAAAAAGGGGCCTATCTGGCCGCCGGTACATCAGCGACGGGATCAAGAAACCGACCAAGGTCGCCATTCTCGAAGGAATCAGGAGCGCGAAGAGCGCCGAACAGCGCCGAACAGCGCAAGGCCGACGCCGTAAAGGCCTTCGGGGAGAATCGGAACATCCGCATCGTCGCCTCCGAAACGGCCAATTGGAGGATCGACGAGGCCTTCGACGTGACGGCGAAAATCTTTAATCGTGTCGCTGCCTGCCGCTGTTTATCGCCCCCGAAACCCGCAAGATTCTGATTATTACCGTTGCGTCGAGGACCACTTCGAGACCTTTGTCCGGATCTATGACGATCGTTTCTTCCGGCAGTACGGATTCTGGCGGCCTTATCTGGAAAGGGTCATATACCGCGGAGGCCCCCAATACTCCTGGGACGATTACATCCAGGCATGACGCTTTGAAAAATTGAGGCGTGCAGCAGAGGTCTGTCCGAAAAGCGCCTCAAAATGCCTACCTGACGGGCAATTCGTCCGGAAACAGAGCCGATGGCGCCAGAAGGACCTCCGCCAATCAACATACACTGCCCGACCACATCACCAACCCTTGATTTCCGGTGAAAATTACCCCTTGACACGAGAAAATGGCTTTCCTATACTCCGAACCGTCAAAAGCAAGTTCTTATCAATTACGCCCCTTTTTTTATTTCCAACAAACAGCCTTTTGCGCTCAGCCGTTAAGACGCTTCGCCTGCGGCTCACGTTTCAGCTGGGGCATAATCCGCAAGCGCCGCGAGCAGTTTCACCTTTTTGATCGGTTTGGTCATATGTACGGTGCATCCCGCGTCGAGACTTTTCTTTTCGTCCTCTTTCAGGGCGTATGCGGTTAAGGCAATAATGGGAACGGCGGTCTTTCCCTGAAATTTTTCCCACTGCCGGATCTCGCGGGTGGCCGTATAGCCGTCCATCACGGGCATCTGCATATCCATCAAGACAATATCATATTTCGCGGACTTGAAGGCCTCGACGGCGACGGCGCCGTTTTCGGCCATCTGAAGCCGATGCGGTGTATTTTTCAAGTAGGTTGAAATCAAGAGACGGTTGTCCTCGTTGTCCTCCACGAGAAGAATGTTCAAGGATTTTTGCGCACTCGAAACAGCAGACGCTGCTTCGGCTTGTGGCTGCGCCGCCTCTTTCTTTCCCAGCTCTCCGCAGATGGCCTCCTGCAGATCATTGCGCTTGACGGGCTTGTAAAGAAACCGGTCGACGCCGATTTTTTTCGCCGCCGCAATGTCCTCCTGCGGATAGCCGGAGGAGAGCATGATGACGGCCAGCGACGACCACTTCGGCTCCTTGCGGATTTCCACCGCCGTCATCAATCCGTCCACTCCGGGCATCTGATAATCGAGGATGACAAAATCATACGGCTTCCCGGCTTCCTGCGCCTCCCGGAGCGCTTCAAGGCCGGACGGCCCGCTGTCCACGGAAGAGACGATGGTTCCCCATTGGGTCAGCATCTCCCGGAGAATCAGACGATTGTTGGCGCTATCGTCGATCACCAGGACGCGGCGCCCCGTCAAATCGACCAGCGTGCAGGCGTCTTCTCCAGGCGTCATCTCCGTCTGCATCGCAAAAGGCGCGGTAAAGGAAAAAATGCTCCCCTTTCCCTCTTTGCTTTCAACTGAAATCGTTCCGCCCATCAGATCTACGATGGATTTGGAAATGGTCAGACCCAACCCCGTTCCCCCGTACTTGCGCGTGGTGGAAGAATCGGCCTGCGTGAACCGCTCAAAGATGTTGTGGATTTTATCCGCTGGAATCCCGATGCCCGTATCCTTCACGGAAAATGTCAGGTCCACGGTATTTTGTTCCGTGTGGACGGCGGACGGACCGGTCAATTTCACGTCCAGCATGACTTCTCCCGATTCGGTGAACTTGACGGCGTTGCCGATGAAGTTGATGAGCACCTGGCGCAGGCGCGTGGGATCGCCCATCAGTTTGGTCGGCACTCCCGGCGCGACCCGGCAGGCCAGCTCCAGCTCTTTTTTATGGGCCCGGACGGACATAATGTCCCCGGTCTGCTCCACCAGCTTTCCAAGGTCGAACGGAATGTGCTCCAGATGGATATGCCCGGCCTCCACCTTGGAAATATCGAGAATGTCGTTGATAATGTTCAGAAGGTTTTCCCCGGCCTCCCGGAAAATCTGCACGAATTTCTGCTGCTCTTTGTTCAGAGGCGTCTCCGTCAGGAGGTCCGCCATGCCGAGGATGGCGTTCATCGGCGTGCGGATTTCATGGCTCATGCTGGCCAGAAATTCTGACTTCGCGTTGCTGGCGACCTCCGCCGCCTCCTTGGCCCGGGAAAGCGCGATTTCCATTTGCCGGCGCTCGGTAATGTCCCGGTAAACGGATTGGAAGCCGATCACAGTTCCATCGGCCAGGCGGATTGGACTGACGGACACTTCCGCCAGCACGACGCGGCCATGTTTGGAGATCCATTCCAATTCGATACATTTAAAGGACCGGCCTGTTGTGTAGATTTCGGTGTATTCCCGCTTGGCCAGCGGGGCATTTCTTTCATCCAGGAGCATGTCGTATTTTTTCCCGATCAATTCATCGCGGCTGTAAGCGGTTTCCCGCAGAAAGGCCTGATTGACGAAGGTGATGTTTCCCGCCAGATCGAATTCGGAATAGGGATCCGGCAGAGATTCCACCATGTTGCGAAAACGTTCTTCGCTGGTCTTCAGAGCCGTTTCTATCTTCTTGCGCTCGGTGATGTCTACAAAGCATTCCAGCAGCTTTTCGCGGCCATGAATATGGATTCTCTTGACGGTTTTCAGAACCGGGCGACGATGCCCGTCTGCGCAGACCATCCGTCGCTCCGAGTTGTCGATGTCTTTGCCCAGATCGCAGACGGGGCAGGCGTCTTCTTCGGCCGGGCAAATGAAAGAATGGCACCGGTGTCCGACAATCCGGTCCAACGGGGCGCCGAACATCACGGAAGCGGTCTGGTTGCCATGCTCGATAACGCGCGTTTCGGGATCGACGACAATCAAGCCTATCGGAAGCGCTTCCATAAGGTGACGCTGGAGAGCCTCGCTTTCCAGAACGGCCTGTGTGGCTTGCTTGCGCTCCGTAATATCCCGGGAGATGCCGCGAAACCCGATGGGTTGTCCTCCGGCGTCCCGGATGATAGATATCGACACTTCGACAATTTGCGTCGAGCCGTCTTTGCGGATCACTTCCAATTCCAGCGCCGGGACGGGCTTGCCCGTCGAGTAAGCGTCCAAAAACGCCTGGTAAGTTTTTTTGGCGTTTGCTTCGTTTTGATACTTGCGGTTGTCCGATCCGATCAATTCTTCGCGGGAGTATTGCAGCTGCCGGCAGATCACATCATTGACAAAAGTGTATTTGCCGTTCAGATCGACCTCGAAATAACCGTCCTGGATGGTTTCAATCATCAAGCGGTATTTTTCTTCGTTGTGCCGAAGGGCCTCTTCCGCGCGCTTGCGCCCGGTGATGTCCATGAAGTTTCCCAGCGCGGCGCGCCTGCCGCGGAACAGGATTGACGTGATGTTTTCCAGAACCCACAGGATTTCCTTTTGCTTGGTGATGAACCGGTATTCGTAGGGTTCGCGGTGCGGCGCTTTTAAACAGGAGATAGCCTCCTGCCGGACCCTGTCCCGGTCGTCGGGATGAACATTATCCAGGGAATCCGTGCCGATCAATTCGTTTTCGGAGTATCCGGTCAGTTGCTGGTACAGTGGACTAACAAAGACAAATTTGCCCTCCTGGACAATATAGATTCCGTTGCCGGAGTTGGCAATCAGAACTTCGGCCAGATGCGATAGATCCGTTTTCCGGGAGGATTTCCGCTGCGTCTTTCCGGTTTTCTCGGATGGATTTTTTTGAGCCGACGATTTCCGTTTAGGTTTGTTTGCGGCCTTTGCTTTGGATGTTGTTTTCATGTTGCTTCCCCCAAGTTTATGGAAAAAGTATTCCGATGGTGTATCGATATGACTACATGAAAAAACGCTCTATGTAAAGAAGACACACCTTCTTTGAAGACTTTGGCGCCGAAGGCTTTGGCCAGTTGAATGGCGGTATAGCCGATGCCTCCCGCGCCGCCGTGAACCAGAAAATTTTCCCCTGGCTTGAGGCCCCCGCGTTCAAAAACATTCGACCAGACGGTAAAATATCCCGGCAACGGGGATTCTTTAGCGGCGGTGAGAATCGCCGGTGATGGCAACTTACCCCTGCCGGCCGGGCAGGGCAAAACGTAACCGTCAGACGGACTCATCTTGGCGGTTGTTTTAAAATTGAGTAAGGTGCGGCAGTCGGCCAGAGCCGACGACGGAGGTGAACTGATGGCAGAGAAGGCGGCATTACTGGAAAGAATCGGCAACATTGCCAAGATTACCATGAACAATCCCGCCTCGCTTAATTCCATGATCCAGGCGCTCCTCGACGATACCCGGGCGGCGCTGCGGAGCGACAAGCTGGATCTTCAGGCCGGCATTGAACTGGAGACAGGGATTCAACTGTTCTGCCTCGGCACGGAAGACCATCGGGAAGGGATGGATGCCTTCCTGGCCAAACGGCCCCCCGTATTCAAAGACCGGTAGTGAAAATCATAAAAGTCACAGCGAAACAAGCTTGGTTGCGGGATGGAAAGACAGGCTTAACAAACGATATGACTTTGAAAAAGTACCAGCCGGAAAGGGCGGATTTGCTCATCAACACAAATAGTATAGTGGACATGCGATGGCAACCCATAGCGCCGATGGTTCGCCGGAATGTTTTTTGCGTAAATCTCTTACAAGAGAATGTTGGCATCCACGAGGATTTCGCTTTGTCCAGAACATCGTCGTCTATGGTAAGTGTTGTTCTCATAGTGTCATCATCACATCATGTGGTGTGATGTCAAGGCATCATTTCGATGTTGGAGATGACATTACCTCTCACGCTTCAACTCCGGATAGAACATAACGAAAAGCTAACCGGCGCGCAGCTTTTTCGCGCGTCCAGTTGAGTGTTTTGTTAGGCGCTGTGTTGACTTTGTAATATCGAGGAGCGATTTCAATGCCTCATTGACTGCTGCCGAACTTGTGAACACTTTGGCTACTTCGGGTTCGAGCACTACGACATTAGCGCCTTCCTCGATCAGCCTTTTAAAGTACTTACCCCGGACAGCCTTTGAATAATCGAACTCATATTCGGGGCGCAATTCCTCTATTCCTTTAGTTTTCATGTCTTTTCCTCTCTGAAATGGCTGCAGGTCGTGCACTGATAATTCGTATCGTATCCCCTCTTTCCTTATGCGAAACAACGAGCAAATGGCCTTGGGGTGAATAACCAACAGTAATGAACCTATCCTCTGTAATGGAGTGGTCTTGGTCATGAAACGTTGCCGATAAAGGATCGTAAAAAATGGTAACGGCTTCGTCAAAAGAAATGGCGTGCTTTCTAATGTTTCCCTTTTCTTTTTCCCTATCCCCCTCGAATTTCACAATGTAATCCGATACGAATGACTGACCAAAGATAGATCGCTTTCAATAATTTCTCCAAAATGAGATGGCCGACGAACAAGCACCAG
>ENA-UOWO01005144-UOWO01005144.1-activated-sludge-metagenome-genome-assembly--contig:-NODE-5144-length-14010-cov-17.629738_pt1 | contig 14010 bp, 13 predicted proteins | sample MGYA00238148_ERZ761564 | MGnify/ENA primary metagenome ERZ761564 (study PRJEB28885, sample SAMN05720194) | activated sludge metagenome | isolation source: Anaerobic digester | place: USA...
GTGGCTCCTTTAGCTCCTGCTGGGCCTGCTGGGCCTGCTGGGCCTGCTGGGCCTGCTGGGCCTGCTGGGCCTGTGGCTCCTTTAGCTCCTGCTGGGCCTGCTGGGCCTGCTGGGCCTGCTGGGCCTGCTGGGCCTGCTGGGCCTGTGGCTCCTTTAGCTCCTGCTGGGCCTGCTGGGCCTGCTGGGCCTGCTGGGCCTGTGGCTCCTGCAGGGCCTGTTGGGCCAGTTGGGCCTGATATACCTAATCTTATCGTACTATTTGCCATAAAAATAACTTCTATTATTTCATTTTAGCTTTTATTGCTTTTGCTTCATTTTCCAAATCTACCAATTCTTTTGGTGCGTCTTTTTGCTTGGATATCCATTCTCGTATATATGGAATTGACTTTAAATCTATTCTATCCATATTTTTAGATATTTTTTTGCTTTCATTTTTATCTAATTTTTGTTGTTTAAAATTTTTAAATTCTTTTGTTTTTATCACTGCTTTTAATTCATCATCTGTTGGCTGCGGTATATCACCAACCCATGCGACAATGTTATCATTTTCATCAAAACCAAATGATTTTGGTTTATATTTTAACATTACAGCTAATATTTTATCATTCATATTCATATTATTTTCCCCTTATAATTGATATTCCCAGAAAGTTATCGAAGAAGTGGTGAAATTTCCGGTGATGCCTGCGCCATCATCATACGACAGACCCCTATTTGCATAACAATAATCATTAGCATCACCACCCAATCGCCCAAATCTACCATAAAAAGTTGTACTGTAACCAGTAGAAGGAACTGTAAACACATAATCACAAACAAGTGTGGTTTGTAAAGAATGTTGCATAATAGCAGTAGCAAGAAGTACGCCAGAAGCAGAATGAAGTGATATAAAAGCCCCATCGCATCCTGATTCATCATAACCAATATTCCCTCTAAACACTATTAATATACGATTACCAGCATTTCCACAAGTAAGGCCAATAGATACTAAAGCGGTTGATGTTGCCATAGTTGGTGCATTATATGTATATTGTTCACTCACCTCTCCAATATATGATGGGCCGGTTAAAGATAATATTTTACTGCTAGTAGAAACACTACCCATGTTTACCACTTTTCCTGTTGAAGCATTAATGATAGGATTTTGCGCCGTGCCTTCCAATATAATATTGGCACCAGCTCTTATACTCAATACACCATCATTTGATACAACAACATCTCCTGTTGTCGGGCTAACTGTTATTCCAGTTCCTGCTGTAACTGAATTTACGGTAGATATAGCACCTGATTCAATAACAACACCACGCCAATTAAAAAAGTATCCTGTTGTGGTTGATGTTGCTATAAATAATGGTTTTGAAACGTGTCCTGCAACTGTTGGCTCTGTTGTTGATATATATCCAGCAGCTGCATCATTTAAAAAATATACCGAACCAGCAACCACTGGGCCCGTCCTTATTGTATATGGTGGTATTCCACCAGTATAAGTTACAAATTTAAAATTATTACCACTTACATATCCATGTGTAGTAAGTTCAAAATGTCCACTGTCAATGACATTAGAAACCATTCCAACAACTTCAGCATTTGCAATACTATCTGCTTTAGCCGCAACAAAACCTGTTCCATTATGCATTACAATAGTGCCAAATGTAAGACCATGACCTGCTTGTGTTATCACGGTCTTTGAGGCAGTGGTGTCCACTTCTGCCCAGTTGCCTGTGCCATCCATAAAGTGTGTTGGTTCTCCATCTAATGTTCTTAGAAACCCTGCTGATGTTGTGTTTGATAGGTTATGATTGTAGTAACTACCATATTTATGTTCTGAGAATTTATCCCCTATACCATGAACTGTATTGGATACGTCTGCTATATGATTCAATAGCATTGTCTGGTCGCCTATTTCTACCCATTTTGTATTATCGGCATAAAATAATTTATTGGCTGATGTTCCAGCGGTGACAAACATTAATCGTCCTGTATCACCTGAAACAAAGGATGGCTTACCAGTGGATGTTCGTTCAACCCAAATATGACCCCGCATATCTACTTCATGAAATTTCATATATGTATTACTCCTCGAATTATATTCTTCTGTTATTTATATAAAGTTATATAAATTTTTTCACACCTTTCATAACCATTTCTGGTGTTATTGATGTAGAACATTCAAAATTCTTACTTCTTGGGCACCAGTTCCAATTTCCTCTATCTAATACGGCATCTCTGTCATTGAAACATCCACCACATATACCCTCTGGTGGTACAATTCTAGCACAATTATCTTGAAATTCACCCCATGCAGCACTATAACCTGATATGAGCACAACTGGGACATCAAGTGCCCATGCCATCCAACTTGGGCCTGAACTTACACCCATGAACAAATCAGCATGTTGTATAGTATTTATACTATCTGCCATCGGTTTATTGGTTCGATTTACAATTCCCTTCAATTTTGTTGGCTCTTTACTTATGACAACTACCTTATATCCCATTCTATTCAACTCATCTACAATGGTCTGCCAGCCATTTTTATATAACCAGTATTTACACTGGAATGTAGAATGTTCAGAAATAGCCACATATTTTTCCTTTATTGGCCTTGTTTTTGTTGATTTTACCATTTTTGGTCTTATCTCTTTATATTCCAAGCCCAGATAGTCAGAAGCAACCTTCTGTAATGGCACACTTCTCCAATTATTTTTGTTGCAATTATAATCATTATCTCTACAACCTATTGAGTAATAAGCATATATATCATCAACAGGTTCTTTGCTGGGGTCTATCCAATTTATTTCTGGATAAACACCTCTGAATTTTTCATTGTGAAATGTTCTACCATATACTTTACATGTATGCTTTTTCCTAAATTCATCTAAATAGGGCACCCATGCAATCGTATCACCAATGGCGGTACTATCCAAATGAATCAGAACATTTTTTCCTTTACAATTAAATTCCTGTTTTACTTTTTCTTTTCCATTTTCACGAATAAAAATATCCCAATTTACATAGTATCTAAGAGATGGAGCACACCAATGATTGGCTGTAATAGTATCCTTATACGCTGTGAGTCCTGTATCTCTATTGACAAATTCAATCTCATATTGTGACTTAGATTTACCTATAATTTCGACTTTAGCACCATCTTTGAAATAATACTTAATCAAATCACCAGCATCTGAACGATTTAGATGATACATAAAATCTTTATCATAATTATTATCCCATCTTAAACACTTTATATGGTCATCAAAGAATCTGAAAATGGTTTCTGTATAAATGTGGTCAGGGTCAATAACGAAGTCTTTGGTGAAATTTTTTGTTTCAACATGAATAATTCCTTTCTTTTCCAATAAATACCAATCCATTCTACCATGTCGTACATTACCCTCATATACATCTTTTCCATGAACTATTTTGTAATCAGCGGTATTTGATGCCCTATCATCCCTCATAACTATCAATAGAAGTTTATGGTCATCTGTTTCAGACAGGCGGAAGTGCATTTCAGGTTCTTCATCCATCTGGTCTTTCATATTTCCACGTATGACCAGTTCATTATTTTCTTCTTTTGTAAGTATTTGAGTATCTTTCAACATATCTCTATCAGCAAAATAATTCCACATCCAATGTTCCAAAATGACATCAGACTCTTTACCAATCCTTGAACACATGGCATGTGATTCATTATTATATTCATTCCATTTACGTAAAAGAACCATTTTATCATCAAACCAATTGGCGTCCATTGAGAAAAGATTTGTTATGATTCCATCCTGTTTTGGTATAGCCCAATGATAATCAAAACATATAAATTTCTTACCTCTGGCTCTATGATAATTTGATTTTTTCAGATATTCATCCAATTTCACTTCAGTGTCATATTCAATAAAATGAATATACTTGTATTTGTCCTTTAGAAATGTAGCGGCGTTCTTCATAGATGTCAGGCAACACAAGCCATGATATGAGTTAGTCAGTGAGGTAACTACTTTCAGGGTATTTGGTAACACCGCCCAGAATGTCAGACTATAATTTTCACTCAATGGATTATGTTTGTCATAAATGACATAATCTACAGAATCAAGTACGTCCTGTGGTAAGGCGTAATGTGTTACAATAGCAATAGGTTTACCAATTTTCTTTGTTCTTGCAATAGAATCGCGAAGGATTCCCATCTTCTCATCTGTGTTTGGATAGCAATCAATGACAAAAATATCATCATCATATTTTAATTCTTTTTTATGTGCTACAACCTTGATGCAGTCTTGGGCGTGAGAGAATGTGTTGGTCATTTCAAATTCAGTGAATCCAACTTCCAGCAATAAATCTTTCAATATGTTTTTGGTGAATCCTATCTTATGTTCCTCACCTGGCCTTGTCTGCAATCCGAATATGGTATCCATAGCAAATCCAAGTTTATCATCTGTGTCAAGCCAGCGTTGAACAATAGACTCAAAATCTGGAACTTCAAGAACTAATTGACCACCATACTTCAAGACCCTATACCACTCGGCTAGAGCATCCTTAACTTCAAATTTATTGAAATGTTCTAATAGGTGGGATGAAAGAACTTCTTGTACAGTCCCATCTTTATAAGGTAAATGGAGAGCATCAGCCTTTACATCGGCTTCATAGTATTTGTCAATGTTCACATATCCTTCTACTGGATATTCACCACTCCCCACATTTATTTTTATTGGATAATATTTTTCAACGTCTATATCATTTATGATAGCCATAGCCTTGTCAGCAGCATTATCCCATGTAAATGAGCGAACAAAATCAATGTTGTCCATTGTGTATTTTTTACATTCTACCCAATTTTCATATATATATCTCATCTGTTTTTTCAAATCTTCAAAATCTGGTTCTGCCCATAAGCCGGGCACATCGTTACCCTGCATGAAAACATTTTGTGGCTTTTTGAACTCTTTTACTTTTACCTTGTAAGCATATTTTCCAAATTCAAGTGAGGCGCCCCAATCAATAATGAGTGTAGGTGTTCCACAGGCAAGTGCTTCACAATTATGAACTGTTGCATTTGTCAATAAATATGAATTATCAATATCCACCTCAAAATTATATACAAAATCGTTATATTTCTCTATTTCAACATTTTTGACCAGTATTGCAAGTCCATACTTATGCCACCAGCTTTTATTGGAATGTCTATGATTGTGATTTTCATTAGACCATCCAATACCATAACAAATGCTCCTATTTACACCATCATCACGATGCTTATTAGAAAAATGAATATGTGGTTTCAGACCCAACCGTTGGGCCGCTATCACAACTTGCCTTGATAATTCCTTTGAAATTGTTGTATATCTTGTGTCTCCTGTTTTTTTATTGAAAGAACCGTCACCGAGAACCATGTTATCAAATAAAATTTTTAAAGAGCCAATGTTGCCAAACAACACTTCATTTGGTATCCTCTTATTTTCAGCTGATTTTCCACATAATTTTTCTAAAACTTTTGATATTAAGGTTGAATATATTTTGACAGACAAACGATTTCCATTCCTTTTATATGTACCGTCTCCATAACCAAAAATTCGCTCTGTTTCTGAAATTAATTTTTTAGCAATAGGTAGCTCTTTATCATTTTCGCCGTTCAATGCGAAACCAACCTTATGTTCTTCTATCCATCCTTCAGCAATAAACCATCCTAATATAAAAGACATTTCTGATAATTTTACAAATCTGTTATATTTTTTCAGTTCACTTTTTCCATTATAACCTGTATTATACCACACATGATTATCATCAAATTTCAATCTATCATCAAAATCCAATAAATCTAACTTTTTATCATCAAAATATAACTGATTAGGTGTTGCACGAAGAACTAAATCACCAACCTCTACATCCTTAGCAGGAATCCACACAGGCTCATCATTAACAATAGATTGTACTTTCTTTCCCTTCCTTTTTATCGTGAACACTGGATGCTCTGGTGTTAATTGTAATTTATCATAGTCATTATAAAGTGAAATATTTATTATATCCCCTTTATATGGATTTATCATACGTTCATTAATTTTCCTGAAATTGCCTGTATGTGATACAACTAAATCAGTTAATTTTACATCTTCAACATTTTTGATGCCATTGTTAGTAACTATTTGTTTTCCTTTGAGTGTACACTGGGGCAAACCCCAACCTTCTGACCTTGACACACCAAGCAAACAATTTCCTGTTTGTAAGTAATAGGTATATTCATCATCGGATGGAAAATGTAATATTTTTATCTTATCATTCTGTAACCCATATTTTTCAAGTCTTTCCTCGGTTGAGTTGTATGTATCAACTGGATATGGATTGTCGGCTGATAGTAAAAGCTCTACATTCTCATCATCCTTAAATTCTTCATTGAACGCCTGAACCATCTCTCTTGTATATTTGCGGTAGTCCCAGCGACCAAATATCATAAATTGAAATTTTTCTCTTTCTTTCAATGGCTCAACTGGATAAAATCTTTCAATATCAACACCTTCAGGAACAACAAAGACCTTTTCGGCTGGCATTCCCTGTTTTATGGTGCACTGTCTCTGCCATTCAGTAGGCACCCATATCTGGTCATACTCTTTCAACTTTTCAAAAAAATGAAACGGCTGTACATCCGATTCCCATACGTTATAAGCGATTTTTGGGCCTACATACTCATCATAAAAATACATATGATTTGTTTCCATAAGTATTATATTGATTAATTTGTCTTTTGGGTTTCTTTTGAAGGGTGTGCCTATCTCCCATGGCTTATCTGCCCATGTCTGATGGATAACCATATCCTTTTGTTTTTGTGTTAGGTAATCAATGTCTGATGTGTGAGTGAAATTTCGTATTCTAACTGGAATACGTTCATTCAATTTTGTAGCAAATTCTCTGGCATGATTGGCGTAGCCTGTATGGCCGAGAAAGGGTAGATGGCATAGAGCTAAATCCCATTTTGAATCATTTAACATAAACAAATTCTCCTACTTTTTAAGATTATTTATTATCAGAAATGTAGTATGTAAACATGTGCCCCTGTTGTCAGGAGCACTTTATTTATGCTATTTTATTTACGGTTGCTATGATAGATGTACCTGCTGTTCCACCAAAATATATTGGTTTGTCCATAGACATAGCCGAAGCTGGTGTTGTTATTGTTGATGTATTTATTTTTCCAAAATCCATTTATTTTTCCTCTCTATTATATTACCACATTACACTCACATGCCATGTACCAGACACAGAATAACTTGTTAAATCAACAGAACACTCATTTGCGTCTGTAACCACAACATTATCTGGTATTATCTGGTAATCACTACTATTGTAAATAACAACATTTACATATTGATGACCTAAATTATGTGTAACTGATAGTATACCATTTTCCAAATCTCCACTTGCAAATGAAGCAGAATATCTGGCTGGTGTATATCCACTTGTTCCTGAACTGCCTGATGTGCCTGAACTTCCAGATGTTCCAGACGTTCCAGAGCTGCCTGATGTTCCAGACGTTCCAGAGCTGCCTGATGTTCCAGACGTTGTACTATATTGTGATGTTCCACTAGTTCCTGAACTACCACTTGTCCCACTTGTTCCCCATCCACTAGTACCTGAAATACCACTTGTGCCTGATGTTCCATAGCGTCCACCCCATGTAACAATCAATTCAGGTTGATATCCAGCATTTTCAGTTGAATATATCCTTCTATATCCAATACTTGTTCCTTTATCTTTCAATACAACCATTACAGAGTTGAATCGTTCCCATCCACTTCTGTTGATAATGCTTTGTAATTCTGATGAAAAATCGGCTGTTGTATATGATGTATCAGCATCCCAAGCATCCGTTATGTTCCAATCAGTACCAGTTGTTAATGACAAATCATTACACTCTGTAGCATTTGTTGGTGCCGAAGCATTATCAGCATCATTCATATAAATGACAGTGTTCACATCATTATCTAATGATGTTTCTTGAGCATATAATTTCACTGACGCTGCAATAATTGTAGCATACGGTGGAATGTTGATATTATCAAATCTGATATAGGTGTTCATGTACTCACCATCAACAATACCTAAATTCAATTCATTTGGATATGATACCGTATAATAATGAGCACCAGACCAGAAACCGTCATCATCATTTGTTAATGGTACTGTTTCAATCTCACCTAATGATGTTCCAGATGTTCCAGAACTACCAGATGTACCAGAGTTTCCTGATGTTCCAGAGCTTCCTGATGTACCCCATCCACTTGTGCCTGATGTTCCTGAACTGCCAGAGCTTCCACTTGTGCCTGAACTTCCTGAACTTCCTGAACTGCCAGAGCTTCCACTTGTGCCTGAAGGTGATGCCCATCTTATGTAAAGTGTTGGTTTTTCATCAAATAGAGCAGAATATGACTGTCTGTAGGCGCCTACATCACTACCATCATTTCTGATAACAACCATCATTGATTTTCCAGAACTCCAATCAATCCTTCTCACAATAGACTGCACCAAACTTTCAAATGATGGTGTTGTATATTCGTTGCCGGCACCCCATGCTTCTTCATTTTCCCAAAATATTCCACTTGTCAATATCAAAGCATTTGCTTCAGCAGCACTTGAAGGTGATACTGGTGTTGACGTATTATTCATGTATATTTTCATATTAGCAGCCGAAGCCGAATATGTATTATCTGATGTAAATGTTACATAGGCGTCAATGATTACAGCATTATATGGAATGGCTATATTATCAAATTTCATCCATACTCTATCAGAATATCCAATAGAATTACCCATTTTTAACAATACTGGGCCAGCATCAAATGAGCCTAATGAGTTCCACCATCCATTTTCTGCAACTGAATATAGGTCATCACCAACAGCCCGACCACTTGTTCCTGATGTGCCTGAACTTCCTGATGTTCCACTTGTTCCCCATCCACTAGTACCTGATGTTACACCATAGTAAGATGTTCCACTAGACCCTGATGTACCTGATGTTCCACTTGTTCCCCATCCACTTGTTCCAGATGTTACACCATAGAAAGATGTTCCAGAGCTACCTGATGTTCCTGAACTACCAGAGCTACCACTCGTTCCTGATGTTCCCCATCCACTAGTACCTGAACTACCACTTGTTCCAGAACTGCCTGAAGTACCAGAACTTCCTGATTCACCTGATGTGCCTGATGTCCCAGCTTCACCAGATGTTCCAGAGCTTCCTGATTCGCCTGAACTACCACTTGTGCCTGATGTTCCATCACCACTCGTACCAGAGCTACCTGATGTTCCACTTTCACCTGATGTACCAGATGTTAAGCCGGGAGCGTTAGTACCTGATGTTCCTGATGTTGTGGCATATATACTTGTTCCTGATGTACCTGAACTACCACTTGTGCCTGAACTTCCTGATGTGCCTGAACTGCCTGATGTGCCTGAACTTCCTGATGTTCCTGAACTACCTGATGTTCCTCTTGTTCCGCTTGTTCCTGAACTGCCTGATGTGCCAGATGAACCAGAACTACCTGAACTACCAGATGTTCCTCTTGTTCCACTTGAGCCAGATGTGCCTGAACTTCCACTTGAACCAGATGTTCCAGAGATTCCTGATGTACCAGATGTTCCAGAGATTCCTGATGTTCCAGAGCTACCCGAACTGCCAGATGAACCACTTGTTCCACTTGAACCTGATGTTCCTGAGCTTCCTGATGTTCCACTTGTTCCAGAGCTTCCTGATATTCCACTTGTTCCTGATGTACCTGAACTACCAGATTCACCGCTCGTTCCACTTGTTCCTGATGTGCCTGAACTTCCTGATGTTCCACTTGTTCCAGAGCTTCCAGACGTACCAGATTCACCGCTCGTTCCACTTGAACCTGATGTGCCTGACGTTCCATCTATGCCTGATGTACCCGATGTTCCCCAGCCACTTGTTCCTGAACTACCTGATGTTCCACTTGTTCCTGAACTACCTGATGCTCCACTTGTTCCAGAGCTTCCTGAACTGCCTGAACTGCCAGATGTACCAGAACTGCCTGAACTTCCCGATGTACCTGAAGTACCAGAACTGCCTGCACTTCCTGATGTTCCTGAACTACCTGATGTTCCCCATCCACTAGTACCAGAGCTACCTGATTCACCTGATGTTCCTGATGTTCCTGATGTTCCTGAACTGCCTGATGTTCCTGAACTGCCTGATGTGCCAGATGAACCAGAACTACCTGAACTACCAGATGTTCCAGATGTTACACCAAAAAATGATATACCAGAGCTGCCTGATGTACCTGATGTGCCTGAACTACCCGAACTTCCAGATGTTCCACTGGTGCCACTTGTTCCGCTAGTACCAGATGTTCCACTGGTGCCACTTGTTCCACTCGTTCCTGTTCTAAAAATATCTATGTTATGATATGTTGTATCATCTACCACAATATCAAACATTTGTTGATAATTATAATTATTTGTATCTACGTAAAAAGAAAAAAGACCATTTTCATCAGATATTATTTGAGGAGCCACTGATATTGCTGTACCACCAGTTGGTAATGTAAAAACAATAGCTGCTGTTTCTGTTCCTGCTAAATAAATGTAGACACTTGCACTTGGTGAATTATTACCGTAAGCATCTCTGGTACGACCTATAAAAATTTTTCTCATTTATATATCCTCTACTTGAACCATGAAAATATCCGCCACACTGAAGGTTTCCATAAAATCTAAAAATACCCCCTGTATCGGCACTGGCGGTAAGTTATCAGTATTTATTTCAAAATTTAAATCTATATGATTTTCATAGAACTCTAGTCTGTGTGATAAGTCCATTAGTCTAACTCCTCAACATTTAAAACTGTTCGGTGTCTGTATATCATTCTATCTTTTGTTACTGTCCAAAGAACACTATAAATTCCTTTCACATCAGTTACGTCAGTTGGTACAGTAACTCTTATTCCATTTGACACAATCTGGCAATTTGTTTCTTCCATTACAACATTATCTTCATTATCTTCAATGCGACATGTGGCTGTATCTGGTACAAAATCATTCTCATCCATATCTCTAATCAACAGCTCTATTGTTCTGTATTCATTTTCATAAAATTTTATATAAGTATGTGCCATAAATTACTCCTACTATCTCATCGCCGTCTTATATTTATATAGATATTCTGCTAGTTTTTTTGCAAACAAATTACGGTGATAACTATGATTTCGTTCTCTTGCCCTATCTGTCATAATCGCAAATTGTTTCATGGCTGACACTGAATAATCTCGTGTCCATGTGGAAATAACCTCTTCTTCAACTTTATCTTCTGGTATCAATCTAGCATATTTTATATAATTTCTTTTCAGCAAATATCGTCTAACGGCTATTGTTAAAAATGGCCATCTGGCCACAACCTTTTCCCATGTCAATCTTACATTTCCACCATTTGCTCTCAATGTTGGCAACCACATATGAACAAATTTTTTTCTAAAATTTCTTGGAATATAACTAAGGTTGATAGCCTGTATATAATTGTGTATGTGTCCAGTATTTGGATGAGTACCATGAACCCAATTCAGCATAACAACGGTTGGTATGGGGTCATTAGCATATTTCTTATAATAAAATGAATAGAAATGACCTGATTTGAACCATACCATTCCTTCTCGTACTCTTGGGCTAGCAGTTAGCATATCCTGTCACCAATCCCTTTTTTATTTGTTACCTCTCAACGCAACTTCTTTTCCTTTATCAAATCCATCTTGAAACACCTCAAGAAAAGTGTCATATAGTAACTGTGTGACATTCGTTGGGTCTTTTTTTATAGCATCTTCCAATCTATTGATATAATTCCTTGTATTCCTTGAATATTTTTTCCAATCACTTCTTTCATTCAAGTATTTATCAATTAAATTATTTGAATTTTTCACGTTTACCCCCTACTTTTGTTTTATCAATTCCAAGAGCATTCGCTGCTCTGTCAAAGCCGGCATCATTTGCTTCAGTAAACACTTTCAATAAAACTCTATTTAGTCTTTCACGGTCATCTGGTTTCAATCTCATCTCAAATTTCCTAATCAACTCTTTTGTAGACGAAGAAAGGGATGCCCACCCAAAAAATGTTGCTTCATTGAATAGAGACATCTCCATGTTTAAATATTTTGTAACTTTCTCATTTATATTTTGTAGAGGAATCTCTTTCATTTAACACCATCCTTAAATAAATCTTTTTCTGTCAGTATCTTAAATATCAAACCATATTTTCTACAAAATGTCTGTGCTGCCTTCCATTTAGCCAAATTTGTCTGAAATTCCACAAATCTTGTCATGTATGTACGTTCACTCATTTCATTTCGTTTTGGTGGCATTGTCTGCTCAAACGGTTTTATCTCCACCATATAATTCTGTAACTTACCATTTTGTTCTTTCACAGTCATTGTAAAATCAGGAAAATACAATCTTGATTTTCTCCTTAATGTATCATAATACGGTATACGAACAGATTCTGATGACCATGAAATAACATTTGTAGCCGTATCACAAAACTCACAGAACTTAGTTTCCCAACTTGAACGTGCAACTGGAAATTCTTTACCCTTATATTTTTCCTCATTCAGAGGTGTGTATATCGTATGCCTTTTTGGGTTATACGTTGCCACATGATATGATTTTATATGTCTTTTTACCATTCTAATATTTTCCGATAAAATTCTGCTTCATAATCCTTTGCTGATGTTGTGTTTGCTAAATCATCAAATATGCCATTTATATCTTCCAGTGAAGCCAGCTCATCTCTTAAACCATTCTTGAAATCTTCTTTATCTTGATATGGTATTACATCAAAGTACGGTCTAAATTCAGAAAGAGCATCTCTTAAATCTTGTCGTGTATACAATGTTTCTATCAGTCGTAAGAACACTTCAACCATTTTCAACGTATCTTCATTTTTTTCACCATTATTATAGTCAAGATAGAATGGCACATGGTTTCCAAATGTATCAACATTCAAATACTTATTGACGATAGAATCAAAAAATCCCACTTTAACCCTCTGCTTTAATGCTATTTTTAACCGTTTCTATATTCTTCTTAATAGTTTCTATTCTCTTTCTGCCTTGTTCCTTTTGCTCGGTTGTTTTCAGTGTTTTCTGCCTACCCTGCTCAAATGCTAACTGTTTTTGTAATCCTTTCAATGATGACATTCTATCGGCTACCGCTTCTTCCAGTTCTTCTTTCTCAGCTTCTTCTTTTGTCTTATTGATTGTTCCTTCAGGATGATGTGGTGGCCCGTATATGGTGTATAGTTTCAACTTTTTATCTTCTGATGTATTTACAATATTATGATATGTACCTGATTTTATTACAATAGAACTACCATCTTCCAAATTGAATGTTTCACCATTTTTGATGACCAACTTGCCTTGCCCTTCATCAATTCTGAAAAACTGGTCTGAATCATTATGTACTTCCATACCTATTTCTTCGCCAGGATTCAATGACATAAGAACCAACTGTATATTATTGCCTGTAAATAATACTTTCCTGAAATTATCATTTTCAATGGCTTCTTTCTCAATATTTCTTACATCATATGATTTATTATTGTCTGATTCTTCATTCAGATATTTATCTATTTTATCAAGTATTGACATAATTATTTTCCCCTTACGAGTATTTAGCATATGGAAATGCTTTTTTCATCAGTCTCGTAACATATGAATATCCCTTATTATCTATCAAATATCTAAAATAAGCATATGCCTCATCATCACGTCCATATGTGTGCATATAACCCGCATCACATACAACCTCAATGACTTCCTCACGTTTCATTGTATCTATTCCTTCATCTGCAAGTGATTGAAACATATCACCAGCAATAATATCCCATGTTCTTCTGGCAGACGCTATAAGCCTATTTTCCATATCCTTGTCAATACCATCAAATGTTTTTGACAGTTTTGTAATCTCGGCTGGTGATAAACTCTTACCAATTCTCGTTGAAAACGGTGCCTCATTCAAATA
>ENA-UOWO01005146-UOWO01005146.1-activated-sludge-metagenome-genome-assembly--contig:-NODE-5146-length-14005-cov-10.503441_pt1 | contig 14005 bp, 16 predicted proteins | sample MGYA00238148_ERZ761564 | MGnify/ENA primary metagenome ERZ761564 (study PRJEB28885, sample SAMN05720194) | activated sludge metagenome | isolation source: Anaerobic digester | place: USA...
ACGCTTTAGGAGCGTATATCGAAAGATGTGGAGGTTCGAGTCCTCTCAGCGGCACTTTTTCTGCTAAACTATTTTATGTGGTTATTTTTTCTCTTATTTTTTTTCTTTAATCTTTCTCCCGTAAAGGCTCAAACCCAGGACGAGTTGTTTACCCAATATCGTCAAGATTATCTATTTTTACGAGATGAATACCAAAAAAATTATTTAGATTTTTTGAACAAAAAAAATGTCTATATTCAATATCGCAGTATTACCTCTGAGCAGGACATGATTGAATCGACAAAAGCCGTCTTATTTTCGAGAAATAAAATGCTTAAAAGTTTTTTAATGGCTCTTCGGGTCAGTCTCGATAAATATAAAAATATTAATCCCGTAAATACCGAAAAAAATCAAATTCAACTTTCAAAATGGGAGGAATGGCTTGATGAACAAAATTTGATTATTCCTAATTTTACCAACTCTAGTGACATCAAAGAGTGGGCGACTCTTTTCAAAAATCGCTATCTTGAAATTCAAAATGCTTTTTATCAGGCCTTAACTCAGGCCGATGTTAATCTTCGTCTTTATAATCTAAATGAAATCAAATTATTAGCTGAGGAAATTAAAACTGACCCCAAAAATAATAATTTTACTCAAGATTGGTTTGCCAGTTTTCCCGTTAAATCTGATTTAATAAAAAATTCACTTGAGACTGCCACCGCCCTTGCTCAAAAACCCCAAAAAGCAAGAACTTTCGATAATTACTATCCCGAAGTTAGGGTTCAAACTCAAAAAGCAGATTCATATCTAGAAAGTCTTTTAGCTGATTTAAAAGCAATAACGATTAAATTTTATAACTAAAATGGCTGAAATTCCCTATCAAAATATTGATATTCCCCAAAATAACCCCCTTGGTTTTCGAGAAGAAATGCCTGCCTCTCCCCCTGCTGCTCCCAAGAAACTAAGCCCTAAAATAATTCTCTTAATTGCTCTCGGGGCAATTATTCTGCTCCTTTTTATTATTTCTTTGATTGTCTCTTCCCGTCGAAAAAACAGCAATTCAATAACTCCCATTATCACTCCAACTCCAACTGAAATCATTGCCCCGACCGTCTCTAAATCACTTTTACCTGAAATTTATCAGGAAAAATTTGAAACTATTGAGAATAATATAAACCAAGACTTAGAAATAGAAATTCCAGCTATTGATCTTGAAATTGGACTTTAGTTTTTTCTTGATAAATAAGCTCCACTTTCGGTACTGATCAAAATTTCTTCACCACTTTTTATAAAAAGTGGTACCAGTACTTTGGCTCCAGTATCCAAAGTCGCATTTTTCATGGCTGAAGTTGCCGTATCACCCTTTATCGAATTTTCCGTTTCTACAACTACACAAGCAATACTCTTTGGCAGAGTAATTCCCACCGGTTTATCTTCATAGAATTTGATTCTATAAAGAAGCCCTTCTTTTAAATATATTTTGTCTTCAGCAATTATTTCCGAGGGGACACTGTATTGTTCAAAAGTTCTTGGCTCAATAAAAACATAATTATTACCATCAAAATAGGAATATTCAGCCTCCTGTGTCTCCACAAGCACTTCTTCTACTTTTTCTCCGGATTTATAGGTATATTCTACTACACGACCGGTGTACAAATTTTTTAATTTCGTCCGGTAAAAAGCTGATCCCTTCCCTGGTGACACAAAAGTTATATCCATCACCAGATGTGGCTCTTCATGAAAAAGTAAATAAATTCCTTTTTTAAACTGTGCCGTTGAAATCATTCCCATAGGGGATATTGTAAATCTTAAATCTTCAGACTTCAATCTTCAAAAAAGCACTTTAATTGTAGATTGAAGATTGTAGATTGTAGATTGTAGATTGAAGATTGTAGATTGAAGATTGTAGATTGAAGATTGTAGATTGATACAAAAAAATCCCAGAGCATGCTTTTTAGAGGAGCCACCCCGGGATCTGGGGGGAAATATACCAAAATATTATAACTATGTCAATAGTATAGATTAGATATGTATCAGCGGCCTTCTTCTAGTTCGTCAATAAACTGCTGTACTCCCCGTGCCCAGGAACCATCCGAGTGAGGACAATATTTCTTCATCATCAGCTCTGGAGTGTTAAGGCCTTTATCAAAATATTCTCTCTTTAAATATTCAGCAAATGATTTTAAAGCTAGATCATAACTTTCAAATTTTAAAGTCCCGTTTTTATGAATTCCATACCCCCAACAATTATAAGAATCCTCAGGAATTTTTTTACATAAATTTGATTCCTGCTGGGCAATTGCTACTATCCAGTAATAATCAAAACCATATGTTTCCGATATTTCAAAAATTTGCCTAGCATAAGGCAAAAGAGGGGATTTATATTTAGCTAAATATTTTTCAATTATTACCGGCCGAGCATCAGCTTTTATGATTTGACTTTTAATTTCACCTGAATTTTCTACGTCATTTGATTCAGCCGCCACCGTTAGTGATTTGCTACTTGATAAATTGGAATAAATAAATTCATTTTTTCCACTAGAATCCATTAAATAAATACACTCACCCACAGCAATTGCTACCAGAAGTCCTCCCAAAATTCCCCAAAAAAACAAACGTCCAGTTTTAACAATTACTTTTTCCATAAAAATATTTAATTATGCTATCATATTCAGACTTATGAAAACAAATCACCAATTAAAGCAACTTAAGGATAAATCATTTAGCCTTGAACTAACTCTAGCCGCTGAAGATATTAAAAAAGAATATCAGCATGTTTTAGCCGAAATTCAGGCTTCTTTTGAAAAAAAGGGTTTTCGCAAAGGCAAGGCACCGCTCGATGTGGTCGAGCAAAATATTTCTCCCCAAGAGGTCATTGAAGAAGTCCTCAATCATCTTTTGCCAAAAGCTTATAAAGAAATTATCGATGAGCACAAATTAAAGCCAATCATTGAACCAACCATTAAAATAAAAACCGAAAAACTCTCCTTAGATTCAGACTGGGTACTTGAGCTAGAAAGCGCGGAACTGCCTCCAGTAAAAATTAACCCTGAATTATTTAACGAAATCAAACCCCTTAACCAGGACCCCAAAAATGATCAAAAAATAAAAACAGATAAAATTATTGCTCTAATTTTAAAACATACCGAAATTGATCTTCCCCCGGTCTTACTGAATAATGATGTTAATCGCCGCTTGTCTGATTTAGTTGAACATTTACAATCAGCTAAATTAAGCGTCGACGATTATTTAAAAAGTAAAAATATTACTTTGGCGAAATATCGAGAAGAACTAGAGATCCAAATAAAAAAAGATTGGGCCTTAAACCTAGCCATCAACCAAATTGCCATCGATAAAGAAATTAAAGTAGAACAAAAAGAAGTCGAAGACATTTTTACCAAAAATCCCCAGCTTAAAAATGATCCTAATTTGATTTACTTCCTTTTAACCCAACAAAAAGTCCTTGATTATCTGCAAAGTATCTTATAATTTGATATAATCCTCCTATGACAGCAGGTGGGTCTTATCACGGAAAAACCGATCCCCCCAAACCGAGTATTTTTGGTGTCAATAAAAGTAACGAAATTTTATCAGATACACAGGCTAATACTGCTCCTAAAAAATTCTCTTTAAGTGGAATTTTAGGTCTAAATCAAACAGTTGAATTAAATAAAGCTCCACCCGAATCCCCAAATTGGACCAAAGAATTTTTAGGGAATCCTAATCTACCGGAACAGCAAGAAAAACAGTTGCTTAATCAAAAAAATCGAGAACTAGAAAAAGTTGTAACCGAGCTTCAGGAAGAAATCGAAAAATTAACCCAATCAACCGATAAACTTGATAAAGACGTTCAAAATATTGCCCTCGAAAATATCCCCGAAGCTTCGGATTATCAGGTCAATTTTTTAGAAAGAATCAAAAATTTTATAGTTAATTTTCGTAAAAACATAAATGAAGCCAGCTCTTGGCTTGAATCTTTTACCAAAAAAAAGAAAAAGAGAAATTATTTTTGGTCAATGGCCAAAAGTAAAAAAGGTGGGGAACAGTACCTGATGAGTAGCGAACATTCCTCTGCCAGGAGTGTCAATTAAAATTTTGTTATAATTCCTCCATCGAGTCTATAGCTCAGTTGGTTTAGAGCGCTTCATTGACATTGAAGAGGTCAGAGGTTCAAGTCCTCTTAGACTCACTCACCGCAAATTCTTTATTTTCATCGTCGCTATTCAACGTATATAAAAATTGCATTTCCGACTCAGAAGATAGATAACTTGAAAATATATACGTAACCATAGGTTATTTGATACAATATATCATGTCCAGAAACCCTGAAATGGAACTATATGAGCCGACACCTTATGTTTATCCAAAAGGTTATTTCCAGGCGCAGATATCTTTTGCAAGCAGAGTAGCACAGTTAAGATTATCACCCAATATACAAAGTTCGATTCTCAATTACACCATCATATACCGCCATTTAGTTGGCAAAAACCCATCACCAAAAGGTCCCGATCAAAAATGGTTAGAATTCACTCGAGGGTTAACTGGTAACAAAGATGTTACTGAACAAGTGTGGCAATTCTATATTCGACAACCTCAAAGTATATACAGTGATAAATCAAATATATTTCCTGGAAAATATTTCGGAAGCTTTATTCAACAAACGGCCGCTGATAAAACAACTGGCGATCAAAAAATCGAACTACATTTTATCAATCAACGTCGGGGACAATCGAAAAGCGATTTTTCCAGACAATTTACACCAGATAGAATTCAAGATTTAACCCGATTATTCCAATCCGTCCGCATTCGACTTCAAACAGACAATACTTTTAATCCTAAATGGGTAACTTTAGTTTCTTGGATGAATAATTTTCCGGGGGTTGTAACCTCGTTACCACCCGCCTTTGTTAATAGTGCTACAACCGTCCGACCTCCTGAATTGAATTTTCGTAGTAATTCTCTTTGGGGACAATTTTTATCCAATGATGGAAGTGTAAATATTGAAAGATACCAACAGTTCCAGGAATCATTACCCACAGCCAACAACCTAAATCAACTTGTTGATTGTTTTCCACTCCAAGTTTTATCCTTTCGTTCGCCTATAGAAATATTTTTCGAATATTATGGGATTAAGTAATACATAACCAATACATATTATTCAGAAATCTTGCAAATAGTGTATCTTATGGTAAAATATGCTGTCGTGCAACTGAAAACGCTCAGCATGCAATTACGACAAATGTTCTTTAAAATCGGGTAAAAACCCAGAAAGGAGTTTTATCGAAAGATAAAAAATCAAATAAATACATCCCAAATATTTTAATTTGATCGATCAAACCAGGAAAAAGCAACAAATACAAGGAGATTAAAATGGATGAGATTCGAAAGTTGGTAATGGCACATGATCCTGGCGATGGCGATACTGGCTCAGATATGGGCAATGGTCCCTCTTCTGACGGTTCAAGCGCCGGCGACAGTGACAGCAGCTACGATTCTGGCAGCTACGAAGGTTAAGTCCTTCTAGCTCAACCCGTGGCGGTTGGAGTGTTTGGGAGCAATCCTAAGCACTCCTCCCGCTGGGCGGGAGGAACAAAAATAAAAAACAAAACAAAATTTTATTCCAATTCCTCCCGCTCTTCACACCCAAATGCTATTATTAACTTACCAATGCTCAAACTAAGTGATCTCAATCTTTCCCTTGAAACAGCCAAATTAAAAAACGGTATTAAAATTGTTAATTTTCGCCGAAGTGGCGCACCGTTAGCTATTAGGTGTCTTTTTTTTGCCGGTTCTCGATTCGACGATATTGAAGGTACTTCTCATTTTTTAGAACACCTATTAGTGGCTGGTACAAAAAAATATCCATCCAAAAACAAGCTAGCTTCTTATATCGAAAATAATGGCGGAGTTCTTGGTGCTGTCACTGGTATGGATAATTTGACGATCAATTTATCTCTTGGTGATCCCAAAGATATTTCCGTTGCCTCGGAAGTCCTAAAAGAGGTAATTTTAAATCCAATTTTTGAAGATAAAATAATTGAAAATGAACGTAAAACTATTTACCGAGAATTATCCGATCGCAACTCGAACCCCAGCAAAGCCATTGGCACTGTCAATCGCCGGCTTTTTTATCAAGACACAATATTAGGAAGATCGACATTAGGAACAGATTCTTCAATCAAAAGCATTAAAAAAGAAGATATTGTTACTTATTATCAAAACAATATACTTACTAGTCAAATGGTTTTTGTCACCAGTGGTGATATCTCGATAGATGTCATCAAAAAGGAATTTACTTTCTTAGAGTCACTAAATTTCATTACCAAAACTCCTGCAAAAGATTTAGAAATTAACCAAAAAAAAAGAATCCTGGTTGAAAAATTTACCCAAAACGACCAGATTACTTTCTCTTACGCCTTCCGTACTGGCAACATTTCAGATACCACCAATCCGGCGCTATCTATTATTCTCCAGGCGTTAGCTGCCACTCGTTCTTCAAGGCTAATTACACGTCTCCGTTACGAAAATGGTTTGATATATGGAATTAATTCCTGGCACGAGCAATTATTCGATGCGGGCACCTGGGGTTTCCAAACATCTACCTCTAAATTCAATTTTCAAAAAACATTGGACCTCATCAATAAAGAATTCACATCTTTAGTTCAAAATGGACTGACTCAAAGTGAAATAGACTTTGTAAAAAATAAGATTATCAAATCCAGTCGCCTAAACCTTCAAACATCAGAGTCAATTGTTGGCTTTCATGCCTATAAACAATTTATAAATAGTGATAAACCTTGGACGATTCAGGATTACACCGAAAGTTTAGAAAAGGTCGACTGTGGCCTAATCAAAGCCGCAGCAATCAGATATCTCAATCCAACCAAGTCATATTTGGCGGTTTGTGGTGACATTAGCAAAAAGGAAATTAATTTGGCAAAATAATTTCTTTATAATCATCGTTCTCGGCAGTAATCTCATGTTTATCGTCACTTTACTGACTGTGATAAAATAATCCCGATGTTATATTGTATTTTTACTCTGACCTCAACTACCTCGCCCGTAAAGGGTTGACTTTCTTCGATCTGATTCGAACTATACTTTTGTTATTTCCTTTTATAACTTATAATCACATTATTAAACAACATCTATTTTTTAGAGTTTAGATTTTAGAATTTAGAATTTTTTTAAAGAATATATGTCACAAACAGACGCCCAAAAACACAGCCAAGATAGTCTCCATAAAATTCGTCACAGTAGCGAACATGTCTTAACTCAAGCCATGGAACGGCTTTTCCCGGGCAAATTCCTGATGGCCATGGGTCCCGCCACTGACGATGGTTTTTATTTCGACTTTGAACCTCTTAATGATTTTAAAATATCTGAGGCTGATTTTCCCAAAATCGAGGCTGAAATGATAAAAATTATTAAAGCTAATTTACCTATAATTAGGGAGGAAATTACTTTAGATCAAGCCAAAAAATTATTTAAAGATAATCCTTATAAACTCGAATGGTTAAATACAATTGAGGATAGAAACGAAATAATTTCCATCTATAAAACTGGAGAGGAATTTGTTGATCTTTGTGCTGGTCCTCACGTCAAATCTACTGGTGAAATCAAAGCTTTTAAACTTCTCTCTATTGCCGGTGCTTATTGGCATGGTGATGAAAAAAATAAAATGCTCACCCGTATTTATGGTACCGCCTTTGAATCAAAGGAAGAACTAGATAAATATTTATTTATCCTCGAAGAAGCCAAAAAACGTGACCATCGTAAACTTGGCCCACAACTAGGCATATTTTTCCTTGATGAAACTGCTCCTGGTATGCCTTACTGGCTTCCAAAGGGCACCATTATCATTAATGAACTCCTAAATTTCTGGCGAGTTGAACATCAAAAAAGAGGCTACCTCGAAACCATCACTCCTCAGCTAAATAAAAAACAACTTTACGAAACCTCTGGCCATTGGGACCATTATCGCGAAAATATGTTTATCTGCGATATGGGAGAAAATGAAATCTACTGTTTGAAACCCATGAATTGTCCAAATGCTATGACCATTTTTAAACAGGGGATTCATAGCTATCGTGATCTACCACTTCGACTTTCCGACTGTGACGCCCTTCACCGCCATGAAAAATCCGGCGAACTAGGTGGTCTTTTGAGAGTTCAAAAATTTGCTCAAGATGATGCCCATATTTTTGTTACTGAAGATCAAATCAGCGAAGAATATAAAAGAATTTTAGAAATTGCTAATCTTTTTTATTCTATCTTTGGGATAAAATTTAAAATTCGTTTAGGCACCAGACCAGATGATTTTATGGGTGATATTGCCACTTGGGATAAAGCTGAAAAAGAGCTTGAACAAATTTTAATTGATAATAAATTTGATTATTTTATTGGAGAAGGAGAGGGTGCTTTTTATGGCCCCAAATTAGATATCCTCATGGATGACTGTCTTGGTCGCCAGTGGCAAACCGGTACTATTCAACTAGATTTTCAATTGCCACGCAAATTTGATCTAAAATACACTGATTCTGACGGTAGCGAAAAAACTCCAGTGGTTATTCATCGGGTTATTTATGGATCACTCGAAAGGTTTATGGGAATTTTAATCGAACAATTTGCCGGGGCCTTCCCACTTTGGCTCTCGCCGGTCCAAGCTAAGATAATTCCCATTACCGACGCTCAACATGAATACGCTTTCAAAATTTGCGAACAATTGAAAGAGCAGGGGATTCGCGTCGAAATTGACGACCGTTCCGAAAAAATGCAAGCCAAAATCCGTGACGCCCAAATACAAAAAATTCCTTATATGCTGATTATTGGCAATCGCGAGGTCGAAGCCAATGCTGTCGCAGTCCGCCAACGAGACGGCCAAGATCTTGGCGCCATTCCTTTTAATGAATTTTTAGCCAAAGTTAAGGAGCAAATCAACACTAAGTCCTTAAATCTGATAAAATAACTCAATGACTCAAAAGTTCTACAGAATTAATCGACAAATTACCGCTCCAACACTTCGTCTTTTAGATGAAGACGGTAAACAAATTGATATTTTATCTCTCGCTGAGGCCATCAACCTCTCTCAAGAATCTGGCCTAGATTTAGTCGAAATTTCCGGCTCAGCCAAACCGCCGGTAGTAAAATTAATCGAATTTTCCAAGTTCAGATACCAAGAAGCCAAAAAAGCCAAAGCTGAAAAAAAAGGCTTCAAGGGCGGTGAAACCAAAGAGATTCAAATGACTCCCTTTATCGGCCAGGGAGATTACGATACCAGAATCAAAAAAGCTAAAGAATTTTTAGCTACTGGAAATAAAGTCAAATTAAGTATAAAATTCCAAGGTCGCCAAATTCAAAAGCCTGAATTCGGCCATCAGCTAATCGAAAGGTTTAAAAATGATTTAGCTGAGTTTTCTGCCCCAGAGGGTAGCGCCAAATTGATAGGTAAAAGACTCCTCATTACTTTTACTCCAGTCAAAAAAACCAAGAAATAATATGGAAAAAGCAAGTAAAAAACATAAAGTAAAAAAATCAGTTAGCAATCGATTTACCGTCACTAAAAACGGTAAAGTTATGCGCGAGTCCTCCTTCAAACGCCATCTTCGTCGCAAAAAAAGTAAAAAACAATTACGTCGCCTAAAAGGCAAAAAAGTTGTTACCGGTCGATTGGCCACCAAAATTAAAAAGCTTTTAGGCAAAAAATAATTATCTATTAATCTATTCATCATTTATCTATTAATCTAAATCTATGAGAGTTAAAACCGGAACCGTCAGACGAGACGCCCACAAAAAAATCTTAAAACAAGCCAAAGGTTATTGGATGACCCGCTCCAAACGTTATAAAGTCGCCTCTGAAGCAGTTTTACACGCCGGTCAATATGCCTACAATGGCCGCCGAATCCGCCGCCGCGACATCAGAAAAGTCTGGATTGTTAGAATCAACGCGGCTCTTCGCCCTTTTTCTCTTAGCTACTCCGCCTTTATAAAAAAACTCAAAGATAATAAAGTTGAGTTAAATCGTAAGATGCTCAGCGAAATCGCTATCCATGATCCGTCTACCTTTAAATCTATCTTTACTTCCTTAAAATAGGGGTAAATTTTATATACAAAATATTACCCCGCAACCGCGGGGTTTTTTGTTAATATAAACATATATAAATGGATTTGGATAAAGTACTAAAAGAAACAAAAAATAAAATCGATTTGGCCAAGACTTCGGCTGAATTAGAAAATATTCGAATCGAACTACTGGGTCGCTCGGGTTTAATCAATCAATTATTTTCTGAAATTAAAAAGCTTGATAATCCGCATGAATACGGTAAAAAATTAAATCAGCTTAAAAATAATCTTGAAGAATTAATAAAAAATAAAGTTATTAAGGTAGAGACGCATCATGATGCGTCTCTACCTAAAACATCCGTAGAGACGCCAGGCCTGGCGTCTCTACCAAAGATCGGTCATCTCCACCCCCTGACCCAAACCGAACGCCAGCTTAATAAAGTTTTTCAGAAGCTGGGTTTTTCTATTTATGCTAGCCCTGAAATCGTCACCGACGAATACAATTTTACCCGCCTCAATGTCCCCGCCAATCATCCAGCCCGTGATATGCAGGATACTATCTATATTAAAGAACCTCAGTTTTTACTCAGAACTCAGACCTCAACTATCGAATCATATTTACTTCAAGCCCAAAATAAAAATTTGCCTATCCGAGCCGCTTTTCCCGGTTCTGTTTACCGAAACGAAAAGGTCAATCGAAGCAATCATTTTATTTTTCAACAATACCAGGCCGTAGTTGTCGACAAAAACGTTACCATGAAAGATTTAATTGGCACTATGGATTTAATGTTTAAAACCCTCTATGGACCCAAGGTAATTGTTCGTTATCGCTGTAAATATTATCCTGAGGTCGAACCAGGGGTTGGACCTGATATGCAATGTTTTTCCTGTCATGGCAAAGGTTGTTCTCTATGTAAATACGCCGGCTGGATTGAAATGGGAGGTAGTGGCATAATTCATCCCAATGTCTTGAAAGCCGCCGGAATCGATCCCAAGATATGGTCCGGTTTTGCCTTTGGCATGGGGCTAGATCGCTGGACTATGGCCAAAAACAACATTAAAGATATTCGCACTCTTCGGGGAGGCAACCTCGCCTACAAACCTAACTTATGAAACTAATCTATTCCCATCTAAAAAAATTTCTCCTTGATTTATCCGTCACACCTGAAAAACTACGCGATGATTTGACTATGATTGGTCACTTCACTAATTATTTTGAAGAAACTCAAAGTGAAATAGTTTTTGATTTGGATATTAAAGTAAACAGAGGTGACTGTCTTGGCTACTACGGTCTTGCCCGAGACCTTTCCGTTCTTTACAATCTTCCTCTTTCTCTAGAATCCAACATCTCGTTTCCAGTCTCCAACTATTCTCTTCCCTTGGCAATCACAACCGACAAAGTTCGCCGAATAATGGCTTTAAAAATCACTGCGTTAAAAAATTCTACTTCACCCGACTGGCTTCAAAAATTTATTAAACTTCATGGCACCAATTCGGTAAACACTTTAGTTGATTTAACAAACTATATTATGTTTCTTTATGGTATTCCTGTTCATGCTTTCGATACTGCCAAATCTACCGACAATTTAATCTGGGAGATAAATTCTAAATATTCAGAGTTTATCAGTCTCGATAAAACTAAATTAAATCTCGATAACAATATATTAATGATTAACAATCCGGGCAAGGCTCTAAGTCTCTCTTTCTGGGGTGGACAGGCTTGCGCTATTACCACTTCCACCACCGACACTATCATTGAAATGGCCCTTTATGACCCCACCACCGTCCGTGAAAATAGCCACCAGCTCAAAAGTGTAACTGAGTCAAGTATCCGCCTCGAAAAAAATTTAGATCCCGAGCTAATTCCCATCGCTTTTAATCATCTAATCAAATTAATATTAGAAAACTGTGGCGGCCAAATTGCCTCTGGCCTTTTTGATTATTACCCAAATAAAATAAAAGTTCCCACTATCGAATTCGACCTTAAAAAAGTTTCTACTGTCGCCGGCATCGACATTCCCACCGATTTTTCCATTGACGTCCTCAAACGCCTTGGCTGTTCTATCATCCAGAATCTAGAATCCAGTTTCTCAGTAAACCCTCCCTCCATCCGCAAAGATATTGATATCGAAGCCGACCTTGTCGAAGAAGTCGTCCGTTTCTGGGGCTACCAAAAAATTCCCATGAGTCAGCCTTTAACTTTTAAAAAATTACCCGATATTACCCCAAAAATTATTTATCTGATCGATGAATTAAAAGATAAATTAGTTGCCCTCGGCTACGATGAAATTATGTCCTGGCCCCTGACTAGTCATTGCGAGGAGCCCAGCGACGAAGCAATCCGTACCCAAAACAGTCTCAATTCAGAGTCAATCTATCTTCGTCAATCGATAATTCAATCATTAAAACAGCAGTTAGCCCAGTATCAGAAATATAAATTACCCCAAGCTCAGTTTTTTGAAATTGGCAAGATTTATTTTCAAGAAAACGGTAAGTATTTTGAAAAAAACGCTCTGGGAATCTACAACTACGATTCACAAAAATTACAATCCGATTTAAACACATTAAATCTGACTACAGACATTATCGATAACAACTTTTCAGAAATCATTCTAGATAATTTACCTAAACCCAATAAATATATTCCCCATAATTTACCTTCCCAGGCTATCGAGTTAACTTCTCAAATAATTACCCTCGACGCCAACTTAAATCTTGATTCACCCGAGGATCCAATCAATCTTATTAAAGAATATTCGGCCAAAATAGACTCAAAAATTTTATGGTCAATGCAAATTATTGATATTTATAAAAATCGCTATACTTTCCGGGTTTCATATTACAACTGCGATGACAAAACCGCCAAAAAAGTCCACCTTATCGCCTTTAATTTGACACAAATAAAAACTAATTTATAATAACAACATGATCAGTATTATTAAATTATTTACATTTACTCGCCCGAGTTGGGAGAATCTGATGTAAATTTAAGATTTATCATCAATAAAGCTCCCACTCGGGAGCTTTTTTAATTTTATAAATTTACTTTTTAAAAAAATGACAGAAAAATTAATTATTATTGAGAAAAAATATAAACCACGATCTTGTATAGAATCACTCTATATGTCGCCAAGAGGGGAAGTTGAAATCACCACCAAGGGATCGATATCGGATATAGTCGGTGCCAGTACTGTTTTAAAAAATGGGACCAGAGTTAATTTAACCGAAAACGGTGCCATAATCAATAATTATATAAATATGGATATATCTCCAAAAAGACGAACCGGTGGATGTTTAATCAACGAATACACTTCACTCAACATTCGTCCAGCAGATAATATCTAAGCTAGTAAAAGTTAGCACTTTCTATATCTTTCTGCTAATATATATATCAAATTAAATAAATCGATACTATTGGCTATATTTATGTATCAATCTATGTCAAACCAACTCCGGTTATCGTCGGTGTCAGTGTCGGGACTAAACTTGGAACTAAGCTGGGGATAATAGTTGGAAGAGTTGTTGGCGAAGGCGCTGGTGTTATCGTCGGTGTCGGGCTAGGGGACCAATCCCAAGGCACATTAACCCCAATTTGAATTTCTCTCTCACCACTGGCTCCATCCTTATCCACCGCCCTAACTTTTAATCGATGAGGCCCATCTCCTAGATTAAAAACGCCCTCATAAGGCCTCTCGGTCCATCTCTTAACTTCACTATCATCAATCCACAGTTTGACTTCAGTAATTTTTTTAAGTGCTGAAATACTAACTTTTATTTCCACATTATTGCCCTGAGTTGAACGGTCTCCCGGACTATCAAAATTTACTCCCACTGCCCCATCACTGCGACAAAAAGATTCGGGTGGAAAATATTTATCCTTATCACTTTGTTGATTTATCCAGCTATCAATCCCTTCTTGCCAGCGGTTTCGCCCATCTTTACTGACCGGATCTTCTTCTTTAAA
>ENA-UOWO01005147-UOWO01005147.1-activated-sludge-metagenome-genome-assembly--contig:-NODE-5147-length-14002-cov-10.754356_pt1 | contig 14002 bp, 9 predicted proteins | sample MGYA00238148_ERZ761564 | MGnify/ENA primary metagenome ERZ761564 (study PRJEB28885, sample SAMN05720194) | activated sludge metagenome | isolation source: Anaerobic digester | place: USA...
GTGATCACTGGGATATGTGTATCCTCCCTGTTGCGGACGATTACATTATTGATGGCGGTATCCCTGTAACCGTTTTGTCCATCGATTAATAAAGTATAAGAACCGGCATTGAGTCCAACAATTTTAAATTCTCCATTATCATCAAAGGGAATAGCGGTGGCGGTATCGGATCCGATGACAGCTTTCACAATGGCGTCTGCAGCGCGGGGCAGGATTCTTCCTTCGATGCTGCCGGAACGGCTGCGCGTAAAGATCTTGATATGGGATTTCAGGCGATAGCCATTATTGTTACCGGAACCACTGTTGTCCACCTGGATGGAATTTCCTGCATCAAAATCGATCCAGAATAATACCTGTCCGTTGCTGATTTCAAAATTGCTGGCATCCAGGTTGGCAATCACCTCACGATCTTCATCTTTGATGCGGAGCGGGGTTGACTGTCCATCCTTCATCACACTGTTCTGTGTACCGAGTACCAGCTTCACTTTCTTTAAGCGGGCATTGGGAAGTGTACCGTTGCCAAATAAGGTATCCAATCCATTCCGGAAACGGAGGATATTATAGACCCCGGGACGGATAGGAAGTGTAACCCAGCCGCCATTGGGCAAGGTATCATCTTCCAGTTTTACCTGTAAGCCCTGGATGTCAATGAACACACTGTCGAACACCGGTGTCTGATGATCCGTCAGGTAAATGGATACCGGCAGGGGTTTGTTGGGGTCAGTACTGTTACCGGATACTTCTTTCTGGCAGGAATAAAATACCAGGGAAGCACTGAAGAGGGCAATGGCCGTGATTAAAAACTTGCTTTTCATGGTTGTGTTTTTTTGTTGTTTGTTACTGTTTAGAAAATACGGACTGTTTAGCAGGTTATTCATTTAACAGGCACCCCTGCTTACCATAAATAGTCAACACCGGAAGTCCGGATGTAACCTTAAGGGCAAAAAAAAACCTCTCCGCAAGGAAGAGGCTTAGTGCTACTAATAATCAGGTTTATTGATCACTGAGTTTGCGTACATCGTTAAGCAGACCGTTCTTTACTTTAGCAGAATAGGTATGCCCTGAGTCTTGCTGAATTTTTTCAAGTAACATTACGGCGGCGGCAAAATCCTTCTGACGGACTTGGGTCAATGCCAGGTAATACTCAGCCTCGTCATTTAGCACGGTCGTGTTGGCCGTTTTATTCTGTTCGATCACACTGGCAAACCGTTGCCTGGCGAGGGAAAGGTTATTCAGTTCGAGGGCGGCGGCTCCTGCCAGGAACTCATTTTTAATATTCGGTTCTGTGGCAGCATCCCGTAAACGAATCACCTCTTCATATTTTTTTTGACGAAAAGCTTCTTCAATTAAAGAATTGGTAGTGGTACCACGGCTGGTATTAAGTTCATACGCCTGGTAATTGGCACTGAATACTTTTTCCGGAGTAAGACTGAAATACTGATAGGCAAAAAAACCGGCAACCAATAACAGGATACCCGCCGCAATAGCCGAAGTATACCGGATCATTTTACGAACCGGACTTATTTTTTTTATTGGTGCATTCAACTCGGCCATCATCTGACTATGAATAGCCCCCACCTGCTGTTGCAACCCGAAATGACGGATAGCCGCTTTTGTAGCCAGCAGTCTGTCATACTGCTGTAGCAGCAGGGCATTGCCGGCCAGTTGTTGTTCCACGGTTATCCGTTCTTCCGGAGAAAGGTCTCCGTCGAGCAGGCGAACCAGTTTTTCATCCATTTCAGGTGTAGAATTATCCATGTATCAGGTTTTTTAAGGTTTCTCGTAAAGCCGGATTGGCATTCACCATTTGTTCCAGCTGTTTCAGACATTTATATTTTTTATTCCGCACCACCTGTTCAGATTCATAATCGGTCTGATCCAGGATTTCTTTCATCGAGAGATTTTCATAATAAAAAAGCAATAAAATCTTTTTACAGGTATCGCCCAGTTCCGCCACCACTTTCAGCACTTCCGCCTTCCCTTCCCGGTTGGCGATGGTATGACCGGCATCCATTTCTATATGCACCTGGCCTTTCTCATACTTTTCTTCCCTGGCCAGGGCCCTGCCCCTTCTTTTCAGTTCATTGAGCCAGGTGTACCGGTTCAATGAGTATAAAAAAGTCTTCACAGTGGATTCTCCCCTGAATTTATCCTGTTGTACCAGTTCAATAAAACTGACCAGCACTTCCTGAAAAATATCTTCCGCGTCCTGCCGGCTGCCGCTGTTATTCATCACATACCAGCACAGGCCCTCGAAATGACCCCTGTAGATGGCCTTTATCGTGTCTTCCATTCGTTGCCCGGAACGAATATTAGCTACCAGTTCCGAATCCGGGAAGTTTCTGATCACCTCCATGCTTTATACATAAATTTGTGTGTGTGGAATTGGGTTTTGTAACCGAATCTACCCATTTTTTTTGCAGAAATAATACAAAAACCGTTAACAAGCAATGACTTATTTCGAAATATTCGGTAGTCCGGTCCGGCTAAAAATGACCCCGGCGGAGCTTTCCGTCCGTTTTTTTGCCCTGAGCCGGGAATTTCACCCCGATTTTCATGCCCAGGCGGATGAGGTAACCCGGCAGGAAATGCTGGAAAAATCGGCCATGCTGAACAAGGCCTGGAAGACCTTTCAGTCACCCGACGAAACTATAAAGTATGTGCTTCAGCTCAAGGGCTTACTGGAAGAGGAAGAAAAATACCAGCTGCAACCGGATTTCCTGATGGAAGTCATGGAAATCAACGAAGCCCTGATGGATCCGGAAGAAGCTGATACGGAGGCCCTGGGAAAAAGAATTGAAACCCTTCAAATGGAAATCTATGAGCCTGTTCAGCAAGTGGTGGAAAATTATCAGGAAGGTATTACTACCGAAAAAGAGTTGTTGCAGGTAAAAGCCTGGTATTACCAGAAAAAATACCTCGATCGCATTAAACAGCAATTGGCCGGAATGGCGTAATATTGCAGCCCGTTATTGCCCGGGTGGCGAAATTGGTAGACGCAGCAGACTCAAAATCTGCCGCCAGCAATGGTGTATCGGTTCGATTCCGATCCCGGGCACAAAAAAGACTGTCAGCAAGCTGACAGTCTTTTTTTATTCCTCGGATTTTTCAAATGAATACCTACTTCGAAAGTATGATCATCGCTAAACCGGATGCATACAGGATAAGCATGAGATTCAATATCCCTTTCGTCCCCTTGGGCGCTTTGTCAAATTCCTTCCAGATATAGATACCCCATAAGGCCGCTACAACGGTTGCTCCCTGGCCCAGTCCGTATGAAACGGCCGGTCCGGCTTTTTCAGAGGCGAGTATACTCAGCGACATACCCACACACCAGATAGCACCACCCAGTATCCCGATCAGGTGATCCTTTAAACGTCCATTAAAATAAGCGGAAAAAGAAAGCGGGCTGCCGGCAAACGGACGCTTCATCTGTATCGTATTAAATATAAAACTGCTGAACACCACCCCAACTGCAAACACCACCAGGGCGGTATAGGGTGTAAGCTTACCAGTTTCAGGAATCGTGAAACTGGTAACCATGGAAGCCGCTACATATTTATAAAACAGCCCCATCAAACAACCACTGACAACAGAGAGTATTAATCCTTTAGCAGAAACTCCTCCTGCAGTACCAGACTGTAATTTCTGATAAGCCCTTGCATTCAGCACAATCGCAAGCGCCACCAGCGCCACGCCGCCGAAGATGAATAAAGGGTTTCCTAGAGGATTGTCAATATAATTAACCAGCACACCCAACACCAAGGCAATTCCAATACCCACCGGGAAGGCCACCGACATTCCGGCAATGGCAATAGCGGCCACCAGCAGAATATTGGCTAAATTAAAAATCACGCCACCGGCAAAAGCAGAAAAAAGGTGATTACTTCCGGCTTGCCGGAAATCAGCCAGGAAAGATCTTCCCGCTTCACCGGTACTGCCCAGCGTAAATGCCAGCAATAAAGTGGTCAGTAAAATACCAATCCCATAATCCCAGTATAAAAGTTCGAACCGCCAGGACGGAGTGGTGAGTTTGGTCGTATTGGCCCAGGACCCCCAGCAAAGCATGGTGATCACACAAAGCAGCACGGCCAGGCCGTAGTTTTCTACAATAAACATATAGCAGTAGTTGATTGACGTTTATTGAATCTCTGAACGGTAAGGGACAGAGGCCTGGGCCCCCATCCTGGTTACAGAAAGCGAAGCCGCCTTCACCGCAAAGCGGATGGCCTGTTCCCAGTCCATTCCTTCAGTTATAGCCACTGTCAGCGCCCCGCTGAACGTATCACCCGCAGCCGTGGTATCCACGGCTTTGACTGCAGGCGCAGGTACCATAAATGAAGTTGACCCGTTCTTAAAATAAGCCCCCTGCTTCCCCATAGTTATGACCACATTTTCTACTCCTTTGTTCAGAAAAAAATCTGCCGACCGCGTAGCAGATTCCATATCTGTCACGGCAATACCAGTAAGTAATTCCGCCTCTGATTCGTTGGGTGTAATCAGGAATAATCCGGTCAGCAGTTCATCGGAGAGTGCCTGGGCAGGTGCCGGATTAATCATCACTCGTCGATGATTGCCAACGGCGATTCTTTTAGCCGCTTCAATCGTCTCCAGCGGAATTTCCAGCTGCATCAGAATTATTGCTGCCTCTTTCAGTTCTTCTACACGCTCCAGGTCTGCGGGCCGTAAGGCCGCATTTGCACCAGGAGCCACTACAATACAATTTTCCCCTTCCTCATTGACCATAATCAGTGCGGTACCCGATGGATGGCTATCATCCACCAACACATACTGGGTCTGAATTCCTTCCTTTTTAAATCCCTCCACGCTTTGGGCACCGAAAATATCGTTCCCCACTTTTGCAACGAATGTAACCTCCCCTCCCAGCCTGGCAGCCGCCACCGCCTGGTTGGCTCCTTTGCCTCCGGCATTCATTAAAAACATCCCACCCATAATAGTTTCACCCGGCCTGGGTAGTTTAGCGGATTTTACCACCATATCGGTGTTCGAACTGCCAACAACAAATATGCGTTTCCCTTTCATTCTTTCTTATTGAAGTTTCAGCCAATCTATCTTCACAACTCCTGATTTCACCAACACCCTGATCGTATTCCCAACCTGCTTAACCGGAACATTTCCCAAATCGATTTCTGTAAATCCGGTATCACTCACCATAACTTTCAGTTTCCGTTTATTCATACGAAGTTCCAGCAGCACCGGCCCATTGACCGCTGACGCCCTGATCGTCAGTTTCCGCTTGTTGCCATCCTCACTGGCGAAAGTATAGTTCAGCCATTCTGATTTTTTTACTTCCACTGATTGTTCGGACCAGAATTGCTTTTCATCCTTACTGTCCAGCGCGATCTTTACCGGTTCTGTTTTCCGGTAATAAGCAGACCTCGCCGTGGTATCCCTCACGAAATAGGATTGCATATATCCAGTATGCCCATAGTTCTCTGCTTCTATCTTACCTGGAATGCGGGTGAGGATCGCATTACAAACATCTTGATAATAGACACAATTCGTCAGTTTGATATTCTCCAATAATTCATCAAATGCCCGGATGCAAATAGCCGGATCCGGTTTTGTACCCCCTCTTGAATACTCCGCAATCAAGTCCCAGTTGGCTGGTTTCTTAATAGAATAAGGGGTGTTCTCCGTATCCATTTTCTTCCAGGGCCAGAAAGAGAAACCGATATTGTTTGCTTCAAATAACTGGGTAGTACTCCAATAGATTGTATTGCCTTTTTCCCCGGTCTCTCCTACCCAGATGGGGGTATTGAGTTCCGCTCTTTTTTTAATAAACTTATCGATGCCTCCCAAGAGATCAGGCCTTGCCCAACAGTAGTAATGGAACTGGTAAAATACATTTTCATCAAAGGGCTTATCAAACAGGGACCAGTCGTTTGACCAGTCAAAGCCCTCCAATGTAATCATGTGCCGGGTGTCCACTTTACGGATCGCCGCGGTTAACCGTTTGTATAAGGGCACCAGTAAATGTTTGTACTTCGCAGCCGCACCGGTTCCTACAGGTAACGGCTCATTAAGCAAATCGTAGGCCGCCACCACCGGCTCATCCTTATATTTCGTGGCCAATTTTATCCAGAGGCCTTCCAATTGATCCTGGTATTTTTTTTCCATGAACAGCTCAGGGAGGTCGTTGGGACTATCATCTATATTCTGCCCGGTCTGCCCACCGGGTGCCCCATGCATATCTATAATCACATAGAGATTATACTTCCGGCACCAGCTGATCAATGAATCCAATAACTGAAAGCCTTCTTCCACATAAACCGGGTTATCTCCCTCGGTCATGAAGAGCCGGGAATTGAGTGCAGGGCGTACAGAATTGAAACCCAGCTCAGCAATACGTTTGATATCAGCTTCGGTAATATAATGTTTACGGAATAATGTCCAGAAACGGCTGGCTTTCTCTTCCCCAATCAGCTCCGAAACGAGCTTTTCAATTTTTCGTGGCCGGTCGCCCCCGGCACCAAACTTCCACATATATCCTTCCGGCAACATCCAGTTGCCTAATCCCACCCCTTTTAAAAAAACTTTCTTTCCGGTTTCATTTACCATATCCTGTCCGGATGCATGTAAAAAACTCAAAGATGTGTTCATCCTTGTTTGCGACTGCAACTGTTGCAGCAGGATGAAGCAAAAAAAAGCTAAACTGATCTTTTTCACTTTATTGTGTATTTAAGGCTTTTTCGCCAATGGCAGCCAGACCCGGATACTTCCACCGGTCTGCCCTGCATCTGCAAAGGGAATCAATATTAATTTTGAGCCATCGCTGTAATAAACAGGAAATAATTGCTTTCCAATCCATTTTTCCGGTAACAGAGACGATTGGGTCATATTCAGGTATCCACCCGCTTTCAGCGCTGTTAGTTTGATCTGATCAATGGTTACATCACTGCTGGTTTTTACAGCACTATCAATCGCCAACACCTGGGGGCCACGCTGAAAAGCTACCTGCCCCGGGTATGATTTTCCACCGGTCCATTCAAACACCGGCATATTGAAATTAATTTTAACCTGCTCGTTTACATTCCAGTTCCGTTCTATCACGAGGTTCTTTCCGGCCATTCCTTTATAAACCACCGGTCCAATAGTGGCGGTAAATGACTGACACCATTCCGGCACCCTGAGTACTAAAGGGAAACGGGCTCTCTCCATTAACTGCAGTGTTAATAAACTGGCGGCGGTTTCCGGAAACTGATTCTTCAACTCCATTTTTAAGCCTATGCGTTTATTGCCCGCCGTAAGTAATGTATCGGTATAAGTACCCGGCTCATATAATTGCAGGCTCGGGCTGTTTCCCATTCTTCCATAGGTAAAATAGGGGATCATCGCTATTCCCCTGGGTATACTGGACATACAGCAGGTGATATAACAGGTATAGGGTTTTTTGCCCATGAGCGGGGTGTAGTAGCTTACGCAACCCGTTTGCGGATTTTCGGCGCCGATCAAATGATTATATACGGTCTTCTCGATTTGCTCCAGGTATTTATTTTCACCGGTAATCAGGTACAACTGATGATTAAACTGCATCCAGGTAGTGGTCACACAACCTTCCCCCATGCTGGCATCCAATCCTGCGGGTAAATGGCCGGGCTCCTGGAAATACTCATGGGCACTGGCTGTACCGGTAATATACAGGCGGTTTTTTACAATATCTTTCCAGGCAATCAGGAGTGGTTCTAAAAGTTTAACATCATCTGTAAGACGATAGAGATTAGCCAGACCCACAAAATTAGAAATCATCTCATAGGTTTTTCCGTTCCCCACTTTAGCCACATTGCCGGTAGCCAATAATGTGCTGATGACTTTCGGCCCGTTGTCCTGCTCCCAGGCCCTCAGTATATAATAACAAAAATCAAGATATTTCTTGTCCCCTGAATACTTGTAGAGTTCCACCATGGGATCCAGCACACTGGTGGCTGCCATCCCGATATGCGTACCGGCATTTATGATATCCAGCTGACCGGGCTGGTCGCCAAATGTTTTACACAGCAGGTCCCCCATTTTGATACAGGCCTCCAGCGCCGGTTTATAACCCGTCATGGTATAATAAGCCAGCAATCCATACAAATTGTATTTATGGCTCCATACATCCCAACTGGTCCAGTACTGATCGGGGGTGTAGGTGCCGAGATAACCATCTTCCTGTTGTGTATGAATTAAACCATACATAATGCGGTCCATTTGCTTTTTCAGCCGTGGATCCCTGGTCAGTTTCCATGTATTACAGGCTGCTTCGAGGTACTTACCTACATGTTCGCCGGCCCAGGGATGAATTCCAGGTCTCCTGAAATAAGAACCCATCAGCCCATCTTCATCCACCTGCAGTAATCGCTGCTGCAGGTTCTGTATCAGCCGCGTGTACAGATAACCACCCGGTTCTTGCTGATTAAATGGAAGCGATACAAATTTTTCCTGAATTTTATCTTTCACAACAGGACTTACCATTGCGGTGACCGGGATAACAAGGCCTGAACTGGCTATAAAAAGCTGGTCGTATGTCAGAAACAATGAACTGCTGTCATCATTAATCTGGTATCCCACATTAAACACATCTGATCCGGCTTTTCTGAATACCGTAAAATCAATAGTTGTGATGGACTCTTTACCTGCGGCCAGTTTTACTTTCTTTACTTCTGAAAATAGTATTTTCTTTTCCTGCTTATCAGCTACCCAATAATAAACAGATCCATTAAATTCTTTATTGGTTTTATTTGACAGTGCCAGTCTTAACTGAACCCCGTTGTCCGGAGCTTCGGTAAACGAACGATTGACAGATACTTCATCGGTCCATCCAAGTGGTTCTATTCGATAGGGTCCTTCCCACATACCCATGCCGCCGATCAGGTTATAGATCCGGACGGCAATAACATTTTCTTTATCCCATTGGACTATATTTTCCGGAATAATATACAGTCGCTGTTTCTCCCATTGTGTTTCATAAGCCGGGGGAAAAGAACCTGTTTTCCCGATGAGCTGTCCATTGAACCAGGTCTGATCTGCATCATCAATTTTCCCCAACATCAGTTTCAACCCGCGGCCGTCCGTTGTTTTAAGACTGGAAGGTATAGTGACCCTGATGCGATACCAGGCATAGGAGGAATCCTTAGTATAACTTTTTGCCAGTTGTTGCTGCATCCAGCCCTTATCTTCAAAGTCAGGGGCTGACCATGCCGGATTATCCCCGAAGCTGAATTTAGCTTCTTTAGGTAATGCAACAAATTGCGTATAACCAAATGAAGGTAATAACAGGAAAAGCAAACAAACTAGCCTTGATTTGTATTTTCTCATGGAAGCAATCGTTTAAATTGGCAGGACAGGTTGTTAACAAACAGAAGATACAAAATATTTCCAACAGGAGTTACTGGTATACCCTGACATAATCCACTTCCATCACAACCGGAAATATACTGTCGTCCACTCCCATTTTACCACCCCATCCCCCGCCAATAGCCAGGTTCAGAATCAGGTAAAATGGCTGATTAAAGGGCCATTCTTTTGTTGTCAGGTGTTCATTCTTTACCGAATAGTAGACCTTCCCGTCTAACAGGAAATCAATTTTCTCAGCTGTCCAGTCAATGGCATATATATGAAACTGTGTATACGGTTCGGTAATAAAAATGCCTTTCCCTTTCTGAGTTCCCTTCACATGATTATAAGCAGCTGAATGGATAGTTCCGAACAGACTGTCCTTATTATAGCCCACATGTTCCATTATATCTATTTCCCCGCATCCGGGCCACCCGGCTTCTTTTATATTTGATCCCAGCATCCAGATGGCCGGCCAGGTGCCTCTGCCTGCCGGCAACTTGGCCCTTACTTCAATGCGGCCATACATAAATTCTTTAATACCCCTGGTCAGCAGTTTCGCAGACGTATAGTTGCGGTTTTCTTTATCCTGTTTTCTCGCCGTGATCACCAGTACGTCATTTCGTACAACGGCATTCTGTGTATCCTTGTTTGTATAATACTGCAATTCATTATTCCCCCATCCATGTCCACCCACATCAAATTTCCATTTGCTGCTATCTGGCAATCCGGAAGTTGTAAACTCATCTGACCAGATCAACTTCAAACCAGATGATTGAGCTGTAAGGGGCAGTTGTTTACTGAAAATAACAACAAAGCAGATGAGGTTGCGAATACATGGTAATCTCTTTTTCATGATTTTGGGGATTATGAGATAAAATGCGAATAGGGCAAAAAGATAAAAGTGGAGGTAATAACTTAGAAAAGTAAATACGTTCCACTTTTAATTATTGCTTATGAACTGCTCGCTGTATGAGAAAGTTTATCGTTTATATTAATACAAAACTCAGTTATCTATTGCAACCACCATGGGGCCTTGTTCACGTCATCCGTACCGCCAAATTGTTCATCAATGGCTTTTCTGTAGTTAACAGGGTTCTTGGTCAACTCATCGGTCGGATACATATTACGTTTTGGCACCTGGGTTGGGGCCCCGGAATTCAAAGAGGTAGCCGGATCCAGCGGGAAAACAGGAAAACCTGTCCGTTGGAATGTTCTGAATGACATACCGCCACCCTGGAAGAAATCGATAAAATACCGTTGCATCCAGATCTGCTGTTCCCGATCCAGTTTAGTTCCTCCGGTTTTATACGCTGCTTCTCCTGTAAAGTAATTATCAATATAGGTTTGAGTAATGGCCATTCCGTGCAGATTTGATTGTATCACTGTTGGTAAAGTCCTGTAATAATCAAGCATCGCTTTTACCCCGTTTTCGTAATAGGTCTGCGCGTTTCCGGTTACCCAACCTTCTTCAATCGCTTCGGCAATGATGAAACATTGTTCGGCATAAGTGAAGAAGATATAGGGATCACCAATCCTGGATGCAGATGAGGCATACCGTTTATTCAGCAAAGAGTATTTACCGGCGGCCCTGTTCAGATCCAGCAGGTTCGGAGACAATTCTGAAGGAGCTCCTTCGTAGGCGGCAAAATCATTCTCCAGTAAACCACCAGAGATTTTGTAAGCGGCTGGTTCACCAAAATAAAACAACCGGCGGTCGTTTACATTCTTCAGTGCGTCCACCATCAGCTTGGACATTGCCAGATTGACCCGCATACCTTCCCCGTTATAAAACGGATAAGTCGCATTGGTATTATCAAGATAGGATAATTGAAAATTATCCGCGTTGCCGGTCATCAGGTTACCGGCTGTTACTATTTCTGCAAAACGCGCTTTCTGAGCAGGGGTGATTTTCTTACTAATGGTCTGCAATACGCGTAACTGCATGGCATTACAAAGCTTGCGCCATTTATCCGCTTTACCACCTAACATGATATCGCCGGTAAAATTGACACCCTGTGCGAATTTTGCTTCAGCTGCTTTCAGATCAGCCAGTACATTCACAAAAACGTCCGCCTGTTTATCGTATTTGGGTTGTGTGATTCCTTCTTCGGCTTTTCCTGCTTCGGAATAAGGAATATCTCCCATATCCAGTGTAGCAGAGAAACCATAGGAAGCTTTCAGGAATAAGGCCAGTCCTTCGTAGGAAGGAAGCATTGGATTCCCTTGTGCGAAATCCACCATACGATTCAGAATAGTGATATTCTGCGCTCCCCCAAAACCTCCATATGGATAGTAGGAAGAATAATACTGATAAGGATTGGGGTTATTCTGAAGATTCGTACAATGCTTACTCCACAACTGCGCCGTACCCCAGTCAGTCGGATTGGGATTCCAGAACCGGTAAGTACTTTTCAAAACCGATGTAGCCAGCATATCCGGTGACACGGATGTAGGCACATCCGGGTTGGTATTTAAATCATCGAATTTCTTACATGAACTTGCAAACGAAAAAGCAATAGCTGCAAGCAGTATATAATGTATTTTTTTCATTGCTGCAATTTTTAGAAGTTGAAACTGATTTTAAAGCCAAGATACCGGGTTGAAGGGTCTGCGAAATCTTCATTTCCTCCATCAGGATCAGAATACTTAAACTGTTTTGCTTTCAGCAACACGTTCTGACCAATGAAACTGACAGATGCGCCTTTTGCCACATTGTGCAGCAGTTTTGCCGGCACATTGTAAGACAAAGAAATTTCACGCAACTTGAAGAAGGTCCGGGAATAGGTATCCGCTTTACTTCCATTGCCGCCCCACGCACTGCTATTGTGCAAATCAACCGTATATTGTTTGTAGGTTGTCTTTACATCATTGACGGCAAAAACACGGGTATCGGTCAGGATATTTCCCAAGGCATCAAATGTAGCCGTACCTGAAACTACTTTTACGCCCTGCCCCAGGTAATTACTGGAACCAGGTGTAGCCACATCCAGGGCGCGCTCAGCGGTAAGTGAATTCGGATGCACCCCTGCCTGCCACATATAACTTTCTGTTCTGGTATTCGCCAATCCGCCATTTACCCCGTCAAAGGAGACAAAGAAACTGATGTTTTTATATCGTAAACTGGCCGTTGTACCCCATACAAATTTCGGGTCGTAGTAGCCAAACAACACATCATATCCATGAACAATTGGCCGGCCGCTGCCATTAAGAATCAGACTTCCTGATTGCTCTCCTTTACCGGGAGGTACACGCTGAAAATCACGGCTGATAAAATGATCGGCCCGCTCGCCGACTTTAACCCAGGGCTTTTTAGCAGAATAAACAGGATCCAGTTTGGTATAGTAACTGGCGTAAGTTGACCAGTTGATGCCCAGATCCAACTGCCAGTCACTTGTTTTAAGCGGTGTGCCATTCAGTATTACTTCCCAACCACGCCGGGTGATTTCTTCTCCAAAATTCGTAACCAGTCCGCCATAACCGGATGCTCCGGTTAACCCTACCGTGGTAATACGGTCAAACACTCTCCTGGTATAATGTGAAACATCCAGCATAATCCGGTTTTTCAGGAACACGCCTTGTAAACCCTGCTCAAATGTTTCCGTACCGGTTGGTGAAATTGTCGGTGAATATAAATTGCTGGGAACACCGGCACCGTTCAACGTACCCCATGTAGCCGCACTGATTGAATAGCTGCTGTTAATTTCATAGATAGAAGCAGGTCGCTTGGACAACGTCCAGGAACTTCTCAATTTCAACATATCCATCCAGCCCTTTGTCTGGGGCAGCAATTCTGAAGCGATAAAACTGGCTGCTACGGAAGGGTAGAAATAAGAACGCTGGGATTTAGCCAATGTTGAGCTCCAGTCATTCCGTCCGGTTGCTTCCACAAACAGCATTTTATTCCAGGATACACCCAACCGGCCGAAAACTGAATTCACCTGCTGTGCATAGGTAGACTGAGATACCTGGGCCGGGTTGACAGAGGCTTTGATAGAGAAAAATCCGGGAACAGAAATACCACCTTGTGTACTGGCATTCATATTTTCATCTTTTCTGTAGAAAATTGTTCCACCTGCCAGATATTCAACGGTAAACTGCTTGATTTTTCGCTCCCCGGTCAGTAACAAATCCGAGTTAATGCTTAACCCGTTACTTACCCCAATATTATATTGACCTTTTCTACCACCGTTCCAGCCACTGTAATCCGCACCAGGAACACCTGTATTACCGGAAGAAAGATAAGAACCCCAGGATGACCTTAACTGTCCGGATTCTTTGTAAAAGTCAACCCCGGAACGAACGGTGGCTTTTAACCAACCCGTTATCGGGTAACTCATCGTCAGGTCCGCATTAAAGATGTCGCGGGAAATTTCATTTGTTTTTTCATAACGGTCAAAATAGGGATTATTCTCAGAGGCGCCGGCATAATTATCAATGGTACCGCCGGCCACCAGACCGAAATGGTTGTTTTGAATTTCACCGGGTTTAATCCAGTAGTTGTTCTTGTATTGTCTCAGGTCCCAATCCGATGGCGACCAGATTAAAATGCTGTACATGGGGTCATAGGAAGTATATCCATTGGATCCGATATTTTTAGAGGCTTTTTTCGCATAGGATAAATTGGTGCTCATTTTAAACTTGCTCAGGTTAAGATCTGCACCAA
>ENA-UOWO01005149-UOWO01005149.1-activated-sludge-metagenome-genome-assembly--contig:-NODE-5149-length-13994-cov-7.192768_pt1 | contig 13994 bp, 11 predicted proteins | sample MGYA00238148_ERZ761564 | MGnify/ENA primary metagenome ERZ761564 (study PRJEB28885, sample SAMN05720194) | activated sludge metagenome | isolation source: Anaerobic digester | place: USA...
TTGGGGCAGAAGGCGGCTCCAGCCGCGGCTGGCACGGCGGCGCGGCACCGCGGCAGCCGCGGCTGGAGCCGCCTTCTGCCCCAACTTGCTTTCGGTGCCGTTCATCAGCTTCTGGATGTTCGCACCATGCCGCCACACCAGCAGCAACCCCATCACGCCGGCCGCGATGGCGATGGGGCCGGAGCCCCAGATCAGCAGTTGATAGAACGGCGCGAAAAGCGCCGAGACGATAGCGGCCAGGGACGAATAGCGAAAGAAGTAGGCAATGATCAGCCAGGTTGCCAGCGTGCCCAGCCCGAGCAAAGGGTTCAGTGCCATCAGCACGCCGGCGGCAGTCGCAACGCCCTTGCCGCCCCTGAATCCGAAGAAAACCGGCCACAGATGTCCGAGAAAGGCCGCCACCCCGACCAGCGCCATGGTGCCTTCGCCCAGGCCGTAGGGTTCGCCGAACGCGACCACAGCCCACACCGGCATGTAGCCCTTCAAGGCATCGAGCAGCAGCGTCAGCAGGGCCGCGCCCTTGTTGCCCGATCGCAGCACGTTGGTTGCGCCGGGGTTGCCCGAACCGTAGTTGCGCGGGTCGCCGAGCCCCATCGCCCGGCTGACGAGCACGGCGAACGAGAGGGATCCGACGAGGTAGGCCACCAGTGCGGCGGCGAGGGGAAGAACGGACTCCATGAGCATCTGAAAGTGGCGGCGGCCGCAATTCTGCGCCCTGCCCGGCCCGCGCTGGCAGGACGTGCGCCAAAGCAGGCTCGCTGGCGAGCCTGCCCCGGATCTAGCGCTGAGACTTCAGCGGCCCCTGCGGCACGACGGCGCCACCGGTCGCACACTGCACGGGCCGGGCGCCAAGCAGCGTGACCAGCACCCTCGGATCGATGCCGACCAGGTAGCCGCGCTGGCCTCCGTTGATGTAGATGCGCGGAAGTTCAAGCACCGTCGCCTCGACGTAGATCGGCATCGCCTTCTTCGTGCCGAACGGCGAGGTGCCGCCAACGAGGTAGCCGCTGTGTCGCTGCGCAACCTCGGGTTTGCAGTTCTGCACCTTCTTGGCGCCGATCTGACGCGCGAGGTTCTTGGTGCTGACCTGCAGGTCACCGTGCATCAGCACGACCAGTGGCTGGGCCGTGTCGTCCTCCATGATCAGCGTCTTGACCACGTGGTGCTCGTCGACACCGAGCTGGCGCGACGACTCGGCCGTACCGCCGTTCTCGACATAGTCGTACAGGTGTTCGGAATAGATCACTGCGCGGCGCTTCAGCAGCTGCGTCGCGGGGGTTTCGGATGCGTGTTCTTTGCGGCTCATCGGGAATCGAAATGGGAAAGGGAATGCAGCTTCACTGAGCCGTAGCTCGAAGCACAAAGCTGATCGCAACGCTCAGATGCTCCGGCAACTTCGTCGTGCCCCGCGCGGTCGGATTCTCGTCCGGCCGCCGTCTGGCGGTCGTCACCACCGGACAGATCGAAGCCACCTCCCGTGGTTTGCAGCGCTGCACGCCGTGCAGTCAACTCGATCAACGAGGCACCCGTCGCGTCCACCGCTCAGCCGCGAAGGCGTTGCAGCGCGTCGCCGGTGAGCCGGCAGATGCGCCAGTCGGGCATGACGGTGGCGCCCATCTTCTCGTAGAAGCGGATCGCACTCTCGTTCCAGTCGAGCACGCTCCATTCGAAGCGGCCGCAGTCCCGCTCGCCAGCGATCCGGCCGACCCGGCTCAGCAAGGCCTTTCCGATGCCGCGTCCACGCTGGTCGCTGCGAACGTAAAGGTCCTCCAGGTAGAGACCAGGCTGTGCGAGGAAAGTAGAGAAATTGGTGAAGAACAGCGCGAAACCCAGCACGCTCCCGGCGCCTTCAGCCACCAGCGCCTCGGCCACCGGCCGCTCGCCGAACAGGTGCGGGCGCAGCTTCTCCGGCGTGACCTGCAGCAGGTGCGTCAGGTGCTCGAATTCGGCGAGTTCGCGGATCAGCTGCACGATGGCATTGACGTCGCGCAGTTCGGCAGCGCGGATGGAGAAAGGGGCCGACGTATCAGGATTCATCAGGTTTCGTTGTCGTCTTCGGACATTCCATGTTGCCGGTCGAGCCTTTCCATGCGGTGCGCGTAGTACCCCACCAGGATCACGTAGACCAGCGGCGCACCTTGCGCCCCGACCCAGAAGCTGAACGGCCAGCCGAAAAACGTGAAATTGAGGTCGCGCGCGAAGAAGCCCAGCACGAAGGTCACGCCGAGCCAGATCGCCAGGAGTAGCGATGTGATCTGCAAGTTCTTGCGCCAGCAGGCGCTGTGCCGTTCGGTCCATTGCATCGCTTCGCTCTCCTGCGTTGACCCATAGCCCTGGCGGCCCGAGTCTACGGGGGTCGCGTGAGAGAATGATGCATCCAAAAATTGCAGAAATGAGCGTGTCATGGACGTCGAACACATCAATGCCATAGGCAACCACCTGGCCGACCTGAGCAAGCGCACGGTCGACCTCCGGGGGTATCTTTGACTACGAACGCAAAGCACTGCGACTGAACGAAGTGAACGCGGCGCTCGAGAACCCGAGCGTCTGGAACGAGCCCAAGCGGGCGCAGGAACTGGGGCGCGAGAAGCGCACGCTGGAAGCGGTGGTGCAGACCATCGACCACCTGACCAGCAACCTGGCAGACAACACCGAGCTGTACGACATGTCGAAGGCGGAAGGCGACTTCGACGGCTTGCAAGCCATCGAAGCCGATGCGGCCAAGCTCGAGGAGACCGTCGCGCAGCTCGAATTCCGCCGGATGTTCAACAACCCGGCCGACCCGAGCAACTGCTTCATCGACATCCAGGCCGGTGCCGGCGGCACCGAGGCCTGCGACTGGGCGGGCATGCTGTTGCGCCAGTACCTGAAGTACTGCGAGCGCAAGGGTTTCAAGGCGACGCTCGAGGACGAGACCGCAGGCGACATCGCGGGCATCAAGAGCGCGACGATCAAGGTGGAAGGCGAATACGCCTTCGGCCTGCTGCGCACCGAGACCGGCGTGCACCGCCTGGTGCGCAAGAGCCCGTTCGATTCGGCCGGAGGTCGCCACACCTCGTTCGCCAGCTTGTTCGTCTATCCCGAGGTCGACGATTCGATCGAGATCGACATCAACCCGGCCGATGTGCGAACCGACACCTTCCGCGCCTCGGGCGCCGGCGGGCAGCACATCAACAAGACCGATTCGGCGGTGCGCCTGACGCACATCCCGACCGGTATCGTGGTGCAGTGCCAGGACGGCCGAAGCCAGCACAGCAACCGGGACGTGGCCTGGAAGCGGCTGCGCTCGCGCCTGTTCGACTTCGAGATGCGCAAGCGGATGGAAGAGCAGCAGAAGCTGGAAGACACCAAGACCGACGTCGGCTGGGGCCACCAGATCCGCAGCTACGTGCTCGACCAGAGCCGCATCAAGGACCTGCGCACCGGTTACGAGGTGTCGGCCACGCAGAAGGTGCTCGACGGCGACCTCGACCCATTCATCGAAGCCAGTCTCAAGCAGGGCGTGTGATGTGGCGTGCTTCCGCTGCCATGCTCTTCGATCTGGACGGAACCCTGATCGACAGCATGACGCAGCACCAGCAGGCCTGGACCGAATGGCACCGGCGCCACGGACTGAGGATCGACGAATCCACGTTCTTTGCGGCCACGGCCGGACGCTCCAACCCGGAAATCCTCGCTGACCTGCTTCCCGGCGAATCCACGGACCGCTATCGGGCCTGGGCCGATGAAAAGGAAGCGCTGTACCGCGAGATCGCACGCCGCACGCTGACGCTGGTCGCCGGTGCCGAGGATTTCGTGCGACAGGCCCGGGCCGATGGCGCGCGGCTCGCGGTGTGCACCGCCTCGACACCGGAAAACATGGCGCTGGCCTTCGAGCGCTTCGGCATCGACAGCTGGGTCGACTGCGTGGTCAGCCCGTCCGACGGATTGCGCGGCAAGCCTCATCCGGACATCTTTCTCGAGGCTGCGAGGCGCCTCGGCTGCGCAGCTGGCGATTGCGTGGTGTTCGAGGATGCACCGCTGGGCATCGAGGCCGCACGTCGTGCGAATATGCAGGCGGTGGCGCTGACCACCACGCTGCCGGCGGCTGCGTTCGCCGGCTACGACAACCTGATCCTGGTGGCGCCGGATTTCCTCGCGCCCTCACTCCTGACACCGTCCACCGACCCGACCTCATCCCATGCGTGAAGGCACTGCCCCCCTGATCCGGCGCGAGGATTACACCGCGCCGGCGTTCTGGATCAAGTCCGTCGACCTGACGTTCGACCTCGACGCCGCGAAGACACTGGTGACCAGCCGGATGAAGCTCGAGCGCAACCCGGCCGTGCCACCCCAGGCGCTGAAGTTGCACGGAGAGGACCTGACCGTGCTGCGGGTCCTGGTCAACGGAGAAAGCGTGTCCTTCCGCAACGAGGAAGGCGCGCTGGTCGTCGACAGCCTGCAGGACATCGGCGATGGGGCTTTCACGCTGGAGATCCGAAACACCTGCTCGCCCGAGCGCAACACGCAGCTGTCGGGCCTGTACACCTCAAGCGGCGGGCTGTTCACGCAGTGCGAAGCCGAAGGCTTCAGGCGCATCACCTACTTCCTGGACCGCCCCGATGTGATGGCGATCTACACCGTCACGCTGCGCGCCAGCAAGGCCGCGTACCCGGTGCTGCTGTCAAACGGCAACCTGGTCGAGCAGACCGATCTCGAGGGCGGTCGGCATCAGGCCGTCTGGCACGACCCCTTCCCGAAGCCGAGTTACCTGTTCGCGCTGGTGGCGGCGGATCTGGTGGCACGCGAGCAGCACATCCGCACCCGCGCCGGCCGCGATCACCTGTTGCAGGTGTACGTGCGGCGCGGTGACCTGGACAAGACCGCGCACGCGATGAACTCGCTGATCGCCAGCATCGTCTGGGACGAGGCTCGCTTCAAGCTGCCGCTGGACCTCGATCGATTCATGATCGTCGCGGTCGGCGACTTCAACATGGGAGCGATGGAGAACAAGGGGTTGAACATCTTCAACACCAAGTTCGTGCTGGCCACGCCCGCCACGGCCACCGACGTCGACTACGCCGGCATCGAGAGCGTCGTCGGCCACGAGTACTTCCACAACTGGACGGGCAACCGGATCACCTGCCGAGACTGGTTCCAGCTGAGCCTGAAGGAAGGCCTGACGGTCTTCCGCGACCAGGAGTTCAGCATCGACATGGCCGGCAGCGAAAGCGCCCGCGCGGTCAAGCGGATCGAGGACGTGCGGCAGCTGCGGCAGTTGCAGTTTCCGGAAGACGCGGGGCCGATGGCGCACCCGGTGCGTCCCGACAGCTACCAGCAGATCAACAATTTCTACACCGCCACCGTCTACGAGAAAGGCGCAGAGGTCGTGCGCATGATGCAGACGCTGGTGGGCCGCGACGGCTTCGCGCGCGGCATGACGCTGTACTTCGAACGCCACGACGGTCAGGCCGTGACATGCGACGACTTCGCGCAGGCCATCGCCGACGCCAACCCCGACAGCGAACTGGCCCGGCAGCTCTCCCAATTCAAGCGCTGGTATGCGCAGGCAGGCACCCCTCGACTGACGGCACAGGGGCGCTTCGACGCCGAAGCGCGCACGTACACATTGACCGTCGAGCAGGCGCAGTCGGGAGGCGAACCATTCGTCGTGCCGCTGGCCATGGGGCTGATCGCTCGCGACGGGCGTGCGCTGCCGCTGCAGCTGGCCGGTGAAGGCGCTGCCGTCGGCACCCATCGCGTGCTGGTGCTGAACGAAGCCCGCAGCAGCTACACGTTCACGGGCATCGACAGCGCACCGGTGCCGTCGCTGCTGCGCGGATTCTCGGCGCCCGTGATCCTGGGCGACGACCTCAACGACACCGATCTGCTCGTGCTGCTGAAGCACGACACCGACCCCTTCAGCCGCTGGGAAGCGGGCCAGCGTCTTGCGCTGAACCGCCTGCTGGCTGCCACGCAGGCCGGCGAGGCGCAACCCCTGGACAACGACTTCATCGAGGCGATGCGCGACATCCTGCGTCACCCCGGACTCGATGCCGCCTTCAAGGAAATGGTGCTGACTCCGCCAAGCGAAGGCTATGTCTCGGAGAAGCTGAGCGTGGTCCACCCGCAGCACATCCACACCGCCCGGGAATCGATGCGCTCCCAGCTCGCCGCTGCGCTGCGCGAAGACTGGGCCTGGGCGTTCGAGCAGCATCAGGTCGGCGGTGCCTATTCGCCCGACCCGGTGTCGTCGGGCAAGCGCGCGCTGGCGAACCTGTCGCTGGCCATGCTGTGCCTAGACGCCGCGGCTCAGGGCGATGCAGTCTGGCCGGGCCGCGCCTACCAGCGCTTCAAGGACGCGGTCAACATGACCGACCGCCTTGGCGCGCTGTCGGCGCTGGTCCATTCGCATGCCGAACTGGCGACGCCCGCGCTGGAGCGGTTCCACGCGATGTTCAAGGGCGAGGCCCTGGTCATCGACAAGTGGTTTGCACTGCAGGCCACCGCACCGGAGATCGACGGCCGCGTGTTCGCGCGTGCGCAGCTGCTGCTGAAGCACCCGGATTTCTCGATCCGCAATCCGAACCGCGCGCGCAGCCTGATTGCGTCGCTGTGCATGATGAATCCGGCAGCCTTCCACCGCACGGACGCGGCGGGCTATGTGTTCTGGGCCGACCGGGTGCTCGAGCTCGACGCCGCGAACCCGCAGCTGGCCGCGCGCATGGCGCGCATGCTCGACCGGTGGAGCCGCCTCGCGGAGCCGTACCGCAGCGCGGCACGCGAAGCCATCAGCCGCGTGGCGGCTAAGTCGGACCTGTCGAGCGACGTGCGGGAAATCGTGTCGCGGGCGCTGGCCAGCTGAAGGAGAAATCATGAGCAAACGAGTCAGCCTGACGCAGTACCTGGTCGAACAGCAGCGCGAGCACGGGCACATCCCCGGCCAGCTGCGCCTGTTGATCGAGGTGGTGGCGCGCGCCTGCAAGCGCATCAGCATCAGCGTGAACAAGGGCGCCCTCGGCGACGTGCTGGGCAGCGCCGAGACGGAGAACGTCCAGGGCGAGATGCAGAAGAAGCTCGACATCATCGCCAACGAGGTGCTGATCGAGGCGAACGAATGGGGCGGCCACCTCGCGGCGATGGCCAGCGAGGAGATGGAAGGGATCTACGTCGTGCCCAACCGCTTTCCCCAGGGCGAATACATGCTGCTGTTCGACCCGCTCGACGGCTCCAGCAACATCGACGTCAACGTCAGCATCGGCACGATCTTCTCGGTGCTCAAGCGCGAGGACTCCGGCCGCCCGGTCAGCGAAGCCGACTTCCTGCAACCCGGGCGCCAGCAGGCCGCGGCCGGTTACTGCGTGTACGGACCGCAGACCACCCTGGTGCTGACAGTCGGCGACGGCGTCGCGATGTTCACGCTCGATCGTGAACAGGGTTCGTGGGTGCTGACACAGGACGGCCTGCGCATCCCCGAGGACACCAAGGAGTTCGCCGCCAACATGAGCAACATGCGCCACTGGGCGCCTCCGATGCGGCGATACATCGACGAATGCCTGGCCGGCACCGAAGGTGTGCGCGGCAAGGACTTCAACATGCGCTGGATCGCCAGCATGGTGGCCGACGTGCACCGCATCCTGACTCGGGGAGGCGTGTTCATCTACCCGTGGGACAAGCGCGAGCCCGGCAAGGCCGGCAAGCTGCGGCTGATGTACGAGGCCAATCCGATGGGCTTCCTCGTCGAACAGGCCGGCGGCGCCGCCACCAACGGACACCAGCGCATCCTCGACATCCAGCCCGACGCTCTGCACCAGCGCGTCAGCGTGATGATCGGGTCGAAGAACGAAGTCGACCGCCTGACCCGATACCACCAGGAAGCCGACTGAAGACGCACCGAACCCGACGTCCCAGCTATAATTCGAGGCTTCGCCGGTGTAGCTCAGTTGGTAGAGCAGCTCATTCGTAATGAGAAGGTCGAGGGTTCGACTCCTTTCTCCGGCACCAGATCAGTCAGGCACCCAGAGCCCCGTCCAAAAGACGGGGCTTTGCTGTTTCTACGGGGCCGGCATGCAAACTGCTGCACCGCAGACGCGCATCGCCCTCGAGACCACGCGGCACACGCATTGAACTGCGTGGCATTTCCGGAGACCCTTCGCCCATGAACGCCACACGCCACTCACAAAGCGACGAGCCCGGCTCGAGCCATTCGCTCCCGCTTCTGTACAACGTGGTTTATTGCAGCCGCGCCACAGCGGAAGTGGACGATGCCGCGGTGGCGCGCATCCTGGAGACCGCCCGGCAGCGCAATCCGGTGCATGGCATCACAGGCTTGCTGGTCTTCGGCGGCGGCATTTTCTTCCAGTGGCTGGAAGGCCCGCGCGACAACGTGACCCAGCTGATGACGAACCTGAAGGCGGATCCGCGCCACAAGGACGTGGTGGCGCTCACCGAGAGCGAGGAGGCGCGCGAGCGCCTGTTCCCCGATTGGGACATGGAGTTCGTGACCACCGACGACATCCGCGATGTGCTGATCGACGCGATGAGCACGACCGAAGACGCGAAGCACGCAGAAGCCCTCAAGCTGCTTCTGGTGCACCTGGATTCGGGCGAGTTGAGTGGCTTGACCACGGCCTGATCGGCCGCATTTTCTGGTTTCAGGGCACCTGCTCTGGCCCCGCAGCCCGCTGGCCACGCTCCATGTCGACCTTTGCCAGCAGCAGCAGTCCGCCGACGAAGAACCCGGCGGTCACGCCCATCGCCAGGCGCTGGTTGCCCTCGGTGAGCCAGGTGACGAGACCATAGGTCAGCAGCCCCAGAACCGCTGAGGCGCGGGTCGCGAAGGTCCACAGCCCGAAGAACTCGGCGCGCCGGTCGCCGGGCGTGAAAAGCCCGGCCATCGCGCGCCCTGCAGACTGGCTGGATCCCATGCACAGACCCGCGATCATTGCCGCGACCCAGAACAAGGCAGGCCCACGGGCCAGCACGGCCAGCACCGTCATCAGGATCCATCCCAGCAGGGTGACCGACAGCGCCCGCTTGTGACCGATGCGGTCCTGCCAGTAGCCGAAGGCGAAGGCTCCACCCGCCGCAGCAATGTTGACGACGAAGATCAGCAGCATCGTGTCGGCCTGCTTGAAGCCCAGCGCCTGCTCGGCATAGACCGCCGCAAGCGCGACCACGACGGAGATCCCCGCCTGATAGCAGGCGCCGCAAGCGAGCAGCCACGAGAAGTCGCGGTACTGTCGCGCGTGCCTCCAGGTGTCGGCCAAGCGAGCGAAAGACGCTCCCCAGCCGCCCGATTTCAACGACGAAGGGACCTTGCCGGCCTGATCGCGCCCGGCGATGAACTGCGGGACCGCCCTCTCGCGCAAGAGCATGAAGGTCGCGACCGAAGCCAGCGCGTAAGTGGCTGCGGTGATCAGCATCGTCACCGGCACGAATGAGGTGGCGGGCTCGCCGCGAGCCTGCGCCGACAGCACGTAGGCCAGACCCAGCCCCAGCGCCAGCATGCCTCCCAGGTAGCCGAAGCTCCAGCCCCAGCCGGACACGCGGCCCATCGCCTCGGGGCGAGCCAGTTCAGGCAGGAAGGCTGCCGTCAGCGATTCGCCGTACGAATACGCGATGTTGGAAACGACGACCGCGAGGATCGCGAGCCCCAGGTCGCCCGGCCCTGCACCCGCCAGCGCGGCGGTGCCGAGCACGCAGACCACGGTGCAGCCGCCGAGCAGGCGCTTCTTGGCCGCCCGCAGATCGGCATAGGCACCGATCGCGGGCAGGGTCAGCATCACGATCAGGCTCGACGCCGCGATCGCGATCGTCCAGGCCAGCGTGCCCCAGGCAGCCCCCTGCGCGACGACGCTGACGAAGTACGCGTTGAACACGGCTGTCAGCACGACGGTGGTGTAGCCCGAGTTGGCGAAGTCGTACATCGCCCAGCCGAACACCTCGCGCTTGCGCACGCCATCGTTGAGCAGCCGCTGAGAGAACAGGTCCACGGACAGGGGCTACGCGCCAGCCTTCGATGCGATCACCGATCGTGGTCGCCGGTGGGCGACAGGCTGGCCAGCACCTTGTCGATGCGCTTGCCGTCGAGATCGACGACCTCGAAGCGCCAGCCTTCCCACTCGACGCTGTCGGTGGTCTGCGGCAGGCGGCCGAGCAGCAGCATGATCATGCCGGCCAGCGTGTTGTAGCGACCGCGTCCCTCCTCGGGCAGGTCCTTCAGTTCCAGGCGGTCCTTCAGTTCCGGCACCGGAATCAGCCCGTCGAAGAGCCAGGTGCCGTCCTCGCGCTGCACCGCCCAGGCGTCGTCGCTCGGGGTGGTGAATTCGCCGGTGATGGCTTCCAGCACATCGCGCACGGTGATCATGCCCTGCACCTCGCCGTACTCGTCGACCACGAACACGAGCTGCGCGCTCGACGCGCGGAATTGGTCCAGCAGCTCCATGCCCGACAGGGTCTCGGGCACGAACACCGCCGGCTGCAGACGCTCGGTGATCGACAGCACCGAGCCACCGATCGCCTGCTGCAGCAGGCTCTGCGCCGACACCACGCCGACCACGTCGTCGAGCCCGCCGCGACAAACCGGGTAGCGCGAATGCTCGTCCGCGGCGATGACCTTCAGCACCGCATCGGCAGGCGCCACCGCGTCGAGCCAGACGATCTCCGCACGCGGGATCATCATCGAGCCCACCTGTCGGTCGTCGAGGCGGAACACGTTGCGCACCATCTGGTGTTCCTGCGCCTCGATCACTCCGGCATCGAGGCCTTCTTCCAGGCTGGCAGCGATCTCCTCTTCGGTCACGCTGCGGCTGGGCCCGCCGCGGATGCCCATCAGGCGCAAGGTGCTCTCGGTGCAGAACGACAGCAGCATCACGAACGGCCTTGCCGACATCGACAGCCAGTTCATCGGCTGTGCCACGAGTCGCGCCACGGACTCGGGGTACATCTGACCCAGTCGCTTGGGCACCAGCTCGCCGAAGATGATGGTCAGGAAGGTGATCACCACCACCACCATGGCGGTCGCGAGGATCTCCGCGGCGTTGTCGTGCATGTCGAACGTGTGATGCAGCCAGAGCGCGAAAGGAGCCGAAAAGGCGGCATCCCCGACGATGCCGTTGAGCACGCCGATCGATGTGATGCCGATCTGCACCGTCGACAGGAACTTGGTCGGATCGTCGTGCAGTTCCATCGCGGCCACGGCGCCCGCATCGCCGGTTTCCACCATCACCTGAAGCCGCGCCTTGCGGCTGGCCGTGAGCGCCATTTCAGACATGGCGAACAGCGCATTGAGAAAGATCAGGAAGACCAGTAAGACGACGTCCATGCGGGGCGTGAGTGAGGCGGGTCGGGGCAGCGTAGCAGAATCGCCGGATGGTCTATCTCATCGGCGACGTGCAAGGCTGCTGCGGGGCGCTGCAGCGGCTGCTGGACACCATCGGCTTCTCGCCTTCCCGCGACCACGTGATCGTGCTGGGTGACTTGGTCAACCGCGGGCCCGACAGCCTGGGCACGCTGCGCCTGCTGCGCGACCTGGGCGAGGCAGCCACCTGCCTGCTCGGCAACCACGACCTGCACCTGCTGGCCGTGGCCCACGGCATCCGCAAGGCCCATCGCAGCGATACGGTCTCGGAGATCCTCGGCGCGCCAGACCGCGATGCCTGGATCGATTGGCTTCGCCATCGCAGGATGGCGCTGCACGAGCACGGCTGGCTGATGGTGCACGCGGGCGTGCCGCCGCCCTGGACCCTGCAGACGACGCTGCAGCTCGCGGCCGAGGTCGAGCAGCAGTTGCGCGGGCCTGACCTGCACGGGTTCCTGGCGGTGATGTACGGCAACCAGCCCGATCGATGGAGCGACACGCTGGTCGGCCCGGACCGGCTGCGCTTTGCCGTCAATGCACTGACACGCGCACGCTTCGTCGCGGCCGACGGCACGCTGGATTTCGAAACGAAGGAAGGTGCCGGAGGTGCCCCGCCAGGTCTGGTGCCCTGGTTCGAGCATCCGAAGCGCCGCACGGCCGGGGTGCCCATGGCATTCGGCCACTGGTCGACCCTCGGCCTGATCCATCGCCCCGACCTGCTGGCACTGGACACCGGCTGTGTCTGGGGAGGCCTCCTGAGCGCAGCCCGACTCGTTCCGGGCGGGCGCTCCGAGATCATCCAGGTCGAATGCGAACAGGCACAACGCCCCGGCTGAACGGCACGCCGCGCGGGGCCTTGATGCGATGCACGCCCCTACAATTACTGCGTTGGAAGCGTGGCCGAGCGGTTTAAGGCTGCAGTCTTGAAAACTGCCGTGGGGGTAACCCCACCGTGAGTTCGAATCTCACCGCTTCCGCCACCCTTCCCGACTTCCGGCGCGATCAAGGCGCCGCGAAGGTGGCGCCCACCGCAAGAGCCTCCGACATGCTCACTCTGCAGGTGCTGGCTGTTCCGCTGCAGGCCCCGCTCCAGCCGGAGAACACCATACCCGTGGCTGGCTTGGCAGACAGCGTGACCGCCGTGCCGCTGTTGAATGCCTTGGTGCAAGTACCGCCGCAGCTGATGCCGGCCGGCGACGACACCACCGTGCCGCTGCCGGTGCGCGTGAGGGTCAGCGGGTAGGTGATGCGCACGAAGGTCGCGCTCACGCTGCGCGCGGCACTCATCGTCACAGTGCATGTTCCGGTTCCGCTGCAACCGCTGCCGCTCCAGCCGCTCAGGCGCATGCCGTCGGCTGGCACCGCGGTCAGGGGGACGGTGGTGTTGAGGGGCTGCGAACTCTTGCAGACGGTGCCGCAGTCGATACCCGCCGGAGCAGACGTGATGGAGCCGGTGCCCGTGCGCGCGACGGTGAGCGTGTAGTGGGTGCGCGTGAACGTGGCGGCCACCGCGCGCGGCTCCGACATCGTCACGGTGCAGGGATCGGTTCCGGTGCATGCGCCGGCCCAGCCGGAGAAGGCCGATTCGGCCACCGGCAACGGCACCAGCGTGACCGCGCTGCCCAGCGGCATCAGCTTGCTGCAGGTGGTACCGCAGTTGATCCCCGCAGGTGTGGAGGTGACCGTTCCCGTGCTGGTGCCATTGCGCGTCACCGACAGGGCGTAGTGCGTCAGGGAGAACGTGGCCCCGACCGATGCGGCTTCGTTCATCGTGACCGAGCAGGTCAGCGAGCTGCCGCTGCAGGCGCCGGTCCAACCCGCAAAGGCAGACCCCGCCACCGGCTTGGCCGTCAGCTTCACGACGGTCAGGCTGTTGAACACGAAGCGGCAGGTGGCCCCGCAGTTGATGCCGGCAGGAGCCGAGGTGACGCTGCCTCCGCCGGTGCCGTCGCGTGCCAGGTCCAGCGCGTAGGTGTTGCGTGTGAAGGTGGCGATGACGGTGCGCGCGGCACCCATCGAGACTTCGCATGCACCGGTACCCGAGCAGGCGCCGGCCCATCCCGTGAAGCGCGATCCCGCTGCGGGCGTCGGGGTCAGGGACACGGTTGTCTCGACCGTCACCGGAACAGTGCAGACCGTTCCGCAATTGATGCCCGCAGGGGACGATGCGACACCACCGGTGCCGGTGCCCGAGCGCGACACGGTCAATGTGTTGTGCGTGCGCACGAATGTGGCCGTCACGCGGCTGGCCTGGGACAGGGTGACGCTGCAGGTGCCGGTGCCGCTGCAGGCGCCGCCCCAGCCGGAGAAGGCTGAGCCGGCGGCTGGCTTCGCGCTGAGCGTCAACAGCGTGCCATAGGTGCGCGTGACGCTGCAGGTGGTGCCGCAGGACACGCCCGACGGGGTCGATGTCACCGTTCCGGTGCCATTACCGTCCTTGACCACCATCAACGAGAACGACAGCAGCCCGAAGTTGGCCGTCACGCTGCGCGACTGGCTCATGGCCACGGTGCACGACAGCGAAGCGCCGGTGCAGGCACCACTCCAGCCGACAAACTTCGAGCCCGTCGCGGGCACGGCAGTCAGCGTCACCGAGGTACCCGCGTTGAGCACCTTGCTGCAGGTGCTGCCGCAGTCGAGGCCGGCAGCCACC
>ENA-UOWO01005150-UOWO01005150.1-activated-sludge-metagenome-genome-assembly--contig:-NODE-5150-length-13994-cov-4.194419_pt1 | contig 13994 bp, 11 predicted proteins | sample MGYA00238148_ERZ761564 | MGnify/ENA primary metagenome ERZ761564 (study PRJEB28885, sample SAMN05720194) | activated sludge metagenome | isolation source: Anaerobic digester | place: USA...
GAACGCAAATCTCGCATTTTCTTAAACAAGGGCCCCTTGTGCTGTTCTTGTATCGTGAGGCTGACTCCTTTTTTAAAGAATAAAATCTCTTTACAATTGATCGTCCCGGCGATTAAAGCGATCACCGCCAGGGTCATCCTTAACGGCGTCACAAATCCCATGTATTTAAAAACATTTAGCCACGCCGCCATAAACAAAAAGTAAAACAGGAAGACCACGAACACAAAGCAGAATCCCACCAGATAAAGCCTTTGACGGGTGCTGGAGGTTGAAACCAATAAGCCCAAAAGACAGGTCAGGACAAACATGTTACAGGGGTTAAATCCGTCGACTAACCCAATGAACAAGGTAAAAAGCGGCAAAGGCATGGAGTAGCCACTTTTTTCAATTAAGTCCGGGGGTATTTTGCCTGCGAAGATAAAAAACAAGATCAAGCCCAAGACAGCGCCAATGACCATAACGCTATCTTTAACTTTTACCCCCAAACGGAATCTCACTTTTATCCCGGTCGAAGTTTGAGTTATTTCAAAGAGGGTGAAAAGAATCCCAAGGAACAACAAGAAGACAAAAATCCCGGCAAGAATCCTGGAAATATCTTCCCCTCGGCTCCTCTGCGCAGATAAAGGCGCGCCGTTCCATTGCACAACCCAACCACCGATCTTAACGGCGTGCTCAAAATCAATCTCGCCCTGAGAGATTTCAAAAGGCACGGCATCGATCGTTTTGAATTTCATGCCTTGTAAAGACTCGGAAATATCCGGCCCCATCACAATCCGATGCAAAACCCGAGTTTCTCCGTTCGGGGCGCTCTCCGGCATAAGAAGTCGGTTCTTCGTCCAAATATTAACCCGGCCTGGCAGCCGATTAAGATCCAATTCTTCAAATGCTTTGCTTGAACCGTCAGGCAGAGCGCAATGCGAGACGCCTTGACCTTTAATAATCTGGTTTACGGCCTTGAGCACTTCAATCCGTCCTATCGCTGTCCGTTTCTCCCCCCAGATCAAAAAAGGAACGCCCGGGCGTCGGCCTGGAATATAATTCTCAAAATACTGATCTTTAACCCCCGTGTTTTCCTGCTGGGTCTTGTAAATTTCGTATTCTAGAATGACCAAATCGGGATTGTTAGCTGTCGCTTCCGTAAAAAGCGACGGGTCAGTTATGGCGCAATTGCTGCAGCCGTTCCCGGTAATATAGACAACGCAAAACGTTTTGTTCCCCGACTCTTGAGCTTGGGCATTCCCTCCGGCCAGCAGAAGCATCGTCAGGAAGGTCAAAACATATAATTTAAAAGAATATCTTATTTTAAACATTTTTTCCCATTTACAAAAAATTTTAAAGTAGTGGATGTCAAACGTTTCAGAGATTCAAGTCAGGCGTTTTCTGAAGTTCAGACTTTATGATCCTCGCGAGCTTATCGAGAGTATAAGGTTTTTTAAGATACGCGCCCGCCCCTAAATTCTGTAATTCCCGGACACGCTGCGTTTCCGAATAACCGCTGGCAACGACCGCTTTTTGATGAGGATGTTGTTTAATAATTTTTTTATAACATTCCAGGCCATCCATCCCCGGCGCCATGATCATATCCAATAAAAGTATATCCACTGAGTTATTTCTCATATATTCAACGGCGGCTTCTCCACTTTCGACAGTCGTGACTGAATATCCCAAAAACGTCAACATTTGAGAAGCGACATTGCGTTGTTCCGGGACATCATCAATGACCAGGACCGTTTCACCCTGCCCACGATAATCATCCAAAGAAAAAGGTTGATGTTCCGGCATCTGAAACTCATAAGAAACTGGAAAGAAAATGGTAAAAATTGTCCCCTGCCCTTCCTTACTTACAAGATCAATAAAGCCGTTATGGTCTTTAACCGTGCCCCAGACAACAGCCAGCCCAAGCCCTGTCCCGCTGCGTCCCATCATTTTTTTGGTGTAAAAAGGCTCAAAAATCCTTTTATAGTCTTCCATCGAAACCCCGACCCCGGTATCCTCCACCGAAAGGCTGACATAATCCCCTTCGGGGATGCGTTCGTAACTGTTAAACGAGCGGTCGACGTGGCGATTTTCCGTCATGACTAAAATGTGTCCTTTTTTAGGGATAGCTTCAGCGGCATTCGAAACCAAGTTCATGATTGTTTTGAAAATATGCACCCGTGAGCCCTGCATATTAAAAAGCTCTTCATCAATCTGGAGCGTGAATTGAATATCCGGATGATAAGATTTAAGTTGGCCGAATTCAGGGCTCCGCCAATATTCACGGATAATATTATTTAAATTCACAACTTCTCGTTTAGAAACGCCTCTTCGGGCCAAAGTTAAAAGATCTTGAACAATCTCCGCCGCCTTTTGCCCGGATTCCTTAATGATCTCAATAGATTGACGCAGGGGATTGTCTTCTGCCAGTTCCATGAGCAACAAGTCAGGATACCCCACAATGCCCGCCAGGATGTTATTTAAATCATGCGCGACTCCCCCCGCAAGCGTGCCGAGAGCTTCCATTTTTTCGGACCTTTGAAGTTGTTCGGCCAATTTTTTGTTTTCACGTTCTGCTTTTCTGCGGTCAGTCATATCATTCGCTATAACAATGGCTCCTACAATTTGCCCCTTAGAATCACGGTACGGAGAATAGAGGACATCAAAGAACACTTCTTCTTTGGCACCTTGCAGGCAGACCGTGTCCGTAAAAACCCGCCCTTCAATAGCGACCTGAATCCCTTTAAAAATATCAGGGTAATTTTTTGAGAATTCTTGAATAGATTTACCGACGAGCCCTCCTGGAGATTGTCCTAACGTTTCCAAAGACTTCCCTTCAGCAAGCGTAAAAATGCCGTTTTTATCGATACAAAATATAATCGGCAATGAATTCGTGACAATTGTCCTGAAAATCTCTTCACTTCTTTGCAGGGCTGTCAAGGCGCATTCCCGTTCTTCACTTTCTTTTTTGAGAAGTCTGTGGGCCTCTTCAAGTTTGATATTTTGAATAACCACTTGGTTCTCAGTGTAGCGGGACGCGATCCTGTAATAAAAAGAATAGGACGACAGAAAAGCGAAAAAAATAATATAATTAAGGAAACGAATTCTCTGAAGAAATTCCGGGGCAATCGGGATTAAATATTGGCCGGCCGCCATAAAATCAAGAAAAATATACGTGGCGCACAAAAACATGGTCAGACAAATGCGAGCGCGAGAATTGAGCGTCGGGTGAAAAAACAATAACGGGCCCATGCAAATAATATAAATGTAAAACCCGCTGTCCCAACCGGCAAAAATAACGCTGAAGGTAGCGTGAGTTATGACTTCGGCCATAAAAAGAATCAACGCGAATTTTACCTGTCCTTTACGGCACAAGAAAAAACACAGGATAAAAACAGAACAACTGATAAGATTAAAAAAAGACATGAACTCAACATGAATGTAGCTAAATATAAAGAAAAAAATCAAATGGGTTAAGAAAGCCAGGATGGACGAGTAATATACTACGGTATAAAGATGAAACCAGAGGAAAGGAATTTCAGCTTTGCGGAATATTTTCTCGGATAAAGAATTCATGCCGTTTAAAAAAAACCGCCTTCGGGAAGAAATTTTACCATAGATATTATTTCGAACCAGATGATCTACAAATATATTTATTATAATATTTTTTCAAAATTTATAATAAGAAATTACTAAAAATATAGTGGGACTTTAGAAATAAGATAACCAGATAAATTCGTGTTAAATATCATTGCCGTCCAAATTAGACGCGTGTATCCGCTCGGGCAGGTTTCCAAAGGCCAAACATTATAAATTTTTATGGAAAAACTGCATGATATGAATAATCAAGATGCTACATCCGATCCCAATCCGGAAACTTTTAGTCCATTGTTCGCGGATATGGCATAGCCGGTGTCGGAAAACATCGTGTAATCCTTCTATGAGCAGAAATAAGCCAAATAGGATAGCCACAATATCAATAGTGATGGGATCAAGATAACTGCAGGCGTTTGTGGATATGTTGGCGCGGCTTTGGATCAAAAACGCGCCGGCAGAACACGCGATGGAGAAAATAAATGTTAATTGAAGAGTCTTCTTGAGATTATTTTCTTCTGGCATAAAAGCCCTCCTTTTCAATGTCCCATAAAATTCATGATGTTAAATTTCTGGAAATGGGCCGCCCTCTCGGGAGAACAAAAGCAACAAACTCACGCAAGGGTATTATAAGGATTTAAAAGATAGGCGATTATACCTTATTTGCAATAAGAAATAAAGGGATGAACCTGAAAAGATATTTGAGCAAACAGTGGCCTGAAACGGTTTTGCGACCCGGATTAACCGCGCTGTCTTTTCCTGACACCGAACCCGGACAATAGGCTAAAGAATGTCAAGGCCAGCGTCGAAGGTTCAGGCACAGTCGGAGAGGTTTCAATTTTCAACCAGGCGCCTTTGTTCCAATAATGGCAGTCGGCATCCAGGCCTAACCCAAAAGTCCCATTAGCTAGGAAAGTGGTTAATACGGCCAAATCCGCATCATTGAATGTGTAGAGGTAGTCTTCTGAAGGGCCTGGACTATCTTGAGTATCGGTGTAGGTGTCTAAATGCCAGTAATCAATATTGTGGTTGTTTGCGTAGAATTTAACGGCGTTACCAACTCCTTGTCCATCATAATAAGTATGAACTCCTAAGGGAGCCTCATTCAGGAGGCCAATAAAAAGATGGTCATTGGCTTCAGTGGTCCAGTTGTTGATGTCATCAATAAAGAAGCTGGCCCCTGTAATATGTTCATTCGCAGGGATATTCCAATTAATGCCCCACAAATGATAATAGTAATGATCTAAATCATTAAAATTTGAAGGATTTGGCACAAAAGTAAAAATAGAACTGGCGTCGGCAGGCATAACAACCATAACTTGAGCAAAAATTAATAAAATTATACAAAAAATAAATTTTTTCATAATAGACCTCCCTTTTTTAATTTAGAAAGCAAGAATTATACCAAAATAATGATAGAGGATTTTTAGAAAATTCCTTCAATTTATGACTATTCCTATCCTGTTACAAACTAAATATGTTTAAAAATGTCTATATTGTCTAGTTTTTGCATCAACATAAAACACAGGGCTGGGAGTTGTTTTTGTGTTCGCAGCTCTCCTGATGCCGGCATGATTACTGCCTGACTTTTTCGATTGTTTCTGCCGTCTTTCTGTTAAAAGGAAAGAATGGGAATCGTTTTATTTCAGACAGCAATGATCTTCTTTTCATCCCCTCCGCAGGCGCGTCTTCCTGAATCCCACACAGCCTTTTCGAGAAATTTTGAAAGGCCATATATGTCTGGTCGGATAAGGTCAGGATATCGTGTTGAGCCCGGGTTCTTTCTGAAAACTGTTTCGCAAGCCAGACACGGTTTTTATTCTTAAGAAGGGTGGAATTGGAGACATGGCTCACGTTCTCAAAAGGCTCATCCAGAAAATACTTAAAAAAATCTTCGCGGGAAAACAGGTCCTCAAATTGATCGCCTAACCCCGGACCTGTAAAAATAATATGGGTGTCATCCAACCCAAAAGAATCTTTAAGGAGCGCCGCGAGCTCTCGCCCTTCGACATCATGTTCTAAAACGACTTGAAACGCGACACGGCATCCAACCATGTAAGAAGCCATCTGCCGGATATTCATGCGGTCCGCGGATGGGATCAAATGATAGTTCTCCCAAGAAACATCTTTCACGCACGCCCGCAACCCTTCCAGGAAATAGTAATTCGCGAGGCCGTCCACGATAATGTTTTTGCGCCCATCATCAAGACCGGATAAATTTTGGCTCAAATTCATGTTTAATACCGACATTAAAGGCATCAAGGTTTCATTATCCGCGTGCATATTAAGAAGGCTTTGAATAATGCTGCCTTTTTGAGCGTCTTTAATGACCAGTCGAAGCCGGTCGAGCCTGAGGCTGTCAATCAAATAGGGGGAGTGCGTGCTGAAAACAACCTGATTATCCTGGGTGCTCATGCTTTCCAACACTTTAATAATTTCAAGCTGGGCTTTAGCGTGGAGGTTCATTCCAGGCTCGTCGATAAGGATGACATTATTTCTTCCCCGTTGGCTATTCAAACGCAGGTAAAACGCGAGGAACCACTGGAACCCTTTACTGCGCTGCTGAACCTTAAAAATTTCAGTTTTATCGGCTTCCTTGACTCCGAAAAGCAGCTTATCCCCTTCCGGCCAAATAATCAATTCCATTTTATTCTGGCCCCAGTAATTGAGGAAATCCCCGCTAATGGACGCTGAATGGCGATTCAAGATATTTAATCTTTTTTGCGTGTCTTCGGTAGCGATAACCTTGTCAATATCGAGTCCGGCGATCTTAGCAAAATCCATAACGGCCTGGTTGGATTTAATTTCATGGAGAGGAATTTCAAAAGGCAGCACTCCGTTAAATTCGTTGAAAAAGATAAAATGGGGCAACCGATCAAGAACGGCATTCAAAAAGACGGCCATCACATCTCTGGAAGGTTCTTTTTCCGGGAGGCTTTTTGATTCCTGTTTAATAAAACGCAACGATTCAATAACGGCCTGCTGTAAATTTTCATCCTTCAGAAGCGGCAACATGGATTTAATGGTGACAAAAAGTTGTTGAACCCTGTCCTGGATAACGGCGACAGGGGCCGCCAAGTCTAAATCGGGGAGGGTATATCCTTTTAAAAGTTCTATCAGTTTCTTCTCTTCTCTCCGGATAAAATAGCGCTGCCCCTGATTAACGGCATCAAGAAGTTGCACTAAAGTTTCATCTTTTAAATAATACGCGCCCCGGCTGTCCTTCCCTATCCGAAGGCCGTTTTCGAGCACATAAGCGGAAATTTTTTCCTCCAGTTTTATGCCTGTTGCTTCACGGATCGTTTTTAAATCATCATCATCCACGGAAAAAAGCATTTCAATCCCCGGCTCATCACCATTGCCGTTGACAGGGAAAGCCTCTCCTGGGATAGACAGAACCTGCCGGTCAAAATCCCGCAAAGCTTCCAGGATGGCGGTTTTGCCCGACTCATTTTTCCCAAGCAAAATTGTCAAATCAGAAGAAAGGGAACAATATCCGCTGTCGGTAATGGACTTGTACTGGCGTATTCGAAATTTTTTTAATTTCATGATGGCCCTCGGTTACCGCAGATTACTGATAAAATATTTTATGCCGGGAATCTACGGGGAAACTGATATAAAAATTATAATACACTTCCGCATTATAATTTTCATCATATTTAATGTCAAGAGAATCGCCCAGACAAAAAGACGCCTTCAGGGGGTAAAGAGGTCTACGCAAATCCCATCCTCACAGGAGGAAAACTGTGGATTATAAATCTGCCTCAATTGAATTAGGAGCTCCTCCGCATCCATTCCCAAAGACCGATCCATATCCCAGCTGGATGTAACGACCCATAAACGTTTGAGGTTATTGTTATGCAACTGGATCGGTTGCATCATGACCTTGCGGTCCCCCAGTAACTGATATGCGTAGAAATTTTTTAATTTCTGAACAGGCAACGCTTTTATTGAAGTGTCGATTCCCATATAGCGCTGGTCGTACTGAAAAACATACTGCGGGGCGAATACGAAAAATAACTCATCCTGAGACAAACTCCCGTGGCCCCCCTGTTTTTCAAGATACGCCCTTAATAAGATATAAGATTGAAGGTCTCCGGCGATAAGCGAATCCTCTTCCCGGAAGGAACGTTTCAAAGAAGAAAAAAGCGGCAGATAGCGTTTTTTAGGGTAAACTCCGCCCAACAGATCCGCCCGGAAAGGATTGGAAAACATGTATCCGTTATAATAATTCTGGAGGCTGCCCAAAAGCAAGGTCGCGGCTGTCAAAACAATGAGGACGCCGAAGCGGCGGGACAGGATTTTGTCGCATCCTTGCGCGATCCCGATATAATAAAAGGGGGAAAAAATCATCAATTGCCGATGGATATAAATCGGGACATAATATTTTGAAATATAATACGCCAGGAAAAAAGGAACGGCGATGAATATGACCAGGATAAAAGCTTTTTTCTGGTCGGAAGAAAATAAGGTCAACAACCCGAGGGCGAATAGGCTTGAAAATATGACCAGGCCGATCAAATACTGGGGGCACGTCGAGGAAAACCCCTGGTTAAAAATCATCTGGGTGAGGAACAAGGTTGTCAGGGACGGTTGCGGGATCCAGAAGCTGTGTTTCACAAAACTAAATTGACTTAAAAAGATCGGCTTCATCAACAGCAGGACGGCCAACATCCCTATCACGGAAAAGGCCCATTTCCGCCAATAACGGCGGTTATCCGGGATCAATAAGATCAACCCTGTCCCTATTAATAAAAAGACCGAAAAATAACTGGCCACAAGCGCCAGGACTCCTGTTATCAGGAATAATATCCAAGCCTGGAGTTTATTTGTGCGTAAAGCTAACATATAAGCCGCCGCCATTAAGAGGGCAAAAAAGCATACGAACGCATACATCCTGGCTTCCTGGGCGTACCAGATGTGCAGTGGGTGGATTGCCAGGAATCCGGTAGCTAACACGCTTCCGCGAAAGCTAAGAAACAACGTTGAGAAGAAGAAGAAAAGTAGGCATGCCCCCAGGCTAAAAATAACTGATAAAAGCCGGAGCGGCATGTCACCTCCGCCTAATTGGCTGAAAAAATAAATTGTAAAATAATATAGCGGCGAATGAGGATCGTTTTTCATTTGCTCGCGAATAACCTCAAAAGGCGCGCGGCCGGATAAACGCGACACGCTATTCACAGATTGGAAACTGTACATGTCCGTCCCAAGTTCATCAAATGTCAGGTCGTAGATGTTGAGGTGATGTGATCTTAGAATCCCGGCGGCCATAAGGATGAATAAAAGGAGCGTCAACTTAAATAAAGTGGTTTTCAGCGGAGAGTCGAACCCGTTAATTTTTAAAAGGGAGAAAATGTTTGAAGATCTGTATAAATTCGACATGCCTTATGCGGCAAAAAAGGGTAAAGAATCCAGGGGTGGTTTCATTGCCAGGCCATGAGCGCGCATTAAATCGAACACAATGCGACATATCGGCTCGCTGACCCGCCATAGACAGGAACCGTGCCGCTATAAACATAGCTGACCACGACCCCTCCCGCGCATCCGGGAACCGCGTTATTGGCAGCATCAAGCCAGAATCTGACACATTGCGCGTCCGCTTCCTTGACAGGCATGACTGCTGTTTTTGTTTCAGTGAGGGTCATACCTAAAATTAAAAACAACTGTAAGATAACCAAGACGCCCCCCCACCAAAGAAGTTTTTCCCTTAACATCAAATAGCCTCCTTTAATCATTTGCGTATGAACTATAAAGTCCTTGCGCATAATCCTATGTATCGATCCGCTGTTCCACCGTACACAGGGACCCGACCGCTATAGACATACCCCAAAAGAGAGCCTCCGGCACATACGGGGACAGCATTATCCCCGGTCGCTAACCAAAAAGTGAGACATTGCGCGTCAGCTTCCTTAACAGGTGTTATCGGCGTTTTGGGACCGGTGAGGGTTAGTCCGAAGATTATGAATACCTGCAAGATAACCAGAACGCCACCGCACCAGAAACGTTTTTTGCTTGACATCCTAAAACCCTCCATTTCATGATCTCCGCGCAGGCAGAAAAATAACACTATCGGGGATCATGAAGGTTTAACCGCTAGGAATTCATAATTAAAGTCAATTTCATTTAAGCATGTAAAAAGCTAAAAATCAAAGGATTTTTTGGAAATGATTCGCCTTCTCTTCTGCATCCCTCATTTACTACAAATTATAGAAATTCTTTTATAATATAAGTATATTTTGAGATCGCCTTAATATACAAGACGATTTTAAAAAAATTATTGGTTTAAAACACGGATAGCACTTTGCAACACATCGTCAACGGGAATAGCTTGTACGCAACGATTTTCGTTACAGGGGGATACGCGGTGATTATAGGCTGTTAAACACGGGCTGCAGGATAGCGATGCATAAAAAATGGTTTTATTATTTTTAAGGGGTCCGTATAAATCAGGGGTTTCCGGCCCAAAAATGCCAATGATGGGGATCCGGGTCAAGGAGGCGATATGGATCATCCCTCCGTCATGGCTTATCAACAGATTCGAAAGATTAAACAAATCGATCAAATCCGGGATATGCGTCTTCCCGATCAAATTAATGGTCCGCGGCCCCTTTAATCTGTCGTATAGCCCGGATTCTTTTGGGGAACCTCCTACCCCGGAATATATAATCATCAGATCCGGGAGAGAAGATAATTTTTCAACCAACTGAAGATAATTATCCAGGGGCCACCGGCGTAAAGGCAATGCGTCCTGTATTCCCGGATGAATGACAACCTTTTTCCGGCAACGTTCGATTTCCGGGTTTTCACGGTGGAGCATATCCCAAAGTCTGGTTTTACGCTCCTGAGAAGATTCAATCACAGGTAAAGTTAACAGCCCCGGTGAATTTTTCCAGCATTCCTTGACGCACGGAATTTGTCCTGGCGGGGATTTGAGCGCATAAACCAACGCCAAATAATTCCGGGAGATGTGCTGATAAGGATTGTAGGGGACGTCGTGCGTTCGCAAAGCCCCCCGGTAAAGTCCTTCTTGGGCAAACGTCCCGAACCCAACCCGAAAACGGGCTCTGGACAGGAAAGACAAGATACTGCTGAACCTCGAAAAAAGCTCCATATCAATCACAGCGTCAATACGTTCTTCTCGGATCCTTTGAAGATTTTGGATAATATCTTTACAAAAGCACAAAAGGTTATTTGTTCGGACAGTCAACACCTTGTCTCTGTCGATTATATTTAACAAATGAACAGCGTCCTGGTTGTCAGCAAATATCCAGAAAAACAACTCGCTGTCGGGATACAATTCTTTCAGCGTTCGCATTGCGGGATAAGACAAGATTGTGCTTCCTATTTCTGATAATTCCAAAAAAAGCACTTTCTTGATAGGCTTTTCAAGCGGCGGGTGAGGACAAAAAAACTTTTTCGCGGAATAGAATAGAGACAAGAAGAAACAGGATGGGATTCCAACCCAAAAATCTAATTTTCGCATGAGACCAACCGTCATGGTTTCTCCGGGGTTTTCTGCAAAATAATAAAAATTTTCACTGTAAGTGTTACTTGTATAGGCAAGGCCCGCAAGATTTATTCCCCGCTCCACAGCAAACGGATGACATCAATCACGGCCGCCGACACAACCTTTAAACTCGCTCCGGTTTGCTTCCCTCTCACCCTTGGAAAATGTTCGACCGGTAATTGTTGGACCCGGCAACCCTGTTTTATAGCCTTCATAAAAAAATCCGTATAAAAAACGCCCCCATGCGAGCTGATCGCGTCTATATTTATTATATCTTTTCTGAACAATTTAAACCCGCAATTAATGTCTTTCAAATTAACCTTAAATAACAGCGCCGCCAAACGGCTGTAGCATTGCCCCAAAAAAATCCTGTACAGGGAGTCGGTCCTTTTAAAACGGAATCCTGCCACAATGTCATAATGCTCAAGACACGGGATCATGGGCAACAAGGCGTCAACTTTAAATTGTCCGTCCGCATCCATGAGGAGGACCCATTCCGAAATGGCCTGCTGAATCCCAGACACAAGCGCGGCTCCGTAGCCAAGGTTCCTGGGATGATGAAGCACTTTTAAATGACGAACCTGATCACCGAGGGAATTTAATATCGTCCGGCTCGCATCTGTGCTACCATCATCGACGACAATCATTTCATACGCGCTGAGGAACGATTGCTCGCTTAGAAATTTGGCCGTATCGGCAACCGTGTCCGCGATATTCTCCCCCTCGTTATAAACAGGCAGGATGACAGATAATGAAAAAAAGGGTTCTTTCATGACGTTTATTCAAAATTTTCCTATTCGACCATGACAGGGGTCTCAAAGAGCTCAATCCCAGATTTTACCTTATATTCATTGATTAACTATTATTTTTTTATTTTAGTTTCCAGGATAGTCCGTGGTAACCGGCGCTTCCTCCGAGGATCTTTTCCTGTAAATAAAAACCGATTCTGTTCCCGGGTCATAATCCCGCACCGGGAGAAAAGAGTGCCAAAAGAGTTCCGGACGGATCAGGTCCGACCAGTAAACATCCAGGTGCCCGACAGTATCGTAACGGACGCCCCAGGCATTGGGGGCGTCCAGCAGGCCAGCAACCTCAATGACCGATGGCCCGAAAGCGACGATATAATCAGGCAAACACCGGTTCCGGAAATGGATGTCCGGCAGATTCTGAAATTGCCGGCCGGATTCATCGCCCGCAAGTTGCCAGGCGTACACCGCGTGGGGCGCATGAAAAATCAACGGGTAAACAGTATAACCGGGGACAGTCAGGATGCTTTCCCCTTCCCTAACGTTTGCGTTGATCCAGTCGGCCGCCATTCGGTAAGGTCCTTTCCGCCGCGCCGCCAATTCCCGCCAGAATTCCAGGATTGTGGAACGCCGCGGGGCTTTTCGGATCACCTGCGAGAAAGACGTTCCGTCGGGATACTGAAACAGGGGGCCCCCGTGCATGATATTTGTCATGAAAAACAGCAACGCCAGAGGACAAGCCAGCCATGGTATTTTAGCGGATATGGCCTGTATGACGAATACGGCCGTAAGAATGCATAACGGAATCAGCGGGCACAAATACCGGACAAAGGCCACGGACATTTGCTCAACCGGTTGGGGAGAAAAAATAGCGATCGTCAGAATATAGGTAAAAATCATAAGAGGAGCTTCAATGAGCCGGCGGTCTTTTTTTAAGAAATACACCAAAGGCGCAACGGCAATCAATAAGCCAGCGCCCATTTCACAGGCGTTTAAATCCCGCAGGTTCCACCAGAAAAGCAGAAGCCTTTCTGTGAACCATGATCGGCTCGAGTAATCCCAGACGTTTTTTCCCAAAGGGTTATAAATAGCCAGGATGCCTCCTCCCCCCAGCAATTGCGTGACCGCGAAAATAATTTTTTCCTGGCCTGAAAAAGGCCGCTCTTTCTTCCCCCAGATCAAATAATGAACAATACCGCAGACGATAACAGCGATATAAGCCAGATAATGGGACGCCAAAAGCATGATGGCCACAGCCGCCATGATTCCAATCTTTTTTCTGCCTTTTGCCTTGTTCAGATACAGATACCCCAAAAGGAACGTGAAAAGCATCATGGGGGCGTAATACCGGCATTGACGAGAGAAAAGGATAAAAGAAACATTTCCCATAAATCCGGCCGATACCAGCAGCCATGTATTGAGAGACGCTTTTGCGGCCCAAAGCCCATAGAGAATCAACGCGACAATGGCCAGCCCGCAAAGCGCAAATGGAAAACGGACCGCAAAGGCTGAATCATGGGTGAGTCCGGCAAACGGGGCGACGATGTAAAATTGTAAAGGCGGGACATACCGCTGGCGCAGGTCATCAAGCTCCCGTCCATCGTTAAACGCAATAATATTTTGACCTAAAAGGGCGGACGTGTCGCCGGTTTTAAAAAGGGTTTTGCCGAATAGGGCGCAGATGGCCTCGTCATCCCATAAGGCGTAATGGCCCAGGCGAAAAAAAATCAGGAACGTCATCCAGGAGAAAACAATGATGGCGACCAAAAGTTTAATACGGTCAGGTTGCTTCAAAGCAGGCGGCCGGATCATGTCTTGAGCCGCCCCAGGAGGAGCCGCAAACTGCGCAGGAGCGCCCCTCCGTTCATGCGTCGCAAGGGACCCGGACGCAGGTAATACCTCAAAATAGCCATGCGGATAAACCTGTCAATATCCCGGTTTTTATCTAAATCCGCGAGATAAAAAGTCCCTTCCCGGTACGGAAAAATCTTATGGAAGGACACATAATCCGGGTCACATTCTCTGGCAAAACGCAGGGCCGATTCCCGGTCTTGAGCCGTTTCCCCGGAAAAGCCAAAAAGCAAAAAAATCAGTGATTGAATACCCGCTGAACGGCACATCCTGACCGCTTCCCTGCCCTGTTCCAGCCGCAAGTTTTTATCGGTAAGGTC
>ENA-UOWO01005151-UOWO01005151.1-activated-sludge-metagenome-genome-assembly--contig:-NODE-5151-length-13993-cov-5.865332_pt1 | contig 13993 bp, 8 predicted proteins | sample MGYA00238148_ERZ761564 | MGnify/ENA primary metagenome ERZ761564 (study PRJEB28885, sample SAMN05720194) | activated sludge metagenome | isolation source: Anaerobic digester | place: USA...
TATGGCACACAGACCACAATTGGAACTGTTGAACACCTCAAAAACCCATCGATTACGGAAATCAGGAAGTTTTTCAACACCTACTATGTACCGAACAACATGGCGATCTGCCTGGCCGGTGATCTGGATCCAAACCGGACCATACGTCTGATTGACAGCACATTCGGCAATATGCCATCCCGCCCTATTCCAGCCTGGAAAGCACTGGTGGAAGCTCCGATTACACAGCCCATCATTAAGAAAGTACTGGGACCTTCAGAAGAAAGTGTGATGATCGGATTCCGGTTGCCTGGATATGGAACGAGAGAAAGTCTGCTCGCAGGTCTGGTTGATCAGATGCTTCAAAACCGTCAGGCGGGTCTGATTGACCTCAACCTGAACCAAAAACAACTGGTGCTGGGAGCGGGAACATATCTGGACGAAAACAAAGATTATACGACCCATATATTCTACGGTTCACCTCGTGAAAAACAATCATTGGCAGCTGTACGTAACCTTATTCTGGCCCAGCTGGATTCAATCAAACAAGGCAAATTCGAAGACTGGTTGATTCCTGCAATCGTGAACAACATGAAAATCAACGAGCTCCGTCAGTTTGACAACAACCAGGGCCGGGCATTTGCGCAGATGAATGCCTTTATTCTGGATGCGAACTGGGCCGATGTATGGAAAGAAACGGATCAGTTGAAGTCCGTCACCAAACAGGAGATCATGAATTTTGTGCGTAAGTACTATGGTAACCAATATGTTTCGGTTGAAAAAGTTACGGGCAAAGACCCGAATCCCATCAAAATTTCGAAGCCGTCCATTACCCCAAACTTCCTGAACAAGGACGGATCCTCCGATTTTTACAAGAAAGTTGCCAGCAAAAACTCCCCTTTGCTTGAACCTCAGTTTCTGGATTACTCCAAAGATCTGGCGCACTCCTTCTGGAAGCCAGGTGTTGAAGTGTTGTACAAAAAGAACAAATCCACTCCTCTTTTCCAGCTAACCTATCTGCTTGAATTCGGCGAACTGACAGATAAGAAAATGGAACTGGCAGGTCGGTTTCTGGATCTTTGCGGAGCAGGCAACAAAGACGGAAATCAGTTCAAGATTGAATTATTCAAGCTGGGAACAGAAATTTCATTCCAATCCAACAACGACCAATGCTATGTGACGGTGAAAGGACTTCAGGAAAATTTCGAACCGTCCGTTCGCTTGCTGGATCAACTTTTAACGCAGCCAACGGGATCGAAAGAAGATCTGGCCGTTTTGGTGGATGGTTTGATTAAAGAGCGTGAAAACCAGAAACTCGACAAAGGCTTTATCCTTCAGGCAGGTTTGTCGCAATACGCCAAGTTTGGGAAAGAGTCCCCGGCTCATTTCATTTTGAAAAACTCAGAACTTTCATCTGTGAGCAAAGACGATCTGCTGGCATTTATCCGCAGCCTTTCCACGTTTGAACACAAAATTCTGTACTACGGTCCGGCTGAGGAAAACGAGATGCTCGCTTCTCTGGAGAAAGTCCGACCAACACCAGCTCAGCTCCTTTCTGTTCCACCGAAAAAGGCATTCACCGAACTGGCAACCGACAGCAACAAAGTATATTGGTTCGATTACGATATGGTTCAGACCGAACTTCTTTTCATTTCGAAATCCGTTCCTTATGACAGTACGCAGGTTGTTTTAGCCAATCTGTACAACGAATATATGGGCGGAAACATGAGTTCAGTTGTGTTTCAGGAACTGAGAGAATCAAAAGCTTTGGCCTACGGCGCTTATGCCGGATATAATCTTGCTTCTGAAAAAGGAAAGCCCAATTATATGACTTCATACATTGGATGCCAGGCCGATAAATTGCCGGAAGCGATGGTGTCTATGCTGGACGTGCTGGAAAACATTCCGTTGAAAGAAGCGTCGTTGAATCTCAACAAAGAATCCATCCAAACCTCCCTTCGCAGTGAGCGTGTTACCAAAGCGTCCGTTTTATTTTCCTACCTATCTACCCGGAAAAAAGGACTGAATTCAGATATGAGGAAGTTGGTTTTTGAGAAGACACCAGGACTGACACTTAATGATCTGAAACGTTTTCAGGAAACGTATGTGAAGAACAAGAAATACACATTGGTTCTGATCGGAAAGAAAGACAAAATCAACTTTGATGCACTGCGTAAATTCGGACCGGTTCAGGAGCTGAAACCTTCGGATATTTTCGGGTTTTAAGTTCTGTCTGAAATAAGAAAAGCATGGCACATAAAAACATCTATACAAAAAAACAGCGGCAAACATTGCTGATTGCCAGCATCCTGCTACTGCTTTTCTTTATTCTTTTCGGGCTCCGGGATTACCTGTCGGCTTTGTTTGGAAGTGTGATTCTGTACGTTCTTTTCCTTCCCATGTACCGCTATCTGGTGGAAGTAAAAAAATGGAAACCGTCGCTTACTTCCATTCTGATCATCGTACTTTCCTTTGTTGTCATTGTACTACCCTTTCTGTTTTTGTCGGTACTTCTGACGGATAAAATCTTGTATTACACATCTCATTATCAGGAAATTCTGGTCTGGGTAAAAAAAATGGAGGAGTTTTCCGGATTCAGTCTGAAGGATAAAGAAACCATTACTTCGATCGCATCTAACCTCGGATCATTTTTGAGCAACCTCTTTCCGCAACTGGTTACTGGTGCCCTCGATGTGTTCATCATTCTGGGCTTGCTTTATTTTGTGATGTACTACCTTCAGGTGTACAACCGGAGTCTCAATGAACATGTGTACAAATACCTGCCCTTTGCCAGTCCAACCATCAAAGCACTGACAGAAGAACTAAAAGCCTCAGTCAATGCCAATGTACTGGGACTTGGAATTATTTCTCTGGTTCAGGCAACATTGGTGGGTATCAGTTTCTGGATTTTCGGAGTACCCGATGCCATTTTCTGGGGACTGATCAGCTTTTTTGCTGCCTTCATTCCTGTGCTGGGAACGCCACTTGTCTGGGTTCCGGGCGGTATCTATCTCATTTCAAACAACGAAACAGGGAAAGGTGTCGGTCTGCTCATTGTAGGTGCTGTCGTTATTATGAACATCGACAACATTCTCCGTCTGTACATTGCCAAAAAAATGGGCGATACCCACCCGCTGATTACCATTCTGGGGGTGATTCTGGGGCTTCCTTTGTTTGGAATTTTGGGTCTGGTGATCGGACCTCTCATGATTTCGTATCTGATCCTGCTCATAAAAGTGTATGAACAGGAATATCCGCGGCTTCATGTTCCGGAAACTACTGCTCAAACCGACGACTCCGACGAATGACCATGATTGGTAAAGCAGGGACAGCATCTTCTACTCCTTTTCTGCTTTTCCTGGGTTCCCGAAGTTTCTTCACTCTTGGGGTGAACATGCAGGGAACCCTTGTTGCCTGGTTTGTTTATCAGATCACCCACAATGCCCTTGATCTGGGATTTACTGGTCTTGCTGAAGTGATTCCATATGTGGGGCTCCTTCTGTTTGGCGGTGCCTGGGCCGATCGGTTCAACCGCCGGAACCTTATGCTCTTTTCTCAGGTAGGCTATCTTTTCATCAGTGTTGGACTTTGGTTCCTGGCTTCTGAATCGGAATCCGGAACAACGGTTTCTCCCTTGTTGATTTATGCGCTCATTTTTATGACGGGTCTCTTCAGGGGAATTCTGTCGCCATCTCAAAATGCCTTATTGGGACAGCTGGTTTCAAAAGAAGAAGTATCGAAGGCTTCTGTCTGGAATTCGGCTGTTTTTCATATTGGTGCAGTTGGTGGTCCTGCTGCCGGAGGATTGTTGTACGCCTATCTTGGAGGCGCTTTTTCGTTTGGTGTGGTGTGCTGTCTCCAACTTCTGGCAGTTCTGACCCTTCTCCAGCTCAGGGGAATTAAAAAACCAGAATATCGAAACACAGGTGAAAGCATTTTCAACCGGATTGGAGTGGGCCTTCGGTTCGTATGGTCGCATAAAATTTTGTTTCCGGGAATGATGATGGATATGGTTGCCGTCCTTTTTGGTGGAGCAGTGGCGGTTCTTCCACTGTTTGCCGATCAGATTCTCCACACCGGAGCGGAAGGGTTGGGATGGTTACGGGCGGCACCGGCTTTGGGAAGTCTTGTGATGGCCGGAATTCTGATCCGTTTTCCACTTGGCCAGGGTGCCGGCAAATTGTTGCTGATCTGTGTCTTTTTGTTTGGACTCACCAATCTGATTTTTGCTCTCAGCACCAGTTTTCTTTTATCGTTTGCCATGTTGTTTCTGGGCGGATTGTTCGACAATGTGAGCGCCATCATTCGTATGACGATTGTCCAGATTTTTACTCCGGATGAAATGAAAGGCCGTGTTTCAGCTGTCAATTCCATCTTTATCGGAAGTTCCAATGAACTGGGGGCATTTGAATCCGGGGTGGCTGCACGTTTTCTCGGCCTGGTATCATCGGTTACATACGGAGCCTATGTTACATTTGCCACTGTGGGATTCACAGCCTGGAAAGCCAAAGAGTTGAGGCAACTCACAATGGAAAACAAATCCTAAATTCGTATTCATTTGAAAAAGGTCCTTGTCATTGCGTATTACTGGCCACCTTCGGCTGGTTCCGGTGTGCAGCGCTGGTTGAAATTTGTAAAATATCTCCGTTTATATGGCTGGGAGCCAATTGTGTACACACCTGCCAATCCGGACTTTGACCTGAAGGATGAAAAACTACTGGACGAAATTCCGGCCGGAATCCAGATCATCAAACAACCAATTTTTGAACCATTTCAGATTTACAGCAAACTGGTGGGTCAGAAGGCAGATGCCCAGGTGAATCCGGTGATGAAAGGTGAAGGGAAGATTTCCTGGAAAGCCAGACTTGCCTTGTGGATACGGGCCAATGTTTTCATCCCCGACAGCCGGATGTTCTGGATCAATCCATCGGTTTCATTCCTCAATAAATGGCTTTCAGAAAACAAAGTGGATGCAATGGTCACCACCGGACCGCCTCATTCCATGCACATGATCGGTCTGGGAATTAAGAAAAAACATGATATTCCCTGGCTGGCTGATTTCCGGGATCCCTGGACCAAAATTGATTTCTACCATGAGCTTCCTCTCGAACCATGGGCTGACCGACAGCACAAACGATTTGAAAGTCTGGTGTGCCGGAAAGCAAATCATGTTGTGGTGGTGAGCAATCAAATGAAAGAGGATGCACTGGAATCTGGTTACAGGAATGTTTCAGTTGTCACAAATGGCTATGATCCGGCCGATATCGACCTTAGTCAACCATTGACAATGGATAAAAAATTCAGCATCATCCACATTGGTATGCTGGGAAAAGCCCGAAGCCATCCCACTTTCTGGAATGGTCTGAATGAGCTTCGCCAGGAAAATCCGGATTTAGCCCGGCATCTGGAAGTGAGGATTTATGGAGTTGCCGACCCGATTGTTCAACAACAGATTGCCGGATTTTCAGACACTTCCTGGATTAAGTTTCTTCCTTATGTCCCGCACAGTGAAGTAATTCAGATTCAGCGTGCTGCCCGTGTACTGCTGCTCAGCGTCAACAATGTACCGTCCGCAAAAGGGATTGTGACCGGTAAAATTTTCGAATATCTGGCCATAGGAAGACCAGTACTTTGCATCGGGCCTGTAGATGGCGATGCGGCACACATCATCCGGGAGGCTGAAGCCGGACCTGTTGTTGGTTTTGATGATGGCGAAGGTTTAAAACGAGCTGTTCTCGAATTGTTTGAACAGTGGAAATCCGGAAATGATGCATCTGCCTCCGGTTCAGTAGAGAAATACAGCCGGAAAGCACTTTGCGGGAGAATTGCTGAAATCCTGACCGAAATTTCAACCGGAACGAAATAGTTCGCACTGACTACAAACTGATTCCCTGTGTTGCAGCGAAGGTGGTGAGATTTTTCCTCACGTGGTTGCAGATGCGGTGCACTTTCCGGATCAGTTTTTCTTTTTCAGTCTGGTCTGGAATCTGGTGAATCTCAATCCGGTGGATGGTATCACTGAGAACATGTTCGAGGGACCGAATGTCAAAGGTTTTGATTGTGGCCCGGATTTTATGCAGCAGGAATTTGAGCCCATCGGTGTCTTCTCTGTTGAGGTGTTTTTCAAACTCTGACTTACATTCTGCCAGACTTTTGAAATAGGAGTTGAACAGATTGAACATAAAATCCTTGTCCCCTTCCGTAATCTCCAGTAATTTCTCAAAATTGAGATCTATTGATTCCAGTCTTTCCTGAGCCACAGTTCCATCCATATCGGATTCACTTCTGGAAAACATCCAGGCGTTTTCAACCGCTTCATTTCCTGAAACCGGCGGTGATTTTACAATCACGTTTCCTCCGGACGGTATCGATCGAATCTGACCCGCGTCCTGAATATAAAAAAGGAGTTTCAGATTGTGTTTTTTCAAAAGAGACACATCTACTTCCTCCAGATCGTCAACTGAATCGCCCCACCAGATGACCAGATGAAAATCACCACTGCTCAGGTATTTGTTGATTCCGAAAATCGTCTTCAATCCTGTAACCGTTGCTCCATGATGCCGCAATTCATCGGCATTCCAGACTGCCTTCCGGTTCAGAGAAGGCCCGGCAATGATCTTTTTATCCCGTAAAATTTTCAAAGGAGACTCAATCCGATGGGTATCAGGTTGATTGGCGAGAATGGCCGGAACCCGTAAAACCAAGGTCTGTTCGGATACCTCAGCGAAAGACCGGGATTCACTCCAGATGGACTGGAGAATATGCATAGTCCGTATCACTTCGGGATTCTGGTGCTCACCTGAATCTGCGGTGATGGAAATCTGGATTCCGGGATGATCTTCGCTCAATTCCTGAAAGGTGACAGCCACATCAAAATTGATTTCAGGGTGCTGTTGCACCGCCCGTTCCATTGTTTCCAGAATACCCACGACAGGTAGCAGGAAAATCACCTTTCTGGACTGGGCCGACTCTTCGGTCAGCCGGATGTTTTTTAATTTGCGGCTCAGGTTTTGAATACTGCCTGCCAGCATACTCAAAGTTGCCGGATAATAATGAAGCGGAGAAGCCTGACTGAAGAGATGACCAGCCAGTCTGGATTCATTCTGACCCTGCATTTCGGAAAACAATTCGGTAAGAAAGTGAAATGAAGGATGATCTGAACTGACAGAAGACTCAATTCCAATGAAACGGATGCGGATAAACAACCGGTCCAGAATTTCCATGAATTGCTCACGTCTGCGCTGAAATTCTGTTTTATCCAGACCCAGATTGACAAATCCTTCCAGGCTTCTTCCCGCAGACAGAACCGGACTCACTTCCCGAATGATGGTTTTCACCAATTGGTCCTTATCCAGAATAAATTCCTCAAAGCGAACCTTTTCCAGCAGGAGCCGCACTTCATCAAATTTGGATTTTCGCAGAAGTGCCAGACTCAGATCTGCACCATCCGATTTGGCAATATCCTCATCCGATTTCCCCAGCATCCATTCCCGGTGATCGCTGTTTGGTTCCCAGGAAGGATTTACATAGGCATAGCGTTCTTCAGAAGAAAGTGCCCCTATTTCCACACCCGAATTCTCCAGGATCTGGTGAAAAAACCTCCGTTCTTTTTCAATCCTCGCAAAGATTCCGGAAGGCCTTGTGACATCGATAAGTTGGATAAGCAAAATGTTTTCACCTGCTCTTGCAAGCAACTGAAATACACGGTCGGGTCCCTTGGTGGTTTTCCATGGCACATAGTCGGAAGGTTCTTGCAGCTTCGTCATCACCGATTCCGTCAGAGATGATGAAATCTGCTCAAGTGTCAGTCCTTCCACTTCAAACCAGTCGAGACTCATCAACCCGAGAATGGCTTTATTTGCCCAGATCAGGCTTGATTTGCCCGGATTCGAGTGCGATACCGTCCTTTCAAAAATCATCACCGGATCAGGGTCGGCCATCAAATACTTTTCCAGCCACTCGTCGAACAATTTGCTCTTTTTCTGAGCCGCCTTTTGAACGGAAAGGTCCCGGGCACTGCCTTTCACTTTCAGAATCCTGCCATCCAGATCAAAGAACATTTTGAGCCGGAGACCGACAAACACCGATTCCCCAAATCGGTTTACTGCTTCCCATTCATAATATGTACTGGACTTTTTCTCTTTGTATTGCCTGTGGTAAAACGACAGAACCTCATTCAGGTTTTCTGCTGGTACCAGGCGCTGGTAACTGATCCTTTGAATTTCGGCCTCTCTGTAACCGAGTTTCTGGAGCATGACAGGATTGGCATAAATGAATCTTCCTTTGTAATCCACTTCGAAAAGAAATTCATCGGTTTCTTCAACAATCTCCTGAAAGTGCTGTAATTCAAATTGTTTCTTTTCGTACTCCTGAATGAGTCGTTCTGTTTTCGTTTCCAGAAGTACCTTCTGGCTGTTCAAAGCCTGGATTTTCTCTTCAGCATCAAAATTCTCTTTCCGGATCCTCTCTGCGTCTTGCAGCAACCTTCGGAACCCCATTCTTTCGAGATTCATCCGACGGCGCTGAAGAATGTAACCTGCCAAAACGAGCAGGAACAGAACTGCCAATGAATATGTTATATACATCCTGTGATTTTCCCTCATCCGGAAGGAATGTGCAAAGAATAGGTATTTTTTCGATTTTCAGGGGAAGCCGCCTGAAATATTCCTTATGTTCATTCGTCTCAACCAACCTCATCAGGCTGGGCCAATATTGACTATATATCGAATGTTTTTTTTATTTTATCGAGGAAAATGAGCCATTGAGGTGAAAGCTTCTGTTTTAAACCGAATAGCAGAAAACTTCAAATTGAAAGTATTACCTTTGTTTCAGTTTTAAGTGGTTGAGTAGTTTAAGTTGTATGGACGTCGCACTAATTTAGTTCGATGTCCATTTTTTTTTGTAAACATTACACTGCAATTCCTGATCCGCATTCGACCGAAATAATCGGATTCCAGCCCACACCTTTGTAACGTCAAAACCAATCGAACGATTTCCATTGGATTTTGAAACTGGAAAAATCTCAACATCAACTTAAATACTTCATGAAGGCAGGTCTACTTGCAGATATTATCTTAGGAGAAAGCCCGCATTTAAAAGGATTGGTTCGCCATTTTAACTTATTGGTTCTGAATCCATCCGGCAAAATCACAGGTTTTAATACCCACTTTATCCGGAATTCCGGGAAGTCCGAAAATCAACTGATTCATCAAAATTTCGCCAAACTATTTGATTGCGATGAAGGCAAGGCAGAACTTCTGCTTTGCGTGAAACGGGCTTTAAAAGGACAACCCGGAGCCATTACGTTTGGCCTGACGGAATCGAATGTTTCTTTTAAAGGCGTTATTCTGCCGGTATACGATTCCGGTAACAGTCCGACTAACCTCATTCTCATTACCAAAGAAGAGCATACCACTTTTGTTTCGGACCTTGAGCTCGATGATTTCTGGAATCTGGCCAGCAAAATGATGGAAGAAGTCGGTGTAACCACCCATGACTCTAGTATTGTGGAAAAGACAAAGAATCCAAATATTTTACTCATCGAAGACCGGAAAGGATTGATTGCCAAACTTTTCCAGAGTCTGATCAAATCGAAAAAGAACGTTATCCTGGCACCCACCACCGAAGCAGCACTGCTGATGGCAGAAACTTTGCGTCCTCAGGTAGTGATAACTACAGCTGATGCGATCGGGCAGAATCCAATTGGAATAGTGGCCGGTGAACTGAAAGAGAAATTCAACTCATCCACCATTTGCCTGACAGCAAGTGGAAATGAAATACGAATAGAAGACGGCTGGCTGGACATACACATTAAAAACCAACCTGATTCCGTCCGGAAAATACTTGACCTGATCAACCAGCTCTATTGGTAATCAGTCAACGTCCTCGTGTGTGAGAGTTACTTGAGGAAATTTGGAAAGTGTGTTCTCCAAATCCGCGGTTGGCATAGGCCCTGCCCATACCCACCCGGCTCAGGTAAATTCAGACAACATGGAAAGAAAACCACCTTCACAAGAGGTGGTTTTTTCTTTGAACCATATTCTGTTGTTCAATGCTGAAATCAGTCAGGTATTTGACGAATCCGCAGATTCTCAGTCATATCACCTGCTTTTCATTCTGACAACTCAGAAAATTTATTAAACCTCACACCTTGCAACCGGAAATTTGACGGAACTCTATTTTGACCAGGATGGAATTCGCTCCTTTTTTGCAGACTGAAAACAGGGGCCGATTATGACAAAAACAGAAACGCAATTCCGGGAAGTAATTCACAAATGCAGAAGTCTTTTCATCAGTAAAAGTGTCGACTATGGCACGTCCTGGAGAATCATGCGGTTGCCTTCTGTAACAGACCAGATTTTCATCAAGGCGTCCCGCATCCGGAGTATTCAGGAAAAAGGAACGCAAAAAGTTGACGATCCAATTGAAACCGAATTTGTCGGCATCATCAATTACTGCATCATCGCATTGATTCAGTGCCGTCTGGAAGGAAAGTCCAATGAGATTAATCTGAATCCGGAAGAGGTGACCCAATTTTATGACCAGATCACAGAAGCCAATATTGAGTTATTGCAGCAGAAGAACCACGACTACAGCGAAGCCTGGAGAGATATGCGGATCAGTTCGATTACCGATATTATCCTCATGAAACTTCACCGTCTCAAACAAATTGAAAACAACCAGGGCCAGACACTTGTTTCAGAAGGAATCGAAGCCAACTACCGGGATATCCTCAACTATTCTGTTTTTGCATTAATTACCGGGAGCGAAAAGGGTCTTTTGTAATCAACGAACATTCCATTGAATTCTCCATCACCGAAAACCCTGGGTGCCCTTAAGGCATCGGGCTGGCAAAGCCGGACTGTAAAAGAAGAACTCCGTCAAAATCTGATTTCCCGTCTTAAAAACAAGGAAACCGGATTTCATGGGATTTATGGCTACGAGGAAACCGTCATACCAGAACTGGAACGGGCCATTCTGAGTAAGCACAACATCAATTTACTGGGACTTCGCGGACAGGCCAAAACCAGGCTTGCACGACTGATGGTACAACTGCTTGATGAATGGATGCCATGCATTGAAGGGACGGAACTGAATGATGATCCTTTGAATCCCATTTCAAGAACAGGGCAGGATTTGATAGATAAAATGGGAGATGAAACACCGGTTGTCTGGATGCACCGAAATGATCGGTACACAGAAAAGCTGGCAACCCCGGATGTAACAGTAGCCGATCTCATTGGCGATGTTGACCCAATCAAGGCAGCCAGTCTGAAATTACCCTACTCCGATGAACGGGTCATTCATTATGGGTTGATACCAAGATCACACCGATGTATTTTTGTCATCAACGAACTGCCTGATCTTCAGGCCCGTATTCAGGTGGCACTATTCAATATTTTGCAGGAAGGCGACATTCAGATCCGGGGTTTCAAACTTCGTTTACCTCTGGATATTCAGTTTGTGTTCACAGCGAATCCTGAAGACTACACGAACCGGGGCAGCATTGTAACTCCACTCAAAGACCGGATCGACAGCCAGATCATCACGCATTATCCGGCTTCTATTGAAACGGGTAAAAAAATTACCCGGCAGGAAGCAGTCATTCAAAGCGGACAAACATCTGTATTAATACCGGAGCTAGCCCGTGACCTCATTGAACAGGTGGCCATGGAGGCCCGCCATTCTGAATTTGTGGATGGTAAGTCTGGCGTTTCTGCCCGACTTACGATTTCTGCATTTGAAAATCTGATGAGCACCGCTGAACGCCGCATGCTTTTGAATGGTGAACCGGATACTACACTCAGAATGACGGATCTGTATGGTATTATTCCTGCAATCACCGGAAAAGTAGAGCTTGTGTATGAAGGAGAACAGGAAGGTGCCGGCATTGTGGCTCGTAATCTGATCGGGAAAGCGATCCGTACCTTGTTCACCCAATATTTTCCAGATCCTGAGAAATCAAAGAAGCAAAAAGAGGGTTCCGTATTTCTACCGGTTTCTGCCTATTTTGAAGAAGGCAGATCCATTCAACTGTTGACGGAATCTCCGGAGGAAACGTACCGTCAGATTCTGGATGCCATTCCAGAAATGGATGATCTCCTGTTTGACAGTTCTCTTTCGATTCTTCCCGCAGAACGTCATTTCTGGAAAGAGTTTATTTTGTTTGGCCTGGCAGAATTTTCCATCATCAGTAAAAAAGTTCTGGAATCTGAAACACGGTTTTCGGATCTTCTGAGCAGCATGATCAATCTGGATGAAATGGAATTCGACGACGACGACGCTTAATATCAAATCTGGATAAAGAGCAATTCCAAATAAACATACATCAAAAGAAACAGGTCGTTATCACTTCCCCTGTCCGGAGGAATTTCCCGATTTTTCTACTCTGAAAAACGAGTGAGGCATGAAAAATCACAGAGGATTTTTAACAGGATTCTTCTGGCTATCGATATTCCTGGGAACATCGATTCCATCAATTGGTAACACAGCGGGCTACGAACAATCCCAGACTTCTTTGGCGAGTCCTGGAAGGGGGCGGGATTTCCTTGGAATGAACCTCCCCATGCTGGGAAACAAATGGCCACATAAAAGAGGTTCTCTCTGGCTAAGTGTAAGTGCCTCTAAAAAGTACATCATTTTTCCTGAATTTGGCTCACAGAAAGGAATACTCCCATTGCAGATATCCGGAGACTATTCCTTTGATAATCATTGGGCTTTTGGCCTTTATTACGGTTTTTTCAATGCCACATACACCGATTCTTATGGATCAGAAGTCTACGAAAGCCATATCAAAAGTAATTTCGGAGGAATTCGTCTGACGTTTCACTTTGCTGACGTATTCAACAATACGTTTGGAGAAGTAATCAACGTAAAGAAGTGGGACTTCTACTCTACTGCGTCCCTTGGTTGGTATTCTTTCCGTTGGGAAGTCGCACCGAAATATCTGGAGAAACAGGATTTCTCCGATGGGTCATTTGGCTCTGCCAGTCTGGTACTGGGCGCCAAATGGATTCCACATCCCAAAATTGGCGTTTTCCTGGAAGCAGGAAAAGGAACCGTTGGCGTGATTAGTTTCGGGATTTCCGGAAAAATCATGAAATAAAAGTTTCCTGATCGGTGCGTACAAGTTTCTGATTTCAGATTTTGCCTGTTCATAAAACATTCCCGGATTGAAAGAAATCATCCGTTTGGCTGCAATTCAACATACTTTGGTACAGGCATTCCTCACATTTTTAAAAAGAAAAAGAAACAATCTTTTGATTCAGGTCTTTTTGAAATAGTTTCGCCCTTTCATAGAGGACAGCTTCACAGCCTAATAATACAGAACAACGAATTATCATGTCAGTTGCACAACTTACATTCGAAGGTAAAACCATTGAACTACCGGTTATCATCGGAACCGAAAACGAAAAAGCTATTGATATTTCCACACTTCGGGACGCGACAGGTCTCGTAACAATGGATCTGGGATACAAAAACACAGGAGCCACGAAAAGTGCTGTCACTTTTCTCGATGGTGAGCTGGGTATCCTCCGTTACCGTGGTTATCCGATTGAACAACTGGCAGAAAAATCCAATTTCATTGAAGTCGCATACCTCCTGATTTATGGAGAGTTGCCAACCAAGGCTCAGTTCGACGAATTCACCGAGCAGATCAAAATGCATACATTGGTGAATGAAGACATCAAAAAGATTCTGGATGGATTTCCTGCATCTGCCCATCCGATGGGTGTGTTGTCTTCTCTGGTTTGTTCACTCACCGCGTTCTATCCGGAATCTGTTGAAAACCCGACACCGGACAATATCAACCTGAACATTTTCCGGTTGCTGGCCAAAATGCCAACCTTTGTTGGCTGGGCATACAAAAAATCAATGGGGCATCCGGTGAACTATCCGATGAACCGGTATGACTACTGCCAGAACTTCCTGCACATGATGTTTGCACTTCCTGTGGAAGATTTTCATCCTGATCCGATTGTGGTAGACGCACTCAACAAACTACTGATCCTTC
>ENA-UOWO01005152-UOWO01005152.1-activated-sludge-metagenome-genome-assembly--contig:-NODE-5152-length-13991-cov-21.689079_pt1 | contig 13991 bp, 16 predicted proteins | sample MGYA00238148_ERZ761564 | MGnify/ENA primary metagenome ERZ761564 (study PRJEB28885, sample SAMN05720194) | activated sludge metagenome | isolation source: Anaerobic digester | place: USA...
TCTTGGCGATGATTTTCTTCTTATAGTTGGGAAAAAAAAAGAAAATCTTGAGCTAATGGTTTACAAAAGAAAGCAGAAGGAGTTTTTTCCTGATAAGTCTTTTCTTTTAACAGATGTCTTTTACAAGGGCCCAAAAGACAAGATACAAAGCACAAACGCCAAAGGCAAGTTTTTTTACTTTCTAGAAAAAACAGACAAGGACTCAGAAATAAAGGCAAGCCAGAAAGAAAGCGAGGTTGTCTTTAAAATCAAAAAAGAAATTTTATTTTCTTTTAAAATCCTAAAAGAGGAAAAGGCATGATTGATTACATTATTAAAGAGGAATTAATAATCAATACAAGAAATCCAAAAAAGCTTAAAGAGCTTTTAGATATTGAGATGTCTAGAAAAGACTTTAAAAGATCAGAGTCAAAGATTACAATAGACAACAAAACAAAAACTCTAAAAATAATAATTCTTGCAAAAGATATAACAGCCTACAAAGCAACAATAAACAATTACATTAATCTATTAGAATTGATTAAAAAAACTTATGAGGTGGATTTATGAGTGAAAATGTAAATATGTACAGACAGCAATTGATGTTTTTGACACAACAAAAGCAGCAATTACAATTCCAAATGAATGTTTTAGAAAACACATTAAAGGAATTAGAAAAGACAAAAGAGAAGAAGGTCTATAAAGGCGTAGGGAATGTTTTTATCTTATCTGATAAAGAAGATGTTTTAAAAGACACAAAGGACCTTAAAGAAACAATGGACTTAAGAATAAAAAACATTCAAAAGCAAGAAGACGTAATTCTAAAAAAGATAAACGAGAAGACCAAAGCAGAAAGCAAAAACAAATCAGAAGATAAAGAACAAATGAACGGAGTACAGTAAGTACTTCTTTTTTTCTATTTTTATATTACAATATATAAATTTTTCGTTTTATTGTATCTATATTAAATTAATAATAGGAGGAAATTAAAATGGCAAAAAAAGAAAACAAATCACTAATTATTTGGGCAGTTATCTGTCTAATAGTAGGTTTAGTAATGGGCCTATTTTTAACAACAGTGGTTACAACCGGTAAAGCAATGCAGGCTTTAAGTGAAAAATCAACAGCAAATTTAGAAGAAGCAAGAACAAATTTAGTATTAAACTTATTAAAAGTAAATACAATTGAAAAAAATGGCAATGGCCAATTAAATATTTTAAGTCAAGGACAAAATGGACAAATATTAATGGAAGGAAATACAGGGGTAACTCTTGGAACCAATGGTACATCATTTATTATGGGGGGGACTCCTCAAGAGAACGGAATTTCGATGGCATCTCAGAATGTTAATATTAACACAAATGCGTTTAGAGTTTCAGCACACGGCGAAACAGAAAATGCGTTAGCTATTTATCCTTTAGGAGATTCAGAAGGTTCCAAAAGAATAACTATTAGTGTCCCACTAAAATATAATGTTGCAATGGATGTAAATTATGGTGCCGACAATTATTACGCTTGTTTAACAGACGAAGGCACCCTATTTAAAAGTTATTCGCCATGTAACTAAAACAGAAAGCAAAAAAACAAAATCATTTATTTAAGATAGATGATTTTGTTTCCATCTTTTATTTTTCTTCTTTTTGAGTATTTGATTAAATAGTGTATCTTGCTCTTTGGAATGCCTAGCTTTTTTTCAAGATCGCGGTAGCTGTAGTCCTTGTATTCGCGAAGTATTTTTTGCAGTTTTTCTACCTTAATATCAATAGGTCTGCCTTGTTCTTTTCTCAAGATTATAGTTATGTTCTTTTTCTTAATAAATTCCTTTAAAGCCTTACTAATTCTCTCGTTTGTTGAGTTAGAAATAGTAATAGTCTTTAGTCTCTTACATTTTGCTAATATCTTAGTAAGGTTCTTCTTAGAAAATGCCCTAGTAACATGCAATTCTTCACAATTAGAATTAAGTTGCGATATTTTTAAAAAATCCGATAACGTGTCTTTAATTGTATACATTTTTTAACCTCTGTCCAAGATTTAATATAATATATATTTATAGAATAGATTTATAAATAAATCTTTAGTATAATAGGGTTTGTAGAAACCCTCTATTACTCCTAATTTTTAGGTAACATAAAAAATATATATGTCTTTCGACATATATATTTTGAGAATTTATGTTAAATATATTACAACCGATAAGTTTTAATACCTTTTTCAAGCAAGTTGAACGAGTTTTTGGCGAAGTTAGACTGCCTTTTCATTTTTCAAAGTACTCTAACAAGCTTTACAATAACTTTGTTCACGTGTATTTACTGATTTTAAAAGAAAGACACAGATGCTCATATCGTCGTTTAACAGAATTGTTAAACGACATTAATGTTTTACGAATGCTTGGAATCCAGAAACTACCGCACTTTACAACTTTGCAAAAATTTGTAAGCAGAATAAGTAAAGACGTTTTCCAAAAACTAGTAATGGCTTGTCACAAACTTATCAACAGCAAAGATCTAATTGTTGCTGTTGATTCAACTGGTTTTGTGAATGTTAATCCCACATATTATTACCTAAACAGATGTGGGATTAGACCACCTTATAAAAATTTTACACAAACAAGTATTGTTGTAGATACTAATACAAAACTTGTACTTAATATATGCACGAACTCGCATCGCAAGAACGATACACAATCGTTTATTCCCCTGCTCGATAAATTAAAGCACAACATAGTTCGTGCTTTAGCAGACAAAGGATATGATTCTAGAGAGTTACGCGAATACTGCTGGAATAATAATATTACAGTTCATATTCCATTTCGTAAGTTGCCTTGTTATCAGACACCGTCTGATAACCGAATAAAAGCAATGAAGCGATTTAGAACCAAATCGTATAATAAAAGATCAGTTGTAGAATCAGTAATATCTGCAATCAAGAGAACAACAGGTGGTTTTGTAACCGCAACAAAACAGGATAACCAGCAAAAGCAGGTTATCCTAAAAGTATTAACATATAATCTAGAAAAATTAAGTAGAAATCAAAAAATTATTTCATTTACAATTTTGATCTGCTAAAAAGGATTTCTACAGTGCCAGTATAATAAAATATAAGTCTAAAAAAGGAAAAACTCAAATGATACAATCTTTTCTATTAAGTTTTGGAATAATTATTCTTTTTTCAACTTTAATGCTTTATATCTTTACAAAACTCAAGCAGCCACCTCTTCTTGCATTTATTCTTACAGGTATCTTAATTGGACCAATGGTCTTAGGCCTAGTTACCAATACAGAAGAAATTGCTTTACTAGTTGAAATAGGAATTGCATTTTTGCTATTTAGTGTTGGACTAGGTACAGATTTAGATGAACTAAAAAAAATCAATCTCGGTTTAATCATTCTTCCAATTGCAAATATAATAATTACATTATTAGTTTTTCTTATTTTTAAAAACCTTTTAGCAATTGATTTTATTCAAGCTTTGTATTTCTCATTTATTGTTTCTTTTAGTTCTACAATGCTTATAGCAAAGATATTATTAGATAACTTCAAGATGGACTCTCTAGATGGTAGACTAACAATAGGGGTATTATTAGTCGAAGACTTAATCGCAATTCTAGCAATACCTTTATTAAAAAATATAAGCAACCTAACAGTTGGTTTAGTCGGCATTATTTTTGTTAAAGCAGCTTTACTAGTAGTAATAGCAATAATCTTAAACAAAACAATATACCCTTATATTATAAAAAACGCGTATAAATCAGATCAAAGTTTTTTCATGCTATCAATAGCCAGTTGTTTTCTATTTATTTTAATTTCTGTAATTCTGGATTTTCCAATGGCAATCGGCGCATTCTTTGGAGGTCTTGCAATTTCTATATACCCTTATAATTATGAGATTTCCAGCAAAATTTCCGGCATTAGAAACCTATTAACAACAATTGTTTTTGTGTCTCTTGGCATGAAATTATCTTTTAATTTCTCTGATAATCTTTTGTTATTAATAATATTATTGATTTTAGTTTTGGTAATTAAACCAATCATCCATTTTTTATTTGTTTTATTTTCGGGGTATGGTTCAAAGATAGCTCTTGGAGTTTCTACTTATAAGGCGCAGATTTCGGAATTTTCTTTAATTCTTGCAATTCAGGGGTTTTCGTTATTACAACTTACAAAAGGGCAATACAGTGCAGTAATTATTGCAACATCTTTGTCTATGCTTTTAACGCCATACATTATCAATTCTCAACAAAAGTTATATTTAAAATTTATAAAGTCCTTTTCTAATCTAGACAAAAACAAAAAATTCACTAAAGAGATTGATTCTTTAAATAGCGTTTCTAAAGATATAGAAAATCATTTAGTAATTGTTGGTGCAGACGTTACAAGCGACGCCATAATAAAATTATTAGGTAAAGAAACAAACAACCCAATAGTTTTAGTTGATCTTAATCCTGACAAAATTTCTGGTATCAACCACAATAGAATTAGTGGCATTTGTGGAGATATTAATTATCCTGATGTATTTAATGCAGCAAACATAAAAAGCGCAAAGCTTGCAATAATTACAGTTTCTGAGTTTGATACAACAGCAAGATTTATAAAAAATGTAAAGAAAGTTAATGCGGACTTACCAATCTTTGCAAGAGCACACACCCGTAAAGAGGCCTATAAGCTCTATGAGCTTGGTGCAGAGTTAGTGATTATCCCAAAAGTATTAGAGTCTAACTATCTTCTAGAAAAGACCTATGATTTTATGTTAAATCAAAATACCAAAAGCACAGCACTTAGATCAAAATATCTAGAATATCTAAAAAAAGAAGCTGCAAAAAACAAAGAAACAACCAGAAAGAAAGAATCAAAGTTTGGTTTTTGATTCTGTAATTAACTCATTTATTTTTTCATCAAGTCTTTTTAAAAAATATTTTTTGTCTTGATATTTGTGTTTTTCTAATTTTGTTTTATAGTAAGGAATGTTTTTTATAAATCTCCTTAGGTTTATTGCGTCTATTTTCTTTGTAGAAAGACCATATTCTAGTTTTTCTAAATAATATGCATTTGTTAACTGCTCAAATTGATGTTTTATTGGTATGGAGTATATTGGTTTTTTGAAATAGATCGCTTCAGTGATTAAAGTGTGCCCACCATTAGTTATAATTGCCTTACTTTCTGCAATTTCTTTAAATAAATTTGGTTTTGCTTTTCTAAATTCTAAATTTTCATCAATCTTATTTACATTATACCCAAATATAACAAATTTTTGATTTTTAATTTTTTTTAAAGTTGGAACCATCTTTGCTTTGTCCATAAATCTATTATATACAAGTATATAGTCTCCGTCTTTTGCTTTGTATTTCTTTATATCGTCAAGAAATATTGGATCAAATACTTCTGTGTTCTTTTTAGTTATTTGTGTTCTATAAAAGCACAATCCAAAATAAAAATTTGCAAAAGGATAAACAAACTTAGAAACGCTTTTTGCCTGTAAGAAATCGGCCGCATCTTTCTGTTTGAATTCAACGTCTCCTCTAAAGATAGTTGCGTGATTATCAATTTCAATGGTTGGTAGTTCTAGAAACTTACCCCCCCACAAAGAATACCTCTCCAGATCAGAAATAACAATATCTGGTTTTATTTTTTTAATAAGTAGCGTGGCTTTCTTTAGATTATTAAAATTGTGTTTATTAAAGCATTTAAAAAAACTTTTAAATGCCTTGACACTATCGTTTGTGTATTCGAAATATACTTGTGGAACAATGTGTATCTTTAACTGTTTATATTTGTGTTGTAAAAAATCTGCAACTTTTTTGTCTGTGATAATTTCTATATTGTGTTTTTTGTGTAATAAATGATCTATAATAGGGATACTTCTAGTAACGTGTCCAAAGCCGTCTGCATTTATTGCATATACAATCTTATAACTTTTAGTCATATTAATATTAAGAAATAAAGCAGTTTTTAAATCTTTTTAAATATCTTTTTTTTATGATAGTATTAATTTGTGGTTTTTCGGCTTCAGGTAAAAGTTATCTTGTTAATTCTGTGGCTAAAAAACTTAAATATAAGCACATACACACCTCCGATATCCTTAATCAGTTCGCTAGCGGTATTCCAGAAAATAAAATACAAATTGAAAACACAAAAATGAATAACGGCTGGTATGAGTTTTCCGGTCTTGATAAAAAAAGAGATAAGAGTAAGTTTTTAGATAAAAAGCTTGATAAGTTTTTAATAAAACTAGTTAATACCAAAGATAATTTAGTACTTGACTCTTGGACCTTACCATATCTGGTCAAGAAAAATCCAAAGATAATTAAGATTTGGCTTGATGCAACAGAAATAGAAAGAGCAAAGAGGCTTTCTTTAAGAGACAAAATTTCTTTTAAAGAAGCACACACAGTACTAAAAGAAAAAGATAGTTTCTCAAAAACACATTTTCAAAAACTCTATGGTTTTACTTTAGGAAAAGACAAGAAAGTTTTTGATTTAGTTATTAATACAAATAAGCTATCAATTAAGCAAGTAGAAGAAAAAACAATGTCTTTTCTTAAAAAGAAAATAAAAATTAAATAATTCTTTTTCTAAGTTTTTCTATAACAGAATAATTAACAGTATATTCTCCTAATTTATTTTCAGGGAAATGACTTAGAGAATGGAAATCAGACCCGCCAGTTTCTATAAGCCCCTTTGCCTTTACAATTTCCTTTATTTTTGTAATTAATTTTTCATCTTCTTTTGGATGCGGTCCTGTTGTTTCAATTCCAGCAAGCCCTTGTTCTTTAAGTTTAGATAAATATGCTTCTATATCATTTTTTGTGGCCCCTGGCAACCACCAAGGATGTGGCAATACCGCAACACCATTAGCGTTAATAATCTCAGAAATTACTTTTTTTGTAGAGTATCTTTTTGGTTTATAGTCAATTTTGATTTTTTTAATTATTATCGAGAATGCATCTTGAAGTGTTGGGACATATCCTTTCTTTTTAAGTTCTAGAGCCAGATGCGTTGCTTGTAACAGCTTGTTTGGCCCAACAAATTGCATCATATCATTTAAATCTATACTATATCCGTTGTCTTTTAACCAATAGAATTTTTGCATAGTTACATCGTTTATAGATTTGGCATTTTCTTCCATAATCTTAAGCAATGGTTCATAAGTAGTATCAAAGAAATATCCCAAAATTTCTGTGCTCTCACAATTAATCTCAACTCCCGTTATTAGCTCAATATTTTCTCTTTCTGCAATTCTTCGCGCAATTGGTAAAGCAGCTATAGAATTGTGGTCTGTAATTGCTAAAGCTTTTAATTTCTTAGAAATTGCTTTTTCAATCAAATACTCAGGAGAATGAAAACCATCTGAAAAGTAGGTGTGAGTGTGTAAATCACATTTCATATTTAGTTTTTCGCCTCTACTGCATAGTCTTTGTTGCAAGCTTAATGTCTTCGCCGGTTATTGTTTTTCTTTTGGCGTGTTTTGCAAGTTCAATTGCCTGCTTAGAGATGTCCATTGCAACCTCAGAAAGTATTTTACTAAGTTCTTCTGCCGCATCTTCTGAAACTCTCTCTGCTCCTGCCTTTCTTATAAGCCTATCAATTGCTGCCACTGGTAAATCTGTCATAAAATAACCCCCATATTTAATTTAAATGAAATTTAACGCTTTTTATAATAAAATGATACTTCAAAAGCTTTTTAAACAAAACCCCTAAAATATATATAAGGGGGCAATTTATGACATTGATGGATTCTATTCTTTTGCAGATTAATCAAAAGAAGACAAGTTTTAATGAGCTACTTACACGAATCATACCTAATTATTCAAGTACAGAATCTGCTAGAGCCGCTCTTTCAAGAGTTATAAAAAATCTAGTATCTTTTGGTTATATTCAAAAGACTGAAGATTTTTTTGAAATAACAGAAAAAGGCAAAAAAATAGTAGAGTCAAAGCTTCAGAACAAAATGTTAAATAATATTAATAGCATTAACGATCTTTTACAGAAATCTCAACCTGCAAAGTCTTTACAATATCTTGATGACATTGTTAGAAATCTTCAGATATTTCTAGAAAGATCAAAAGAAGATACAACTCTTCTTAAGATTGGTAAGACCAGTGCAACATTTTATATCTCTGATCTAGAGGATATTAAAAAAAATGTAGAAACAAGACTAATTAATTTTGAACAGTCTTTGGATAGGCAGATTATGGCTCTTAAGGATCTTAATTTTGAGGATCAGTTTATTATTAATCTTGATGAAAATGCCTTTTCTTTGATTAAGGAACTATCAGAAAACAATAATATTTCAGAACTAGTAATTGATTGTGATAAAACAGACATTAACTCTGGAATGCTTTTTGAAACCCATTCTGAATTTACAAAAAAACCAGATAATGTTTTCGTGCTTAAGCTTTCAGATATTGCTATTTTGAAAAAACTACTTCTCTCAAGATTAGATATCATTATGCAGACCAGATTTAAAGTATATATTAAAGAAATAGTAATTTATCTTAAAATAGGCAAACTTTACTTTACTGGCCCATATAATCAGATATTAGCAATTAAAGAAAACTATCAAAAGAAAACAAAAAGTCAGGAGAAAAAATAAATGAAAATTGAATATATAGGTCATTCTTGTTTTGTTATAAGTTATCAAAATCACAATATTTTGATTGATCCCTTTATTTCTAAAAACCCAATGCTTAAAGCAAATCTTGAAAATTTCACTCCTGATTTAATTCTTGTAAGTCACGATCATTTCGATCATGTTGGGGATACAGAAAGTATTGCAAAAGCGAATAACAGTACAGTTGTCTGTGAAAACGCTCTTGGCGAAAAACTAAAAGAAAAAGGGTTATGGGTTCTGTCAGGAACAATTGGAGATACCATAAACTACAAAGGTATAGAAGTAACTTTTGTTAAAGCGATTCATCGTTCAGATAATGGAATAGCCACTGGGTTAATTATAAAAACAGAAGAGCACACAATATATTTTGCAGGAGATACAGATTATTTTATAGAAATAAAAGAAATTGCAGAAAATTTTAAGCCAGATATTGCAATTCTTCCAATAGGCGGAGTTTATACAATTGATCCAAAAGGCGCAATTGAGTTTTTAAAAGAGCTAAAACCAAAGTTTGTAATTCCAATGCATTATAAGACCTTTATGAATCTTTATGGTACGCCAGAACAATTACAAGAACTAATAGAAAAAGAAAATCTAGATATAAAACAAATAACATTAGATTTTGGTCAATCAATAGAAATTTAAAAAAGCTCTGCAACTATAGTCTAGTGGTAGGATGCAAGCTTCCCAAGCTTGCGGCTCGGGTTCGAATCCCGGTAGTTGCATATGTTTAATTCTGAAAAAAAAAGGAGATATAAAATGAAAATAAGATATTATGAAAAAATCGGGCTTTGTGCTCCAAGAGTGTTATTGCCAAAAGATATTGATTATAAAAAATGGGCTGTTGTTGCTTGCGATCAATACACCTCAGAACCAGAATATTGGAATTCTGTTAAAGAGATTGTAGGAAGTAATCCTTCAACATTAAATATAATTTTTCCAGAGATTTATCTAGAAGATGAAGACAAATCCGAAAGAATAAAATCTATTGTAAAGAATATGAAAGAATATGTTTCTAATAAATTATTTGAAGACTATAATGGTTTTGTTTATGTTGAACGAAAAATAAAAGACAAAGTGCGAAAAGGATTGGTCGTTGCTTTAGATCTAGAAAAATACGATTATCGCATAGGTTCAACAACACTTGTCAGAGCAACAGAAGGCACAATTCTAGATAGGCTTCCACCAAGAATAGAGATTAGAAAAGATGCGCCGTTAGAGTTGCCACACATCATGGTATTAATTGATGATTCGAAAGGCAAAGTAATAAATATTATGTCAGAAAACAAACAGGACTTTGAGAAACTTTATTCTTTTGATCTTATGAAAAATGGGGGGCATATTTCTGGATATTTGATTTCTAAAAAATTCGAGAAAAAAGCAGCAAGGGCTTTAGAGAAATTAATAGTTCCTGAAAAGTTTAAAAAAAGATATAAGCTAGAGAAAGCTTATTCTCCTCTTCTTTACGCAGTAGGCGATGGAAACCATTCTCTTGCAACAGCTAAAGCAGTCTGGGAGATTATTAAAAAAGAAGCGGAAAGTAAAAACGAGATTATGAATCATCCTGCAAGATACGCTTTAATAGAGCTAGTTAATCTTCATGACGAGTCTTTAGAGTTTGAAGCAATTCATAGGGTTTTGTTTAATCTTAAAAAAGATATAATTAAAGAGATGAAAAGCCATTTTGAAGAGTCTTTTAAATTTTCTAAAAAATCAAAAGAAGAAGTAATGGAAATTATTAAAACCAAGAAAAGCAAAGACAAACATTTTATTGGTTTAATTACTGATAACCCTAAGAAAACAGGCATAATAAAAATAATAAATCCTAAATCTAATATCCCCGTAGGAACAATACAGGAATTCCTGGACAACTTTGGAAGAAACGGCGGCTTTGAGAAAATAGATTATGTACACGGTGACGATGTCCTTTGTACGCTTGGCCAAAAACCAAACAATGCAGGCATTTATCTACCAACCATTCAAAAGAAGCAATTCTTCAAAAGCGTTATTGTTGACGGAGCCCTTCCCCGTAAAACCTTTTCTATGGGAGAAGCACACGAAAAACGATATTATCTAGAGGCGCGAAAAATTAGGTAATCTCCTAAGTATTACACCCAGTATTTAAATAATATGGTTTAAGAAATATTATTTGGAGGAAAAAAAATGAGTTTTAAAGAACAATTGGAAAAAATAAAAGATAATTGGTTTTTGCTGGTTTTAGCAATAATAATTGTAATGATTATGTTATTTACAATGTCAGGCTTAGGATCAATCTCTAGAGGCTATTCTTCTACAAATTATGCTATGGATGTTTCTTCAGACAGTATGTCTGCTTATGTTGGATCTCCATCATATTATGGTTATAATCAGCCCGCGGGGCCATCTACATTTTCACCAGAACAGATATACAGACAGGTTATAAAAAACTCAAACATGGGTTTAGAAATTAAAGTTGGTAAGTTTCAAGAGACTGATGCACAATTAAAATCCTATATTTCAAGTAAAGGTGCCTTTATTCTTAAAGAGAACATAAACACAAATACTGCAAACAATAAATACATATATACTGGAAGCTACACAATAAAAGTAAAAGTAAGCGATTATGATTCAGTTATTTCTCAACTTAAAACATTAGGGAAAGTAACAAGTTTAAATGAAGGAGAAGACGACGTTACTGGTAAATACACAAATAATAAATTAGAGTTAGAAGTAGAAAAAGAAAGACTTCTAAGATATAAAGAAATGTATGCCCAAGCCACAAAGATGGAGGACAAATTAAATCTAAACGATAGAATTTTTAATCAAGAAAGAACAATTGCATATCTAGAGGATTCTTTAAAAAGTATAGAGGAAAGAGTTGACTATTCAACAATTAATTTAACTATAAGAGAAAAATCAGACTACATAGGAATTGCCTTTATAAAATTGGCAACATTAGTTAAAGCCTTTGTGAGCAGTACAAATGCGTTATTACAATTTATTGCAGGAATACTTCCTTGGGCGCTTGTTGCAGGCGTTGTTTATTTTATTGTAGTAGCAATAAAAAAACGAAACAAATCAAAAGAGTCTTTAAGCCAAAAGAAGAAATAATTTTTCTTCTTTTCTTTTATATTTGAGTATTATGCCGCCAATAAAAAGACCAGCAGGGTATATGAAATATCGTCAAAGAAGAAAACAAAATATCGATAGGCTTAGGAATATTTTTAAAGAACATGGCGCAAACTACAAGTTGTTTAGAGAAAAAGGCTTTAGTGCTTCTGAAGTTGCAGGAATAGAATACAATTATTTGCCAAAAAAAGAAATAATTGAGCTATTCAGAAACAAAAATCCAAAAGCCACAGCAAAGCAAAAAGAATCGCAATTAACTTATGAGCAACTAGAGCAGATTAGAAGATTTAGAATTCCTGCAAAAAAACTTCTTGAGGTAGGCTATACGCCTTTAGAGCTACTAGCCGCTAAATATTCTTATGCAGATTTAAGGGTTGCTGGCGTTGACGTTATTACTCTAAAAAAGAAAGTAGATGCCTTTAAATCCCAAGTAAAAGAAATCTCAGAAATAAAGAAAGCAAAAAGATAATTTGCTATTTTTACAATTTGCACTTCATTTTTAACAAAAAGTCAGACTTTTTGCTTAAATTTTGATGCAAAAAGCACAATTTTAACGATTTCTTTAAAAACATTTCTGGCAATAACATATTTGATAAATATGTTTGAAATATACAAAATTCAAAATCAACATTGGGAAAATAAGTTATATGATTTTCCAATTAAGAGAAGAATTTTGGAAACTTTAAAAAGAGAATTATTGAATCATAAATTAATTCTTTCAATAGAAGGCCCAAGAAGGGTTGGCAAATCAGTTTTAATAAAGCAATTAATAAATTATCTTATAGAGAAAAAAGTGCCTTCAACAAACATATTTTATTTTTCTTTTGATAAACTTGATAAAAAGATATTAGATACATTAAAGGATTATGAAGAATTATCCGGTATATCATTAAGAGAAGAAAAAACCTATTTATTTTTTGATGAAATTCAAAAAATTAAAGATTGGCAATCTGATATTAAGATAATTTATGATAATTACCCTAATATAAAGTTAGTAGTAAGTGGGTCTACATTAAGAGTTAGTAAAAAAGAAAGTCTTGCAGGGCGATTGGTGGATTTTTTTGTTAATCCTTTATCTTTTGAAGAATATCTTATATTTTCGGGCAAAGAAAAACTATTAGATTCAGGAATGGATTATATTTTCGAAAAAGAATATAATAATTATTTATTTAGACAATATCCAGATATTGTTTTAAATAAAGATATTGATTCTAAGCAATACCTTTTATTAATTTTACAAAAAGTAATTTTTGAAGATTCTGAAAAGTATATTAAAAATGTAGACAAAGATATTTTGTATAAAATTTGTATGGTTATATTAAGAGATCCAGGAGAAATAATTAATTATTCTGATTTATCAAAAGATCTGGGCGTGAAAAGAGGCGAAGTTTCAAAATATATTGATTTTTTAGTTAATTCTAGCATTATAAGAAAAATTTATAATTTTTCAAATAACTCTCGAAAGCTAGAAATTAAATCTAAAAAGTTCTATCCATATTGTACATCACTAACAAGAGCAATAACCGATAATCCAGATATGAGTAAGATTATAGAAACGGATGTTTGTTTTCAATTAGATGCAAAATATTTTTTAAATAACAAAGGTAAAGAAGAAATTGATTTTTTATTAATAGATCCAATCACTTCTAAAAAAATAGGCGTAGAAGTAAAATATAGAAATTTGATTACAAACAAAGACACAAATGCATTTAAGTCTGTAATTGTAAAAAAACTAAATTTAAGCAAAAAAATAATAATTGTAAAAGCAGAATCAAAATTAGACTTTAATACAAAAGAAATAATCCCTATAAAGTATTTTTCAATCTTTAGGCACAAATCAGAATTTGATTTGAAATAATTAATTTTGCTGATGAGTATGACTAAAGAAAATAAAAAAACAAAACAATTTTTTAAAAAACTAAACAAAAGAAGTACAGAAGCAAAGAATAAATCAAATGTACTATCATTTAATTTTCTATAACTTCAATTAGGCAGTTCTGATTCTATCTAATTTTTTAAAAATAGATATATTTATAAAATCCCCCCCCCCCCCTTTTATAATATAATAATAAAAAAAAAAAATTTAAACAAAAAAAAGAAGAAAACAAAAATGGAAAAAAAAAAAAAAAAATCATTAATCATTTGGGCAGCAGTAGCTTTAGTGATTGGTGTAATATTAGGATTAGTAATAACAAATTTATCAACAACAGGGAATGCAAAATCTGCGACAGAAGTAGCTCCGAGAATTACATTAAATCATAATGCAAATTTAATATTAACTCAAAAGATGTACAATT
>ENA-UOWO01005153-UOWO01005153.1-activated-sludge-metagenome-genome-assembly--contig:-NODE-5153-length-13988-cov-15.202469_pt1 | contig 13988 bp, 12 predicted proteins | sample MGYA00238148_ERZ761564 | MGnify/ENA primary metagenome ERZ761564 (study PRJEB28885, sample SAMN05720194) | activated sludge metagenome | isolation source: Anaerobic digester | place: USA...
AGGATCCCGACAATGCCGGCTATCGAAACCTCAAGGCCGTCGTGCTGTGCCGGATCGGCGATTACGCAGCGGCGATCGACCTCTATGCGGCGATCCTTGACGAGTACCCGGATCACCCACGCATCTGGATGAGCTATGGCCATGCGCTGAAGACGGCCGGTCACCAGCAACTTGCGATCGATGCCTACCGACGCAGCCTGCAACTCGATCCGGGCTGCGGCGAAGTCTGGTGGAGCCTGGCCAACCTGAAGACGTTGCGCTTCTCGGACGCGGACCTCGCCGCGATGCAGGCCGAGCTGGCCAAGCCCGGCCTGGCCGACAAGGACAGGCAGCATCTCGAATTCGCGATCGGCAAGGCGTTCGAGGATGCCGCCGACCATGCGGCCTCGTTCGAGCATTACCTGCGCGGCAATACCTTGCGCCGCAAGACCCTGCTCTACGATGCCGACGACACCAGCGCGCGTGTCGCACGCATCCGGCGCAGCTACACGCGCGGGTTCTTCGCGGAGCGCAGCGGATGGGGCGCGCAAGCAGCGGATCCGATCTTCATCGTCGGCCTGCCGCGCGCCGGTTCGACCCTGCTCGAGCAGATCCTCGCCAGCCACTCGGCCGTCGAAGGCACGATGGAACTGCCCGAGATCACCTCGATCACACGCGAGCTGCGCAGCCTGGGCGATTCGAATCGCGCGATGCCGTATCACGACGTCGTGCTCGGCATGGATGCCGGCGCACTGCGCGAACTCGGTGAACGCTACCTCGACCATACGCGCATCCAGCGCAAATCCGCTGCGCCGTTCTTCATCGACAAGATGCCGAACAATTTCCTGCATCTCGGCCTGATCCACCTGATGTTGCCGAACGCGAAGATCATCGATGCGCGCCGCCATCCGCTGGCTTGCTGCTTCTCGGCGTTCAAGCAGCATTTCGCGCGCGGCCAGAGTTTCACCTACGGACTCGATGACATCGGTCGCTATTACCACGACTACGTGGCCCTGATGGCGCATTTCGACGAGGTGCTGCCCGGCCGCGTGCACCGCGTGATCTACGAACGCATGGTCGATGACACCGAGGGTGAGGTGCGCCGCCTGCTCGACCATTGCGGTTTGCCGTTCGAGGAAACCTGCCTGCGTTTCTTCGAGAACGAGCGACCCGTGCGCACGGCGAGCTCGGAACAGGTACGCAAGCCGATCTATCGCGAAGGCGTCGATCACTGGCGCCACTATGAAACGTGGCTGGGGCCGCTGAAAGACGCGCTGGGGAAGGTTCTGGAAAGTTATCCCGAGGTGCCGGAAGGGATCGCCGGCGAAATGAAAAATCATTGAACGTTGCATTCACGCAGACCTGGAGGGGAACCCGATGAAAAAAAGCAGCAACACGACAAGACCGCGAATGCACCCGATGCGAATGGCGCGAGTGCCGCTGGCGGTCGCCATCCACCTGGCGGTTTGCGCCGCGGCGTATGCACAGGACAGCGCGCCGGAGTCCCAGCAGGCAGCGCCATCGAGCGAGGATGCCTCGAGCCTCGGCGTGATCACGGTGACTTCGCAGAAACGCACCGAGAATCTGCAGGAGGTGCCGATCAGCATCCAGGTGCTCGGCAACGAGAAGCTGCGCGAACTCAATGTCTCGAATTTCGAGGACTACGTGAAGTTCCTGCCCAGCGTTTCGTATCAGACGCTCGGCCCGGGTTTCGCCCAGGTCTACATGCGCGGCGTGGCCAGTGGTGGCGACGGCAATCATTCGGGTTCGCTGCCGAGTGTGGGCGTGTATCTCGATGAACAGCCGGTCACGACGATCCAGGGCCCGCTCGATATCCACATCTACGACATCGCCCGCGTCGAGGTCCTTTCCGGCCCGCAGGGCACGCTCTACGGCGCCAGTTCGGAAGCCGGCACGATCCGCATCATCACCAACAAGCCCGATCCGAGCGGCTACGAGTCCGGCTACAGCGTCGGCTTCAACAGCACCAGCCACGGTGGCATCGGCAACGTGCAGGAAGGCTTCGTCAATGTTCCGCTCAGCGAGCGGGCCGCGATCCGCCTGGTCGGCTGGCATGAGAAGGATGCCGGTTACATCGACAACGTGGTCGGCACGCGCACCTTCCCGACGTGGGACGAGTTCACCGGCGGCAACGGCACGATCAGCAATGCGGCGATCGCGAAGAACAACTACAACGACGTTGATACCACGGGCGCGCGTCTCGCGCTCGGCATCGACCTGCACGAGAACTGGACCGTCAATGCGTCGCTGATGGGTCAGAAAGCCGAGTCGAACGGCCTGTTCGCCTACGATCCGGCGGTCGGCGAACTCGAATTGACCCACTTCTATCCCGAGAGAGCGCAGGACAACTGGAACCAGGCCGCACTGACCGTCGAAGGCAAGATCGGCAACTTCGATGTCACCTATGCGTTCGCGCATCTCAACCGCAGCGACCTGATCGAATCAGACTATTCGGACTATTCGTTCTGGTACGACACGCTGTATGCGTACGGCGGTTCGATCTACAACGACAACGGCGACATCATCAATCCGTCGCAGTACATCCAGGGCAAGGACCGCTATCGCAAGACCAGCCACGAACTACGCATCGCGACGCCGCAGGAGGAACGCCTGCGTTTCGTCGGCGGCTTCTTCTGGCAGAACCAGAAGCACGACATCCAGCAGCGCTACAAGATCGACGGCCTCTCGAGCGAGCTCAGCACGCCGGGCTGGCCCGACACGCTGTGGCTGACCAAGCAACTGCGCGAGGATCGCGACAAGGCGGTGTTCGGCGAACTGGCCTACGACATCATCCCCGATACGCTTACCGCCACGGTCGGCGGCCGCTACTTCAAGGCGGACAACAGCCTCGGCGGCTACTTCGGTTTCAGTGCAGGTTTCTCGCCGAGCTCGGAGTACGGCGAGGCGGGCTGCATTTCGCCCGATCCCTACAACGGTGCGCCGTGTCTCGATTTCGACAAGTCGGTCAAGGAATCCGGTTCGTTGTACAAGGCGAACCTGACCTGGAAGGCGACGCCGACCAAGATGTTCTATCTGACCCGCTCCGAAGGATTCCGTCCCGGCGGCATCAACCGGCGCGGCATCCTGCCTCCGTACCTGACCGACTACCTGACCAACTACGAGGCCGGCTGGAAGACGACCTGGCTCGACAACCACCTGTCGTTCAACGGATCGGTGTTCCGCCAGGAATGGGAAGATTTCCAGTTCAGCATCCTCGGCGCGAACGGCCTGACCGAAATCAAGAATGCCAACCAGGCGCGCATCAACGGTGCCGAGTTCGAGTTGAACTGGGCTGCGACCTACAACCTGCAGTTGTCCGCCGGAGCGGCGTTCTACAACGCGAAGCTGACCGCGAACTACTGCGGCTTCACGGATGAGGATGGCGTGCCGGTGACCGAATGCGACGATCCCGAAGCACCGAGCGGAACGCGCCTGCCGGTCACGCCGAAGTTCAAGGGCAACCTGACCGCACGCTACACCTTCGATATCGGCAGCTTGCAGGCGTATGTGCAGGGCTCGGGCGTGCATGTCGGCCAGCGGACCTCGGATCTGCGCATCGCCGAGCGCGGCATCCTTGGCGAGCTTCCGGGCTATTCGATGTTCGATTTCTCGATCGGCATCTCGAAGGAAAGCTGGGCGCTGGATTTCTTCATCGACAATGCGTTCGACAAGCTCGGCCAGATCTCGCGATTCGCCGAATGTGCCGAGGCCGTCTGCGGTGCCGCCGGCGTGGTGCCGCAATACCCGGATGGACAGGTCTACGTGGTTCCGACCCATCCACGCATGTTCGGAGTGCGTTTCTCGCAGACGTTCTGATCCGCGATCGTGTCCCCGTGAAACAGGAACCCCGGCGCAATGCCGGGGTTTTTCATTCCGGCAATCCCGGGCTTGCCCGCGTCCATTGTTTTCCGGCAGCCATCACGGGCACACTCGGAGACTCGTCGCTCGCGCCGCAGCCCTGTCGTTCCCGACCGCCCTTGTTCGTGGAGATCACATGTTCATCAATCGGACCTGCGTAGCCCTGATCGGTTTCGTTGCCGCGTGCGGATCCGCCGTTGCGGGATCGCCGGCAGCGACCAGTGACTCCGCCTTGCGTGCGCGGGTCGAACGCGTTCTGGCCAGGACACCCTTGATCGATGGGCACAACGATCTGCCGTGGGAGATCCGTTCGCGTGTCGAAGGTGTCGATCTTGCCATCGATCACACGAACCAGCCGCGGCCTGCGGATGCGCCGAAGGACTGGATCGGCCTGATGACCGACATTCCGCGTTTGCGCGCCGGTCGGGTCGGCGCGCAGTTCTGGTCGGTATGGATTCCGTCGACGACGACGGGCGCGGAAGCGATCAAGACCACGATTGAGCAGATCGACATCGTCCACACCATGGTTGCCCGATATCCGCAGGCGTTCGAGATGGCCTATGCCGCCGATGACATCGTGCGCATCCACAAGGCCGGCAAGGTCGCCTCGCTGATCGGCATCGAAGGCGGGCACCAGATCGGCAACTCGATGGCAGCGCTGCGCCAGATGTATCGGCTCGGCACGCGCTACATGACCTTGACGCATACGATCAACAACGACTGGGCCGATTCCGCCACGGCCGACCCGCAACATGATGGATTGACCGGGTTTGGCCGTGCCGTGGTCGGCGAGATGAACCGCCTCGGCATGATCGTCGACCTCAGTCATGTTTCGACCAAGACGATGAAGGATGCCATCGCCGCGAGTCGTTCGCCGGTGATGTTTTCGCATTCCGGTGCGCGCGGCCTGATCGATCACCCGCGCGATGTGCCGGATGACGTACTGCTTCTCGTGGCGAAGAACCATGGCATCGTCATGGTCAATTTCTTTCCGCCCTACCTTTCCGCCGAACGCGCGCGCTGGAACGCGGATCGTGCGGCGGAAGCGACGCGCTACAACGCGCCGCCGTACGACGGCCTGTACATCGGCCAACCCGAACGCGCCGCAGCAGCGATGGCCGAGTGGGATCGCCTGCATCCATCACCGCTCGTTCCGCTGAGCATCGTCGCCGATCACCTCGACCACATCCGCAAGATCGCCGGCAACGAAAGCGTTGGCCTCGGCTCCGATTTCGACGGCATATCGAGCACGCCCGAGGGCCTCGATGGCGTCGACAAGTATCCGGCCCTGCTCGTCGAACTGGCCCGCCGCGGCTGGACCGATGCCGAACTCGCCGCCGTCGCCGGCGGCAACATGCTGCGCGTCATGCGTGCCAATGAAGCCGTCGCGCGGAACTTGCAGGCAAGCGAAGCGCCTTCGATGGCGAAGATCGAGGATGACAAGATCTCGCCTACTCGCTGAAGCACACAAAATTCTGCTTCGCTCGTCGTTCCGCCGTGCAGTTCAGCACCAACGGTAGTGAACTGCGGAATATTTCGGACTCAACTCAGCCCATCGTATTGCAGCACGCAGTCGCCATATAAGGAGATGAAGATTCGGCCTGATCCGACGTGTTCGTGGCCATGAAACTTGATTATCGACATATTTTTGTCGGATAATGAATTTCGCGGCCACTATTGGCCCTGTGCAGCGAGTTCGGTCATGCTTCACTTCTTTGCGTTCAAGAACTTCCTCAGCTTCAAGGAGCGAACCGAGGTGTCGTTCGTCCTGACCAAAAAGGCCAGTGCGCACGGTTGGGACGTAACATCGCCCGCCGGCCAGCGCCTTGCGACGGCGATGGCCGTGATCGGTGCCAATGGCGCGGGCAAGACCTCGTTGATCAAGCCCTTGGCGTTCCTTAATTGGTTCATCACCCATTCGTTCCAAAGCCAGCGGAGTGCGCCGCTGCCGCTCAAGCCTCACTTTTCTTCGTCGAACGAACCGATAGAGTTCGAAGTTGAGGCCGACGACGTGAACGGCACGCTATGGCGCTATGAATTGATGGCCACGCCAGAGCGCGTTCTGCGCGAAGCCGTCTACAAGCGGCCGAACAAGAAGCGCGCAAAGTTTTCCTATGTGTTCGTGCGCGAGTGGAATGAAGCCTCGCAGGAGTACGCAATTAAGCAGGAGGGTTTCGGCTTGGATCCCGCCGAGGCGAGAAAGGTCCGTCCGAACGCCTCATTGGTGTCGACAGCGGCGCAGTATGGCGTTGAGGTTGCACAACACCTGATTGGCGCGCACGTCGAAACCAACATCCTCCAGTTCGGTCGTGTCGATTCCACCAGCGGGTTCCTGGATGCATCCATGCTCTACTTCGAGAATGCGGCATTGAAGAAGCAGATGGAGGCCTTGTTGCGGAATCTGGATCTTGGTCTGTCTGGGGTGGAGATCCGGAAACTGGATTTCCCTGCGCCGCCGGAAGCCAGACGCCCGGAAGACGTGAAAATGCCGGCGCGGTATCTGACATTCGGCGTCCATGCCCTGAAGGACGGTTCAAGCCATGAATTGCAAATGGCAGAGGAGTCCAGCGGCACGCGCACCGCCTTCGTGCAACTTGCGTATCTGTTGAGTGTGCTGGCCAGCGGTGGCATCGCGGTGATCGACGAATTGGAAAGCGACATGCACCCGCACATGATCGAACCCTTTCTCGATCTGTTTTCCAGCATAAATACCAACCCGCACAATGCGCAGATCATCTTCACCAGTCATTCGATCGAGGTGATCGGCCTGCTCGGCAAGTCACAAGTGTTCTTGGTGGAAAAGAAGGATTGCGAGAGTGAAGCCTGGCGCCTGGACACGATGGAGGGTGTGCGCAGCCAGGACAACCTCTATGCGAAATACATGAGCGGCGCTTATGGAGCAGTCCCTCAACTATGACGTTGCGTCCGCCGGCCAAACCGCGTGCCGTCAAGGAATCTCTGCTCATTGTCGGTGAAGGGGACGCAGACATCGCTTTCGTTCGCCATGTAAAGCGAACATATGCCGATTCGCTCGGACGAGCCGTCCAGGAGCACAACGCGAAAGGCAGGGGCGGTCGGAACGTATTGGAAACAGCGCGCCGTCGCGCGAACAACAATCGTGCGTACGACAAGGTAGTTCTGCTGCTGGATACCGATACGGACTGGGACGATGCAGATCGCGCCAAGGCGCGAAGGAGCCGTATCGGCAAGCGTGGAAGGCTTGATGTCATCGAATCCAATCCATGCCTTGAGGCCTGGCTCTTGAAGATACTTGGTGTCACAACCGAGGGTGACACCAAGCACATGAAGCGGGCGTTCAAGGAGCGCACAGGATGCGAAGCACATGAGCCTGACTGGATGGGGCGGCTCCTTGGTCGCGATGTGCTCGATCAAGCCAGAGAGAATGTGTCGCAACTTGCGGAGTTGATGAACCACATGGGCATTGCGAAGCCGTAAGGGAGTGTGATCTTTACAGTGCCGAGACGCCGTACTTGGCCAGGAACACAATCCACAGGGGCGGCGAGATGGACAATCAGGAGCTCAATGCGGTCTCGGGCAAGGTTCACATCTTGCTCCAAGCCGAAAGCATGAGAAGTCCTAGTCAGGCTTCACTTCTCGATGCGCATGTTGAGTTTAGACCACTCGGCGAAGGTACTCGTCTGAGTGCGCGGTCTATGAAATCGCAGGCAAACAAAACCCGGCGCATGGCCGGGTTTGTCGTGAAGCCTTGAATGATTGGTCGGGGAGACAGGATTCGAACCTGCGACCTCTACGTCCCGAACGTAGCGCTCTACCAGACTGAGCTACACCCCGATACCGGCCCGCGTTTGGCGGGCCGCGAATAATAGCGGTGGTGCTGGTGCAGCGCAACGTCTGGATAAAAGGGCACGGGGTGATCTGATAATCTAACGGGCCGGCTGCGCGGCGCGTGAGCTGCCGTGGTGGCTGACTTTCCGAGGATTTCATGGCCCTGACAACCGCCCGCACCATGCCTGGCGTGCTGGAGCTGCTGCCGCTCGACCAGATCGCCTTCCAGGGCATGCTGGATACGGTGCGCAGCAATTTCGAACGCTTCGGATTCCTGCCGATCGAGACGCCGGTGATGGAGTTCGCTGACGTCTTGCTGACCAAGTCCGGCGGCGAGACCGAGCGGCAGGTCTATTTCGTCCAGTCGACCGGCGCGCTCGAGCAGGGCGACAAGCCCGAGCTGGCCTTGCGCTTCGACCTGACCGTGCCGCTGGCGCGCTACGTGGCCGAGCACGAGCATTCCCTGAATTTCCCGTTCCGCCGCTACCAGATCCAGCGCGTCTATCGCGGTGAGCGCGCCCAGCGCGGGCGTTTCCGCGAGTTCTACCAGTGCGATGTCGACGTGATCGGCAAGGATTCGCTTTCGGTCCGCTACGACGCCGAGATTCCCGCGACGATCTATGGCGTGTTCCGCGATCTCGCGATCGGCCCGTTCACGATCCAGCTCAACAACCGTCGCCTCATGCGCGGCTGGTTCGAGGGGCTCGGCATTGCCGATGGCGACCGGCAGATGGCCGTGCTGCGCGAAGTCGACAAGCTCGACAAGCGCGGTCTCGATCATGTGCGCGAGACGCTGACCGGCGCGGCATTCGGCCTCTCGACGGAAGCAGTCGACAGGATCCTCGCCTTCGTCCAGGTGCGCTCGACCTCGCTGGCCGATGCGCTCGAGAAACTCGATGCGCTCGGCTCGGGTAGCGAGACCTTCGAGCAGGGTCGCAACGAGTTGCGCGACGTGCTGGGCCTGATCAAGGCGTTCGGCGTGCCCGAGTCGCACTTTGCGCTGAACCTCTCGATCGCGCGCGGCCTCGACTACTACACCGGCACGGTCTACGAGACCACGCTCAATGACCATCCGCAGATCGGCTCGATCTGCTCGGGCGGCCGCTACGAAAACCTGGCCGGCAACTACACGAAGTCGAGCCTGCCCGGCGTCGGCATCTCGATCGGCGCAACGCGCCTGTACTGGCAACTGCGCGAGGCCGGCCTGATCGGTACCGCGACGAGTACGGTGCAGGCCCTGGTTACCCAGATGGACGAGGCGCAATTGCCGGTCTATCTCGCGCTCGCTACCGAATTGCGCCAGGCCGGGATCAATACCGAAGCGGTCATGGAATCGTCCAAGCTCGGCAAGCAGTTCAAGTACGCCGACAAGGCCGGGATCCGTTTCGTGCTCGTTCTCGGCGACAACGAAATCGCCAACGGCACCGTGACGGTCAAGGACCTGCGCCGGGAGAACCAGTTCGAGGTAGCGCGCACGGATCTGGCCAGGACCTTGCGCGCGGAACTCGAGCAGGGCGCGGGGACGGGAGTGCGGGCATGACGATCGAACTCGATGGTTCCTCGCTGACCCGCAGCCAGGTCATCCAGATCGCGTGCGAGGGCAGCGATGTATCGCTTTCGCCGGAAGCGCTGGTGCGCGTGCGCCGCGCGGCCGACTTCCTTGCCGAGAAGGTCAGTTGCGGCGAGCCGGTCTATGGCGTCACCACGGGCTTCGGCAGCAATGCCGACAAACTGCTCGGCGCGCATCGCGTGCGCGACGAACTGCATGGCGGAAGTGCCGGGCAGCGCGACGGCACCACCTTGCTCGAGGAACTGCAGCACAACCTGCTGATCACCCACGCGGTCTGCGTCGGTGAGCCGCTGGCCGTTGACGTCGTGCGCGCGATGCTCGCGATCCGCATCAACACGCTGTTGCGCGGGCACTCGGGAATCCGCGTATCGACGCTCGAAGCGCTGACCGCCTTGCTCAACCGCAACGTGATTCCGGTGATTCCGGCCAAGGGTTCGGTCGGTGCGAGTGGCGATCTCGCGCCGTTGTCGCATCTGGCGATCGTCCTGCTCGGTGGCGGTGAGGCCTTTGTCGATGGCGAGCGCGTCAGCGGTGCCGAAGCGATCCGGCGCGTCGGCATCGAGCCGATCCGGCTTTCGTTCAAGGAGGGTCTGGCCCTCAACAACGGCACGACGCAGATGCTCGCGACGGCCGTGCTGGCCCTGTCGCGTATCGAGAACCTGCTGGCAACGGCCGATCTCGCGGCGGCGATGACGCTCGATGCGTTTGCCGGACGCAGTGGTGCGCTGCGGCCCGAGGTGCATGCCTTGCGTCCGCATCCGGGCCAGGTGGAGACAGCGCGGCACATCCGCGAACTGCTCGAAGGCTCGACCCTCGTCGATATCCCGTATCACCTGGTGCCGCGCTTCCGCAGCTGGACCGCCGATGCCTGGAGCGATCCGGTCGAGCAGGAGCGACGATTCGATATCGCCTGGGACTACGTGCCGCCGCCGCAGCGTCACGGTCGCGAGGCATTCTACGAGCGCTACCTGCCGTTCAAGGGAGGCAAGAAGCACCAGCCGCAGGATGCCTATTGCCTGCGTTGCATGCCGCAAGTGCATGGTGCCGTGCGCGATGCCTGGGAGCAGGCCTGTCGCATCATCGATATCGAGCTGAACTCGGTCACCGACAATCCGCTGGTATTCCCGGATGCCGAGAACCCGCGCTACATCGAGGACCAGGTCATTTCTGCAGGGCACTTCCACGGCATGCCGCTGGCCCTCGCGATGAGTTACGTGAAGGCCGCGATCCCGGTGCTGGCCTCGATTTCCGAGCGACGCCTGAACAAGCTCGTCGACCCGGCCAACAACGATGGCCTGCCGGGCTTCCTGATCGGCAACGAGGATGGAACCGATTCGGGCTTCATGATCGTGCAGTACACCGCGGCGGCGCTGGTCAACGATCTTGCGACACGTGCCCATCCGGCGTCGGTGTATTCGATTCCGACCAGTGCGAACGCCGAGGATCATGTCTCGATGGGCACCAACGAGGCTCGCCATGTGCTCGACATGACCGACGACCTCGGCCATGTGCTCGCACTCGAGTTGTACACGGCGGCACAGGCGCTCGAATATCGGCAGGACATGCTCAACGCGGCGCGCGGCCTCGCCGATCGCGGCGACTGGAAGGCTCTGGCGGCAAAGATCGGCAATGCGCCGCGCGAGGACCATGCGAGTCATGCGACGTTCGAGAGCGAGATCCGCGCGTTGATGAAGGCGCTGACCAACGCCGGCGAGTTTCATGCCGGTGTGGCGGTGCGCAAGGCACACGCGAAGATCCGCGAAAGCATCGATTTCATGCAGCGCGATCGGGCGATGGATGGCGACATACGAAGCATCTGCGCACTGGTATCGAGCAACGTCCTGATCGCCGACCTGTCATGAGCAACTGGGTACGAATCTGCCACCTGGCCGAGTTGTTGCCTGGTGAATGCCAGACCGGCTGGGATGGCGATACGCCGATTGCGGTGTTCAATGTCGACGGCGAGGTCTATGCGATCGAGGATATCTGCACGCACGATGGCAGCGAGCTGACCGGCGGTCCGATCGTGGGTTACGAAGTAGAGTGCCCGCGCCACGGCGCGCGCTTCGACGTGCGCACCGGCGCCGCGCTGTGTCCGCCGGCCTACGAGCCGACCGCGAAGTTTCCGGTCAAGATCGAGGACGGCTGGGTCTACTCGCGCGATGATCGCTGAGTGATGCCGGTGCCGGCCGAGCGGGCCTGAAAGCGGGATATCGGTGCGCGACCCGCGAGCCAACGCGGGAACGAAAACCCCGGTCAATCCGCCGTGATCGACTCGACCGGATCGCCCGCAGCGCTGAATTTGACGAGGACGAGTTCGCCGCCGCCTTCGATGACTATGCGCTCGCGCGCGTCACTCGACGATTCGATCAACAGCGTCTCGCCGGTTTCAGCGGTTTCGACACGATGATCGCCGCGTGCTCGCGCCTGGCCCGCGAACACATAGATCAACCAGGTGGAGGCGGGTTCGACGAAGACCAGCATGGTTCCGTTGAGCGGACGCGCGAGCACTTCGGCGGTGACGGAATCGCGATGCGCCATGACGTTGAAGTCGCGGGTCGGCCCGGCCAGCAGGCGACAATGAACCTGATCTTCGCCGGCGAAATGAACGCGCTGGAATCGCTGGTCCAGGCGCAGCGGCGCCGCTTCGTTGATGTCGAGCTCGATGCCGTTGCCGGCGAGCAGGAGCAGGTCGCGCTCGATCGCCGGAAACGACGAGAACGGGCCGTCGGTCTCGATGTCGGCGATGCTGACGCGCCAGCGAAAGCCCGTGTCGGATCCGGGCAGTTGCGCGCTGGCGATTTCGGTAGTCCAGCCGCCGTCGTTCTTCCAGCGGGTGCGTCGATAATCCCTCGCTCGCAACAGGCGCATACCGGCAGAGCCTGCGTCAGTTCGTGCCGTCGGGACGGTGATAGGTATAGACAAGGGTCGCGCTGCCGAGAAAGTCGATCGTCGTCGACTGGCGTCCGCCCAGCCGGCGGGCAACGCGTTCCGACTCGGTGTTCTCGGTGCGGATCAGGCTGATCGCGCGTTCCGCGCCGAGCTGGTTGAAGGCATGGGCCAGCACCGCGCGTCCGGCTTCGGTCGCATAGCCCTTGTGACGGTGTTCGGGGCGCAGCATCCAGCCCACTTCGAGATCGGGCCAGCCTTCCGGATTGTGCAGGCCGACCCGGCCGATGAACTCGGCACTGTCCTTCAACTCGACCGCCCACATGCCATATCCGCGCAGGGCCCAATGGCCAATCAGCATGGCCATCGAGCGCCACGCGTTCATGCGATCGAGGGGCTGGCCGTCGCCGACGTATTTCGTGCTGGTCGCATCGGCCAGCATCTGCGAATAGTGCTCGAAGTGGCGTTCGGACAACGCGGTCAGGCGCAGTCGCTCGGTGATCAGGACCGGGATCTCAAGCATGATGTTCGTTCAGCCGAGGAGTCCGAGCAACGCCTGCGAGGACGCTCTGAGACTCTCATTCCAGGTGAATCCGACGATGGGCCTTCCGCTTTGCGCATCGTGGAAATCTTCCTCCTGCCCCGGGGCGAGCAGGTGGCGGTAATCGACGGTGATTTCAGTGCCGGCATCGAGCCGGGTTGTTGCAAAGATGAATCCGAGATGCCAGAGCCCGCTGGGTTCGAAGGAATGGTTGACGAAGCATTCGTCGGGCCAGTCGGTCGAGATCGTATAGCGATTCTCGAACCAGCGCACGGTGGCCGGGAGCAACTCCTTCGCGTCCGGCATCGCCTCGATCTCGCCGAAGGTCCAGGTGCGCGGTATCGCATCGGGTGCGATCAGGATGCTGCCCTTGTCGGCCGGCTCGTCGATGAACACGCCTTTGCCGGCGCCCGGAATCCTCGACGGGCTGATGTGGTAGCGGGGAAGGATCATGTGCGCACCAACGGGGGGTGCGAAGTCTAACATGCCCGGTCGGGAGGGCTGCACGCTCTTGCGGCGCCCGACGGGCGAGCCGGGGGGTGCGAGGACATGCTGAATGCGCGGCGCAGGAGCCTCGATACCTGAATCGGGCTGCTGCGACCGGAGGGGTCGCAGCAGCCCGATCGGCCGTGTTCATTCGGCGGCGGAAGCTTCGGCCTTGGCCTTTGCGGGTGCGCGGTTTGCGGTCGCCTTCGACTTGGCCTTGCTGCCACCGACAACGATGTTGTCGAGGTTCTTTTCGACGGTCTTGTCGCCGATGCCCTTGACCAGGGCCAGATCCTCGGCGCTGGTGAACGGGCCGTGCTCGTCACGGTATTCGACAATCGCTTCGGCCTTGCTCATGCCGACACCGTTGAGGCCTTCGGCGAGTGTCTTTGCGTCGGCGCTGTTGATGTCGACCGGCTCGGCGGCAAATGCCGGCAGGGCGAGGGCGAGCGAGAGGACGAGGCTGGCGAGTGCGGACTTGAAGTTCATGGCAGTGCTCCTTGGTTTTGGTTGGGGCCGGGTCCTTGTGTCCCCGGTGAACAAAGTCTCCGCCGATCCTTTCCACGTGGGGATGGCAATCCGCCGCAGCCTGGCGTAGGTCGCGCCAGCGGCCCTGCGTAGTACTTTTCCTACAGCACATTCGGGCATGGCCGCGGAGGCGCTAGAATCGTCAGTTCCGCTGCGATGCGCAGCGCGTACCAACGGGAACCATCATGGATTCGGGCGCTATCAGCACATTCGTCGGCGAACTCTGGGACGCGCAGATCGTTCCGCAACTGGTCGACTACATCCGCATTCCCAACAAGTCGCCGATGTTCGATGCGAAGTGGGCGGAGC
>ENA-UOWO01005154-UOWO01005154.1-activated-sludge-metagenome-genome-assembly--contig:-NODE-5154-length-13986-cov-15.415046_pt1 | contig 13986 bp, 10 predicted proteins | sample MGYA00238148_ERZ761564 | MGnify/ENA primary metagenome ERZ761564 (study PRJEB28885, sample SAMN05720194) | activated sludge metagenome | isolation source: Anaerobic digester | place: USA...
AAAATGCGGAACCGCGGGGAGTCCGGCGTCCACCCCCGGCGTGGCGAGGGCGCCCGCAGGCCCTGCCGCCACGGCTGCCTCCGCCAGCGCCTTTCCCCGCACGGCTCCAAGCGGCCAGGAGTGGAGGCGGCCCTGGCGCCGGAGGGTGCTTTCCCGCATGCCTCCATGCCGTTGCCCCCGCGAAAGCCGCCGCCGCCGCATCGCCATCAGGAAGCGCGGCGGCCAAGCTCCCGCTCCGTCTTCAATCGCAACTGCCCGCAGGCGGCGTCAATATCCCCGCCTTTTTCGCGGCGCAGGGTGGCCTTGACCTTCTGTTTCGCCAGCGCCTGAAGGAAAGCCTCCTGCACATCCTCGGCCGGGCGCTCCCAAGCCAGGCCCTCGACACGATTATAGGGAATCAGGTTCACCTTGGCCTTGAACCGGCGCGCCAGAGCCGCCAGCGGCAGGACCTGGTCCAGGCCATCATTCACGCCGGCAATCAGAATATACTCGAACGTGATCATCCGCCCCCGCTTCCGCTGGTACTCCTCGCAGGCGGCGGTGAGCTCGCGAAGCGGATACTTGCGGTTGACCGGCATGATCCGGCTGCGCGTCTCATCCGTCGCGCCGTGCAGGGAAATCGCCAGCCGGAACTGCTGCGGCTCCTCCGCCAGCTTGCGGATTTGCGGCGCCAACCCGCTGGTCGAAATGGTTATTTTCCGTGCGCCAATGCCCCCGCCCCACGGCGCATTCAGAATCCGCAGGGCTTTGAGCAGGTTATCGAAATTGGCCAGCGGCTCGCCCATACCCATGATTACCAGGTTGCTTACCAGACGGGCCGGGGAGGCGAACGGCGCGCCGTGTGGCACGAAGGATGCGCCGGGCCTGGCGCCGGGCGCGTCTTGCGCCCTCCCGTTCTCACCGCCAGCCTCCGGTCCCGGATTCCCGAAGCCGGGGTTTTCGCAGGCGGCCCCGGAGGCGCTCTCCCCGGCGTTCCACCGCTCGACGGCCAGCACCTGCTCGACGATTTCCTCGACGCGCAGATTTCGTTTCCAGCCCGCCAGCCCGCTGGCGCAGAACTTGCACCCGTAGGCACAGCCGACCTGGGTGGAAACGCACAGCGTATGCCGGTCGCTGGGTTCGCCATAAAGCGCCGGGTTGGCTGCCATCAGCACGCTCTCGATGAGCGCCCCATCGCTCAGCCGCCACAAAAACTTCTGCGTCGCGTCCCGCGCTCCCTGCTTCCGCACCAACTCCAGCACCGCCAGCGAGTAATGCCGCCGCAACTCCTCCCGCAGCGCCCGGGGCAGGTTCGTCATGGCCTCCCAGCTTGTGGCGCGGTGCGCATAAAGCCATTCCAGCAGTTGCTGAACCCGGTAAGCCGGCTGGCCCCAGGCCCGAAACTGGTTTTCCAGTTCCTCCGCCGTCTGCGATTTGATGTCCGTCAGCACCCGGACAAAGTAGCGCAGAGCCGCCCCGGCAACGAGACCCTATTTTACCCTCCGATCTCCCGCCCCGGGAAGGCCGGCGCCCGACCGGTCGAAGCGGGCGGGCTACGTCTTGGGCAGGTAATACTTCTCGGTATATTCCCGCACCATGCGCGCGGTCGTAAATTGCGGCACGAGGGTCACCACCGCGCGGCGGATGCGCTGAATCCATTGGCGCGGGATGCCCTGCGCGTCGCGCTGGAAGAACAGCGGGATCACGTCCTGCGTCAGCACCTTGTAAAGATTGGCGCTGTCCACCTTGTCCTGCTCCTCGACCGAGCTGGCATGGGCATCTTCGCCAATGGCAAAGCCGTTGCTCCCGTCGTAGCCCTCGCGCCACCAGCCGTCCAGGATGCTCAGGTTCAGGCTGCCGTGGGTGCCGGATTTCATGCCGCTGGTGCCGGAGGCTTCCAGCGGGCGGCGCGGCGTGTTGAGCCACACATCGCAGCCGGACACCATCTGCCGGGCCACATGAATGTCGTAGTTCTCCAGAAAGACCAGGTGCCCCTTGAGATCGCTGTATTTGCTCAGGTGAATCACATACTGAATGTAGCGCTTCCCCTCGTCATCGCGCGGGTGGGCTTTGCCGGCAAAGATAAACTGGATCGGGCGCTCCGGGTCGCGCGTGAGGCGCACAATATTCTCCAACTGCTGAAACACCAGGGGCGCCCGCTTGTAGGTCGCAAACCGGCGCGCGAACCCGATCGTCAACGCGTCGGGATTCAGCAACTGGTCGAACGCAATGAAATCGCCGTGCATCAGGCGCTGCTGCTGAATCAGCAGCCGCCGCCGCGCGAACTCGATCAGTTCCCGGCGCAGCTTATAACGCAACGCCCACAGCTCCTCGTCGGAGATAAACTCCGGGTCCGCAACCCGCTGCCAGAACTCCGGGGAATTGACCTGCGCGGCCCAATCGGCCCCCGGCCCGCGAAACCCCGGCGGCGCCGCGTCGGCGAGGCTGGCTTTGAGCTTGCGCTGCCAGAACCGGCGCACGGTCCCCTTCATCCAGCCCAGCAGGTGAACCCCATTGGTGATATGCCCGATCGGCACCTCGTCCACCGACCGGTCCGGATACAGGCAGTGCCACATCTGCCGGCTGACCCGGCCGTGCAATTCGCTCACGGCGTTGGCCGCCCGCGACATCTTCAACGCCAGCACCGTCATGCAAAACGGTTCGTTCGCATCTTGCGGGTTCACCCGGCCCAGCTTGAGCACCTCCGAAAACGGCACCGGCAGTTCCGCCCGGTACCGTTGCATGGCGTAGTCCACCAGGTCCGGGCGGAAGCGGTCGTGCCCCGCTTCGACCGGCGTGTGGGTCGTAAAAATACACTCGGCCCGGGTCTGGCTTAACGCTTCCGCGAAACTCCGGCCCGCCGCCAGCCGCTCGCGCATCAGCTCCAGCGTCAAAAAAGCCGCGTGCCCTTCGTTCAGATGATACACCGACGGCTTCACTCCCAGGGCGCGCAGCAGGCGCACCCCGCCGATGCCCAGCAGCATTTCCTGCATGATGCGGGTGGTGCTGTCGCCGCCATAGACGCGCTGGGTCAGCTCGCTGAAATGCTGCTCGTTCTCGGGACGGTTGGCATCAAGCAAATAAACCGTCGCCCGCCCCACGTTCACCCGCCAGGCCTGAAACGCCACGTCGTTCATCCCGATCCCCACCCGGCACACCACCGGCTCGCCCTTCTCGTTGAGCACCGGCTCGATGGGCAGGTTCTTCGGCTTCAACTGCGTGTAATACTCCGTCTGCCAGTTGTTCGTATCTATGGCCTGCTGAAAATAGCCCTCCCGGTAAAACAAGCTGATCCCCACAAAGCCCACCCCCAGGTCGCTCGCCGACTTCGTATGGTCTCCGGCCAGGATTCCCAACCCGCCCGCCGCAATCGGCAAGGCCTCGTGAAAACCGAATTCCGCCGAGAAATAAGCCACCGGGTTGGCCCGCAGGGCCGGGGCGTGCTCATGCGCCCAGGTGCGCGAGTCATTCATGTAGGTCTCGAAAAGCCGCAGCACTTCGTTCACCCGGTCGCAGAAATCCGGGTCTTGCAGGCGCACCCGCAGCTCGTAATCCGACACCTCGCGCAGGATTGCCACCGCGTTGTGGTAGAGATTCTGCCAGCCCCGCGGCGACAGTTCCTGAAAAACGTCCTGCGCCTCCTGGTTCCACGTCCACCACAGGTTCCGCGCCACGCGGTTCAGCGCCACGGTCAATTCCTGCAATTCCTGAGTTGTCAGCGGTTTCTTGGTCATAAAAACTCTATCAGCCAAATAAGATTCTCGTTTGCCAGTAATTCGCAACGATACCGTAGTCGCCCCCGCCGCCAACGGCAATTCAATTCCCCTCGCGCTCGCGCGCCCGGCGGTGCAAACCAGTTCCCCCGCGCCGCCGCCGGGCGAATTGCTTGACCCAAGTCAAGGCGCCCCGGCCAAAAGCCGTGCAATTTATGCATATAAAACGGCAAAAAACGTGTGGTTGAAACGAGTGGATTAGCCGAGATTCCTGACGAAAAAATGAAACGGCAGAGCAAGTCCGAGTTCAGGTGCCAGCAAGAGTGCCGCTGCGAGGTTTGTCCGCTGAGCCAGATTAAGGCCGGCGTCGCGGTGCGCATCAAACAATTGTGCGGTGCGCCCGAACTGCAAAACCGCCTGCGCGAACTGGGCCTGGGCGAAGACCGAATCATCAAGCTGCTGACCAGCCAGACCAATTTCATCTGCCAGGTGTGCAACGCGCGCCTGGCCATCAGCCAGCAATTGGCGCAATTGATTCTTGTAGAACCGCTCCGCCCCGCAGTCGTTTAAAGGGAAGGATCACGACTCAGGCAGCCGTCCTGGACAAACGGCTGCCTGAGCGCCTTTAAGGAGTGGCGGCCAGACAAGGCCCCCCTTGCATCCTTTCTTGCCCGATGGCCAGGCCACCAGCAAAACCACTGATTGAAACAGTGCCAGCAGATAGCTGACAACCTCTCCCTGCTTAGTCTTCATACCCTCCCATCACCAAGCGGATTTTGGCGGCTCAAGGTCAAGCCGGGAACTGGCGTGGCATCCAGTAAAATGGACGACGATGCAGGTGCATCACGGCTTTGACGTAGATCGCGCCGGCGCTGACGCTGTAAACGATGGCGCAGGAAAAGCGGTGGAAGTTGAGCTTGCGATTGTCGCCCCGGATTTTGCGTCAGCGTTCCGGCTCGGCCAGGATGCGCCCCAGCGTAGCTCGATATTCCTCAAGAAAGTCGCTGCCCAGCTTCGGCTGGCGTTCCTCATACCAAAGCGCGGCGGCTTCCAACTCTTGAGGAACTTCAGAATGCCGGATGACGCGCATGGAGCTTGGCCTGGATGTCCCGGATCATCTCTTCCTCTGGCCGGGCATCCACCCGGCCCTCGGCCATCTCGCGGGAGCGCCGGTCAATGACTTCGTTCCACTGCGTTTCGGCGCCCGCGTCAATGGTGTCGTCAAGACTGGCGATGAGTTGGCGAGCCCGATACGCGCGGTCCTGCCCGGGCAGGGCCAGCACTTCGGCCACTTTCTCAGCAGCAATGCTCACGCGGCCAAAATGTCGGCCAAGTGAGCCGTTCTGACAAGTCCGATAGCGTTTCATAATTAAATTAAGGTTCCCCCTCGCTCTCTCGGATGGAACTTGCGGCGCGCTTCTTTCAAGTCGGTGATGGCCAGGCGCAGATAACGCTCGGTCGTGTTGAGCGAGCGATGACCCAGGATGTCCTGCCGTGGCGCAGGTTGGCTTTTGGGAAGGACTGGGGACATCGTGACCCCCTGGTGGTGAAACTCAAGGTGTTGAGCCCCCGACGCAGAATGGAACTGCTGCGCCTCCTCCGGAGGAGGCGCAGCCGCGGCGCGAAAAATCTGCCACCCTCCGCGGGGGCACAGCACCTACTTTGAACTCTATCGTAGGCGCCCCGACCGTCATTGGTGGCATCAGAAACTGGTTGCCTGGGCCCGCGCCAACGGCATCAAGGCTGCCGCCCGCGAGTTCGGCGGCTCCCGCAACCCCGTCCGCAAATGGCGGCGCCGTTATCAACCCGGTAAACCCTCCACTTGGGTCGAACGCAGCCGTCGCCCCCAACACTCGCCCAACCAGATCCCCAAGGGTCTGGAAGGCCAGATCGTCAAACTGCGCGGCCCAACCGGCTTCGGCGCCCAACGCCTCCAGCGGGAATTTCACCTGCCTTGCCGCCACAACGCCCTTGCCCGGGTCTTTCGAACGCATCAACGGGCACGGCCTCGGAAAAAGAAACCCGCCCCCAAACAGCAACTCCGCACGGTCAAACGCCACTGGAAACTCTTTGGCCAGCTCTCCACCGACACCCAATATCTCCAGGATATCCCTCATCACTGGCCGCAAATGACCCACCTCAACCTGCCCCGCTTCCAATACACCGTCCGCGAGCCCGTCTCCGGCGCCTGCTTTACCGGTTATGCCGATGAACGGTCCAAAAGCTATGCCACCCTCCTGGCCGAACAACTGGCGGTGCCACTGGCCGGTCACGGCGTGGACCTCTCCGGGGTGGTCGGGCAAACCGACAACGGCAGTGAGTTCCTGGAAAATCAACCAGCGCAAGGGCTGCCCACCGCCGAGTGCGCCTTGGGGTGCGAGCACCGTTACATTCCGCCCCAACGCTACCCTTGGCAAAGCGATGTCGAAACGGTGCCCCGACGCGTCGAAGATGAGTGCTTCGATCGGGAAACCTTCCGCAGCCCAACGGACTTCTGGGCCAAGGTCATCACTTACTGGCTCTACTTCAATCTGGGGCATCCCAATCGCGGCAAGGAATGGCAGAGTCCGTTGCAAATCCTCCAACGCCAGGCTCCAGCCCTGGTTGGAGCGGTCCTGGACTGGCGACCGCTTGACCTCGCCAAACGTCACCACTTCTACTTGCCCAAACCCCTTTACCAGGGTCACGATGTCCCCAGATTTCCCTTTTTCCTTCTCTTTTAACTTGCCTTTTAAATCCGGGCAGGCTATAACTAGCTTAGTTGACGGGACTTAATAAACATTCTTGCCTATGACTCTGACAAAACGCGACTTAGTGCTTGGCATCTGTGAAGAGACCAAGCTGCCCTACCATCAGGTCTCCAATGTGGTTCAGCTCACCTTTGATCATATCATCAACGCCCTGGCGGCAGGGCGGAAAGTGGAGTTGCGCAACTTTGGGATATTCGAAGTGCGTTTGCGAAAAGCCCGGATCGGGCGCAATCCCGCCGCCCCTGAGTCTCAAGTGCCGATCCCTGAACGCTATGGCGTCAAGTTCAAGGCGGGCCGGGAAATGCGCCTGTCGGTGCGCAAAATCGCGCCGAAATCCAACGCCTAGCCCCCGTCCCCATAACGCGGGACCAAAGGCCAGCCGTTGCCAGTCCCGGCACCAGGCCAGGGGGGCGCATCGTAAGGCGATTGCCGTGCAAGCGCCCCCTCAAGACCGTTTCCAACACCATTCCGGCACGCCTCAGCTAACACCCCGGGAACGGGGATGCCCAACCGAGGCCAGTCCTGTTCGAGGCGCCTGAAGCCGTGTCAGCACCGGCGGCAACCGACTCATATCCAGAACCGCGCACCCCGCCTGCCGTACCATCAGCCGCAAGGAGCCCTCCAGCCCCCCCAATACGGCCTTTATTCCTGCCTTTCCACCCCTGCTTTCCGACCTCGTTCACACGGTTTTCCGCCCGACTGGGAAATAGTCCCCTATTTCTTCGCTTAAAACCCATTCTTTATCCCGGCTTTCTACTATAACTACTTCATTTTACAGGACTTTTACAATACGGCCTATCCCTGCCCCTCACCCTTATCTCCCTCTGCCAGCAGGCTGTGTACAAGGGGTGTACAAGGGATGCTCATCGGGTGTACCCGCTAAAATCCCATGAACTCCCGGTGGGCATCCCTTGTACACCCCTTGTACACACGGTGGAGAGGGCGGAAAATAAGGGGTTTTCGAGGGGGGCGGAGGGAGCTAAACGCGGAAGTTCCACTCGCGGAGCGAGTATTTTTCGGCGACGAGACGGTGGATGTGGTCCCGGGGGATAGCCGTGAGGGGGGTGGCGGCTTTCCAGGCTTTGGCGAGGGCGGTTTTGACGGCGTCTTCGGAGACGTTGAGGTTGAGCAGGAAATCGCCATGAACGCGGTTGAGGCGATAATCCGGCTGGAGGGAGGGCGGAGGGAGAGTCTTTTCGACCAGGGCGAGGTCCAGGCGCAGGAGGAACGAGCCGTGGAAAAGCAGGAACCGGCGGCGGCGGCGCTGGGCGTTGCCGGCGAACTTGAGTTCGTCAATGGCCAGGTCGGTCTGGCCCCGCCATGCGATGGGCGCCGCAAGGACGGGGGCCAGGGCGTCGCGGTGGCGTTCGAGTATAAACTGGTTGGTGGCGGCGATGCTCTGGCAGGGCTGGTTGCCGGCGATGCGCAGGATCAGGGCGTAATTGAGCACGCCCGGGCCTTGCAGCACCGTGCCGCCTCCGGTGCACCGGCGCAGCACCGGGATGCCCTGTTCGCGGCAGAAGGGAAGGTTGGCCTCGGTGGCGGCTTTGTTGCCGTAGCCGAGGACGACGAAGTAATGCCGGGGCGACCAGAAACGGAGCACCTCGCCGCAGCCGCCGGCCTCGCACAGGTCGAGAAGGGCCTCGTCGGCGGCGAGGTTTTCCTCGGGCGTCGGCAGCGTAAGGTCGCAAAGTTTCATGAGCTTGCAGTTATCGGCCGCCATATTTAGCTGACAACCGGCGGAAAGTATGCTGTAATTAGATTTAAGCTAAGGCGTTTGACGCGCAGCCAGAGAGAGTATAGGTAAATAACTTGTTATTAATAAAGTGAAAGTGCCCAAGACAGAAAAGAAAGGTTCCGCCGCCAGCCAGCCGGCGCCTCCGGTGGATTCACGCTCCGAGGAGGAAAACTGGCTGGATTCGCTGGAGACGGTGCTCGAGTTCGCGTTGAAAGATTTGAAGCCGCAGCAGACGAGCCGGTTTTTGGACGGGTTGACCGAGCGCTTGCGGGCGCGGGGCAAGGAAGTGCCGTATGTGGTCGGCACGCCTTACATTAACACGATCCCCGAGGAGAAAGAGGCCCCGTTTCCCGGCGATTGGGAAATGGAGCGGCGCATCAAGAGCTTCGTCCGGTGGAATGCGATGGCGATGGTGGTCAACGCGAACCGGGAGCATAGCGGCCTGGGGGGGCATATTTCGACCTATGCCTCGGCGGCGACGCTTTGGGAGGTGGGCTTTAACCATTTCTTCCGCGGGCGCACGGAGAAGTTCATGGGCGACATGGTGTTCTTTCAGGGGCATGCGGCGCCGGGGGTTTACGCGCGATCGTTCCTGGAAGGACGGCTTGACGAACGGCATTTGCACAACTTCCGCCAGGAACTGGCCGAGGGGGGCGGTTTATCCTCTTACCCGCATCCGTATTTGATGCCGGATTACTGGCAGTTTCCGACGGTCTCCATGGGGCTGGGGCCGTTGCTTTCGATTTACCAGGCGCGCTTTAACCGGTATTTGCGCGCGCGGGGCATTGTCGAGGGCGAGGAGCCCAAGGTGTGGGCGTTCATCGGGGACGGCGAAACTGATCAACCGGAGACGCTGGGATCGCTGACGCTGGCGGCGCGGGAGGGGCTCGATAATCTCATCTGGGTGGTCAACTGCAATCTGCAGCGGCTGGACGGGCCGGTGCGCGGGAACGGGAAGATCATCCAGGAGCTGGAGGCGGCGTTCCAGGGGGCGGGCTGGAAGGTCATCAAGGTCATCTGGGGCTCGGACTGGGACAAGCTGCTGGCGGCGGACAAGACGGGTTTGCTGCTCAAGCGGATGGAAGAGGCGGTGGACGGCGATTACCAGAAGTTTTCGGTCGAGCCGGGCAGCTACACGCGGCGGCACTTTTTCGGCAAGTACCCGGAGTTGCTGGAGCTGGTCAACCACCTGACCGATGAGCAGATTCACAAGCTGCTGCGCGGGGGGCATGATTCGCGCAAGGTCTATGCCGCCTATAAAGCCGCCATGGATCATAAAGGCCAGCCGGTGGTGATCCTGGCCAAGACCATCAAGGGCTACGGGCTGGGCGAAGCCGGCGAAGGCCGCAATATCACGCACCAGCAGAAGAAGTTGAACGAGAAGGAATTGCGCGAGTTCCGGGCGCGGTTCGCCATCTCCATTGCGGATGAAGAGATCGCGGAGGCGCCCTTCTTCCGGCCGCCGCCGGAGAGCCGGGAGATGCGGTATCTGCTGGGGCAGCGCAAAAAGCTGGGCGGGGTGCTGCCGCGGCGCGTCGTCAAAGCCCAGCCGCTGGCGGTGCCGCAGCTTGCGGATCTGGGCGATTTGCTGAAAGGCTCGACGCGCACCGAGGTTTCCACGACCATGGGGCTGGTGCGCTTGCTGGGCGCGCTCCTGCGCAATCCGAACATCGGCCGGCAGGTCGTGCCGATTATTCCCGACGAGGCGCGGACGTTTGGCCTGGATGCCCTGTTCCGCGAGATTGGGATTTACTCCTCCAAGGGGCAGCTTTACGAGCCGGTGGACATCAAGTCGCTGCTCTACTACAACGAGCAGAAGGACGGCCAGATCCTCGAGGAAGGCATCACCGAGGCCGGCGCGATGGCCTCCTTTGTGGCGGCCGGCACCGCCTACGCCACCCAGGGCGTGCCGATGATTCCCTTTTATATTTATTACTCGATGTTCGGCTTTCAGCGCATCGGCGACCTGATGTGGCTGGCGGGGGATATGCGGGCGAAGGGCTTTCTATGCGGCGGCACCTCGGGGCGCACCACGCTCAATGGCGAGGGGCTTCAGCACCAGGACGGCCACAGCCTGATTCTGTCGAGCACGATCCCGACGTTGCTGACTTACGATCCGGCGTTCACCTACGAGCTGGTGGTGATTATCGCGGATGGCCTGCGGCGCATGTTTGTCAAAGGCGAGGAGCTGTTCTACTACCTGGCGCTGTATAACGAAAACTACGAGATGCCGCCCATGCCCGACGGGGTCGCGGAGGGAATCCTGCAGGGGCTTTACCGCTTCAAGCCCGGGACGAAGCCGAACGCGCCCAAGGTGCATCTCCTGGGCAGCGGCCCGATCATCCGCGAGGCGCTGCGGGCGCAGGCAATCCTGGAAGAGCGGTTTGGGGTGTCGGCGGATGTCTGGAGCGCCACCAGCTACAAGACCCTCCGGAACCACGCGCTGCAAGCCCGGCGCTGGAACATGCTGCATCCGGCGGCGCCGCCGCGGAAGTCTTATTTGGAAACGGTGCTGGCCAACGAGCAAGGGGTTTTTGTGGCGGTCTCGGACAATATGAAGATCGTGCCCGACCAGATTGCGCCGTGGGTGCCGGGGGGGTTGACGACCCTGGGCACGGACGGTTTTGGCCGCAGCGACACGCGGCAGCGGCTGCGGCGGTTTTTCGAGGTGGATGCCGAGCTGACGGTCATTGCCGCCTTATACGCGCTGGCCGAGCGGGGCCAGATTGAGCGGGCGGTCGTGGCCCGGGCCATCAAGGATCTGGGGGTGGACCCGGAAAAGGCGCACCCGGAGATCACCCCGGCGTAGCGCGCCGGCGTTTCTTTCATGCGGGCTGAACTCAACTCTTTATAGACTTATGGAAATGAAACTTCCTCCCCTGGGCGAAGGCGCGGATTCCGGCACCGTGGTCAACGTATTTGTCAAACCGGGTGATACGATCACCCAAGGCCAGCCCGTGCTCGAGCTGGAGAATGAAAAGGCGGTCGTCAACATCCCCGCCAGCGCGGCCGGGACGGTGACGGCGGTTTTTGTCAGCGCGGGCGACAAGCTCAAGGTTGGCCAGCGGATGCTGGCGCTGGCCGGAGCCGCCCCGGTCGAAACCCCGGCCCCGGCTTCCGCCCCGGCGCCCCGGCGCAGCCGCGAGCGCCTGATCCAGACGCCTTCGCCGGAACAGGTGCCGGTTCCCGACACGGACGCCGACGAACCGGCCTCCCCGCCGAAGGCCGGCGTGCCGCCGATGGCGGCGCCGTCCATCCGCAAACTGGCGCGGGATCTGGGCATTGACTTGTCCCGCGTGGCCGGCAGCGCGCGCGGCGGGCGGATTTTGCTGGAGGACGTGCGCGAATACATTCAAAAGCTGCAGCGGCTGGCCACCCAGCCGCGGGCGGGCGGCGGCGCGCCGCCTCCCCCGCCGGCCGAGCGGATAGATTTTGCGAAGTGGGGGCCGGTTTCGCGCAAACCGCTTTCCCCCCTCCGGGAGGTCATTGCCCGGCGCATGAGCGAAAGCTGGAGCACCATTCCGCGCGTCACCCAGTTTGACGAGGCGGACATTACCGCCGTGATGGCGTTGCGGAAGAAGTATGCCCCGGCCTACGAGCAGCAGAAAGCCCGGCTCACCCTGACCTCGTTTGCGCTCAAGGTGGTGGTGGACACGCTCAAGAAGCATCCCCTCTTCAATGCCAGCCTGGACGAGGGCGCGCACGAGATCGTGCTCAAGGAATACTACCATATCGGGATCGCCGTGGACACCGAGGCGGGCCTGATTGTGCCGGTGATCCGGGATGCGGACAAGAAGAGCTTGCTGGAGCTGTCGCGGGAGCTGGAAGACCTGGCCGGCAAGGCGCGCCAGCGCAAATTGACCGCGGAGCAGCTCCAAGGCGGCACCTTTACCATCTCGAACCAGGGCGGCATCGGCGGCGGGCATTTTACGCCGATTGTGAACAAGCCGGAGGTGGCCATTCTCGGCCTGGGCCGCGGGGCGATGAAAGCCACGGTGCGCGAACAGCGGATCGAGCCCCGGCTGTGGCTGCCCCTCGGGCTTTCCTACGACCACCGCGCCATTGATGGCGGGGCGGCCGCGCGGTTCACCGTGGACCTCGTGCAGGCCTTTGAGAACTTCCCGGAAGAAGCGGTGAAACTATAGAAGGACTGAGTCATTATGAATCCCATCAAGACAGAAATCGTGGTTGTCGGCGCCGGCCCCGGTGGCTATGCCGCGGCTTTCTATGCGGCGGACCTGGGCAAGCGCGTTATTTTGGTAGAGCGCGAGCCCCGTTTGGGCGGGGTCTGTTTGAACCGCGGCTGCATTCCCTCCAAAGCCCTGCTGCACGCGGCCCACGCGATTACCACCGCGCGGGAATCCGAGCACCGGGGCATTGTGTTTGGGCCGCCGCAGTTGGACCTGGCCCGGCTGCGGAGCTGGAAGGAATCCATTTTAACCCGGCTGGCGGGCGGCATCGCGCAACTGGCGAAGCTGCGCGGCGTGCAGGTCTTAACGGGGCGGGGTTATTTTGAGGACTCGCACACCCTGCGCGTGGAGACCGCGCAAGGGCAGCAATTCGTCCACTACGAGCATGCGATCATCGCGGTCGGCTCCAAGCCCGCCCTGCCGCGCGCTTTCGACCTGGGCAACCCGCGGGTGATGACCTCGACGGAGGCCCTGGAGCTGGAGGATATTCCGGAGAACCTGCTGGTGATTGGCGGCGGTTATATCGGCATGGAGCTCGGGACGGTCTATGCCACGTTCGGGAGCAAGGTGGTTCTGGTCGAGGCGTTGGACAGCATATTGGCGGGCGCCGATCCCGACCTGGCCCGGCCCATCGTGAACTATGCGCGCAAGACGTTTAAGGAAATGCGCCTCAAGACCCGCGTCAGTCAGATGTCCACCAGCGGCAAGCAGATTCGGGTGGTGTCGGAAACCGATGGCCGGAAGCTCGAGGAACTCTACGACCGGGTTCTGGTATCGGTCGGCCGGGTGCCCAACGCGGACGACCTGGGCCTGGAAAACACCAAGGTTTCCTTCGACGAGAAGGGCTTTATCCATGTTAATGAGAAGCAGCAGACCACCGATGCCGCCATTTACGCCATCGGCGATATTGTGGGCGGGGTCTTGCTGGCGCACAAAGCGACGAAGGAAGGCCGCATTGCCGTCGAGGTTATTGCCGGGGAAAAGAGCGCGTTTGTGGACGTCACCATCCCGGCGGTGGTTTTCACCGATCCGGAAATCGCCTGGTGCGGGCTGACGGAAGCGGAGGCGCGCGCCAAAGGACTCGAGGTGCAGGTGAGCAAGTTCCCCTGGTCCGCTTCCGGGCGGGCTTTGACCTTTGACCGGCCCGAGGGATTGACCAAGCTGATTATTGACCCCGATACGGAGCGCATTCTGGGCGTCGGCATCGTGGGCCAGGGCGCCGGGGAACTGCTGGCGGAAGGCTTGCTGGCGGTTGAAATGGGGGCCACGGCCAAAGACCTGGCCCTGGTCGTTCATCCGCACCCCACCATGTCGGAGACGTTAATGGAGGCGGCCGAGGCCTATTACGGCCACGCGACCCATACCCTGCTGCGCAAGAAAGCCGACTGACCCGCCGCGCGCGGGCGAACGCCGGGGAGTTCTCCGCGGCCGGCCGGAAAATCGGGCAAACTTGGGGCTTGAACTCAAAGCCCGGCGTATTAGTATCTGGGCTGGACTGGGGGTTTGCCGCCAGTCGAAGGATTCGGGGCGTAGCGTAGCTTGGTAGCGCGTCTGAATGGGGTTCAGAAGGTCGTGAGTTCAAATCTCACCGCCCCGACCATTCTTTCCCGGCTCAC
>ENA-UOWO01005156-UOWO01005156.1-activated-sludge-metagenome-genome-assembly--contig:-NODE-5156-length-13984-cov-10.423936_pt1 | contig 13984 bp, 12 predicted proteins | sample MGYA00238148_ERZ761564 | MGnify/ENA primary metagenome ERZ761564 (study PRJEB28885, sample SAMN05720194) | activated sludge metagenome | isolation source: Anaerobic digester | place: USA...
ACGACATTATGGTAGAAAAAGGAAACACCACAAATCCATTAAGTCCCGCCAGGGACGACATTATGGTAGAAAAAGGAAACACCACAAATCCATTAAGTCCCGCCAGGGATGCAATTATGGTAGGAAAAATAACAAGCCCGCCGGATAATTTGAATATTTAAAATAATTATATTTGAGGAGATTATACCAAGATAATCATATACCTAAGAAAATCACGCAGTGAAATATCAGTCAGTGAAAAATACATACATCTTGAGTGGTATAAAATCAACTAGAATAATGATAAGTTAAATATAAAGTCAATAGACTTTGCACAAACGTTATGCCCCAATACTTATATCTATGAAAAATTTATTCGTCTTATTTTTGGTCCTCATGCCTTTCTCTTTTTGCGAGGCTCAAATTATGCCTAGAACAGATTATATTGTTATTGAACTTGGTATTGATCTGGATTTAGGGATTAATTATGATCAGGAATTGCAGTATGATATTGATCTGTTTGACGATGGTATTATTGATTATAAAATCATCAATAACGGGATAATTGTTGATCCTCTGGCGGACCTGCACGCTTTTGAAAAAATAATTCCATACAATGGGAATAGTGTCGCTTTTTATTCTATTGATTCTTCATTTTGTGGAGACGAACTTTGGAATACATATTATACTGCAATCAATTTATTGCCCGGAGATACGATAAGTGACGATCTCATTTTTGATACCATCCCCTTAAGCGCTTTCGAAAATGAAAGTGCCGAAATTTCGGATAATGGGCAGTGGTGCTATCCAAACTATGTATATCATCCATCTTCTCATCTTATTACACCCCTTAAATTAAATTCGGGGGAAGGGGTACCTGGAAACAAAAGTTATTCACTGGGAGGCTTATATCATATTAGAGCGAATCGTTCTTGGAACAGACGTTGTTCTCTCAGATATCCCTGAAAATTTAAATACTGATTGTTTGAAAATATACCCCAATCCATCCACAGGTATTGTTCATTTCAGGTATGACAGACCATTTAATAAGATTCAGCTTATAACCGTTACAGATATAACCGGAAAACAACTGAAACAGTTTCAGAATCTGAAATCATTTCCAGATATTGAAATCGTTAAAAGTGGATATTATTTGATTAAGATCCAATTGGATAATGAAATCATTATTAAGAAAATCATTGTGGTATAAAGGCATCGGGGCATAACAAACGCGCATCGCCCAGGCCGGACCAGAGGATTGTCCATTGTCCATTGTCCATTGTCCATTGTCGATGGCCGAAGGGAAGATTCGAAAATCGAACGTCGACAATCGATAATCGACAATCATGTGCCCGGCCCAGGGCGCTGCGCTCGGAGCGTTAGGCTGCATGTTTATTATTTTTAATTTTGCTTATAAGTAATTAATAAAGTACGTATAATTGTACTCGTTTAATAACTTAAATAATTTATAAAAATGCGAGCAGCTAATTTCACAGAATTCAGAACCCGCTTAAAAAAATTCCTAGATGATGTCGAAAATAATCATGAAACATTGATTATTAAAAGAAAAACGGGCAATGGTGCGGTATTGATCTCACTTGATGAATACAATTCCATAATGGAAACTGTCCATCTTCTCAGTTCCAAAATCAATGCTGACAGATTATATGAATCTATTCAGCAAATGAAATCTGGTACAGTAGTCAAAAAGGATTTAATTGAAGAACAATGAAAATCACTTTTTCGAGAAACGCCTGGGAAGACTATACTTCCTGGCAATCAGAAGATAAAAGGATGTTAAAAAAGATCAATGAGTTAATTAAGGATATTCAGAGAATACCTTTTGAGGGAATGGGTAAGCCAGAGCCCTTGAAATATGATTTATCAGGTTTATGGTCCAGACGAATTGACCGAGAGCATAGATTAGTTTACCAAGCGAATGAAACCGAATTATTAATCTATAGCTGCAGGTACCATTATGATTTATATTAAACACGCAGCCTAACGGGGCGCTTCGCTGAGCATTATATGTTCTTAAAAACTTTTTGTCGATTCGAAAAGTAAAATTATTATGTACCTTTAACCGTGAAAAAAATCAGTGAAATGAACAAGGCAATGATCATCTGGCTGGTCCTCTTTTTTGGGCTATCCTGTCAGGCTTTTGCAAAAGCTGGTGTTGCAAATGGCGGGTTCGAACTTTTGCTGGCAATCATCGGATTCCTTCTTTTGGTGACAGGATTATATACGGGAATCGAATATCTGATAAAAAACGGCCGAAATCTGTTTAACAGGTTCAGGGCGATTTTGAAAGATTGAATCTACAATTCATTCAGACCTTCCGGTGATTTTATGGTTTTCGTTTGTTCCTCCCGGATAATCTGATCTCAGGATATTTATACCGGGACTGTAAATCCGTTATCAGCTGCAATCCCGGTTTTGATACTCCCTTCATTTAAATATCTTTGTAAAATAATGGGTCAACATCTAATCGATAAAATTCGCAGAAACCGGGGAATGGCCATTTATGCGGTATTGGCCACATACGCCGTACTGGCAGCTTTCATCATCACTTTTTTTAACGGTACCGGCGATTCGGGCGACAGCATCCATCATTACCTTTTCGCACGGTATGCCCCGCAACATATCGAACTTTTCTTCGACCACTGGGCCAAGCCACTGTTCGTACTTCTTGCCAGCCCATTTGCCCAATTCGGATTTACGGGGATGAAAATATTCAATGCCCTTGCCGGGTTATTCACCATCTGGTTCACCTACAGGACGGTACAACTATTGAACCTGAGGAATCCGCTGTTGGTAACGCTATTGCTGATCTTCGCCCCTATGTATTTCGTCCAGACATTTTCAGGCCTTACCGAGCCATTGTTTGCCCTGTTTATATCTATAGGCCTGTATTTTGTCGTAAGGGAAAAATTTGTACTTTCCTTTCTGATCATTTCGTTTCTCCCCTTTATCCGTTCGGAAGGGCTGATCCTCATAGGCGTTTTTGCATTGTATGCCATTGTGAAGAATCAATGGCGGCCACTACCCTGGCTGCTCACAGGCCATATCCTCTATTCAGTTGCCGGCTTTTTTGTGCACGGCGACCTGCTCTGGGTCTTTACCCGGATCCCCTACGCCCGGCTGGCCAGCACCTACGGCAGCGGAACCATTTTCCATTTTGCAGAGAAACTGAATTACGTTATCGGCATTCCCATTTTCATCCTCTTCTGGGCAGGTGTCCTCAGCATCATCCTGAAACTGGTCCGCAGGCAAATATCAAAAGAGATTTTCATCCTGGTTTTCCTGGGTTTCCTTTCGTATTTTATTGCACACAGCCTGTTCTGGTATTTCGGCATTTTTAATTCGATGGGCTTGCAGCGAGTTCTGATCGGCGTTATGCCAATGATAGCGATTATTTCCCTAACGGGATTTAATTTTCTGACGGAAGAACTAGCCCGGAATCACCGGGTAACCCGGAAAATTTCACAGATTGCATTGATGAGTTACATCCTGATATTCCCCTTTCTTTCCAATCCTGCGGCGATCAAATGGGATACTGACTTAAGCCTGGCGGAGGACCAGGTGGCTGCCACTGGCGTTAAAGAATTTATCATAAGTCACTACAGTATCACCACACCCCGGTTGATCTATTCGCATCCCTATTTAAGCGAAGCATTGCAGGTCGACCATTTTGACCAGGAAAAGAGGCTGGATTTGAATAAGGAAAACCTCAGCCGGTTGCGGCCGGGCGACCTCATCATCTGGGAAAACTGGTTTGCCGTAGTGGAAAATGGGATCTCAAAAGAATCCCTCGAACAAAATCCTGATCTGATAAACATTTTTAATACAACAAACAACAAAGGAAAACGAGAAATTCAATTTATCATTTTTAAGAAAAATTGATTGACAGTAAAAAGAATAGTATCGAAATCCTGTTTTCATCCCGGATAAAATGAAATTCACCGGTTTATCCCGTTCATTCACCGGAAAATCATTCAGGTTTAAAGCAGGTGCAGATACTTTTGCGCAAAAATTAATCACATGAAAGAAAAAGTTGTCATTATTGGCGGAGGTGTTGCCGGGTTGTCGGCCGGAATTTATTCCGCAATGAACGGATTCGACACCGAAATCTACGAGATGCATTCGGTAGCCGGAGGGCAGTGTACGGCGTGGGACCGTGACCGGTTCCGGTTCGATTATTGTCTCCACTGGCTGGTGGGAACCTCCAAAGGCCCTTTCCACGAAATCTGGCGGGAGACCAATGTGTTGAACGATCAGACCGAGATTATCGATCATGAGATCCATTCCCAGATCATTGACAACAAAGGAGAAAGGTTTACGATTTACGCCGACATCAACCGGTGGGAAGAATATTTGCTGAAACTCTCCCCCGAGGATGAAAAGCCGATCCGGAGCATGTGCAGGGAGATGCGTAAAAGCGCCAGGCTGGAGCCTTTCACATCAGCCCCGGAACTGCGCAGCCCGCTGGAATACCTGCGCCTTCTGCCTTCCATGATCCCTTTGATGTTCGTTGTGCAAAAATTCGGCCGACTGACCTGCGCCGAATATTTCGACAAACTCAATTTCAAAAGCGAAAAGATCAGGACAGCTTTTCATTCGTTGTATGGCGACCGGAATTTTTCCGCCCTGGCGTTCATATTCATGCTGGGTTGGTTCAACCAGAAGAATGCGGGTTACATCAAAGGGGGCTCCTACCCCCTGGCCCAGCGGATGCGGGAAAGATACGAAAGCCTTGGCGGCAGGATCGTATTCAGAAAAAGGGTGGAGAAAATTATCGTAGAGAAGAATATAGCGAAAGGAATAGTACTGACGGATGGCACTGTCATTAAAGCCGACCATGTGATCAGCGCAGCCGATGGATTTTCAACGATCTACAAGATGCTTGACGGCAAATACACTTCGAAACAAGTTGAGCATGCATATAAAAACTGGGAATTGTTCCCGCCCCTGGTGCAGGTTTCTTTCGGTGTCGGCAAAGAGGTAAAAGCCGATGCCCCTATTCTTCTGAATTTCTCCAAAGGGGTTAAGATCGGGATGACCGAGCTGGAATATGGATTCTCGCTGATGAATTATTCTTACGACAACACCATGGCACCCGAGGGGAAAACGACCATCGTCATGCGATATGAAAGTCCGTGGAAATTATGGGAAAACCTGGAAGGGGAGGCTTACCGTGCAGAAAAGGAACAAATAAAGAAGGATGCCGTTGCCTGCCTGGAGTCGATCCACCCCGGTATATCGGGCTCCATCGAAGTGATAGATGTAGCCACACCCAAAACGGATGTCAAATACACAGGTGTTAAAGACGGGGCCTATGAGGGATTTCTGCCCACCAGGGAAAACATGATGAAAGGATTGAGAATGCAGTTGCCGGGATTGAAGAACTTCTACATGGCCGGCCAGTGGCTGTTCCCGGGAGGCGGACTGCCACCGTCGGCGCAGACCGGAAAATGGGCAGTACAGATGATCTGCAAGAAAAAGAGGCAAAAGTTTATATCAAACCGTTAACAGACCTGAACCAACCAAAAGTATGAAGCAAACAGAAGAGATCATTTTCAATGCCTTGAGGACTTACTCGAATGTTCACCGGGGGAGCGGATACAATTCGATGGTGACCACTGAGAATTATGAACAGGCTAAGCTCAAAGTTCTCGGTTTCATGGGTTTGGATAAGAAGAGCCATAAGGTCGTTTTTTGTTCACCCCGCCAGGCCCAGATCATTACCTCCGGCATGAAGCCGGGCAGTTACCAGGTTCTTTCCAGTATCGATACAGGCCTGGCCATCGGCCTCCGGGCTATTACCGCCAAACGAAAAGCCCTTTCGATGGTACCTAAAATTACCGGCGGAGGCACTACGCGCTTGATTTCAGGCGACTGGGTCGTTTGGGCAAAGGCGCCTGATCGCCATGAAGCGGGAACACCATCAGTAATCAATGCTATCGCTTTTACGTCGGCATTGGATATGAAAAAGAAAACCAATGCCGGTGAACTAATCCAAATTAAACCGGAGAATACAGAGCCGGCACAAGATCACTTGGTGGAAAACGAGTATAATGACCTTAATGGAGAGGAATTGCTGGCATACCTGAGAGATTCGGTTGTCGGAAAGGATATTACCGTGGAAGCAGGCGGAGAAAATGTGACCTACCTGAACCTTGACCACGGCGCCAGCACCCGGGCCTTTTGGCCGGTCTGGGAAGCATACCGGCATGCGTTAAATGCAGGCCCGGACCGGAGATCTGAAATTACCGGGAATACGCGGCGGATAATCTCCGGTTTTCTCGGCGCCCCAGCAGAGGAGTACGATATCGTGTTCACGTCCAACACAACGGAAGCATTGAATCTGGCTGCGGAAAGCCTTTCACTGGAAGCTGGTGAAGAGACTGAGCCCGTGGTGATCAACACCGTCCTTGAGCATAATTCCAATGAGTTGCCATGGCGTTTTGCAAAGGGTATCCATCATGAACGGTTAAATGTTGATGCTCAAGGTTTTATCGATCTTGACGAACTGGATACGAAATTAAGCGAATACAATGAGCAGGGTCGTCATGGAAAACGAAGAGTGGCAATAGTAGCGGTCAGCGGCGCCTCGAATGTTCTGGGGACGTGCAACGATCTGGAGGCGATCGGTCGGATTACGCATAAGTACGGTGCACGTCTGCTTGTTGATGCGGCGCAACTGATGGCACACCGCCCGGTCGATATGGCCGGCACCGGTATCGACTACCTGGCTTTCTCCGGCCATAAGATCTATGCTCCGTTTGGCAGCGGCGCTTTAATCGTGCGCAAAGGGCTGCTAAAATTCAATGATCAGGAAACATCTCAAATCCATGATTCGGGCGAGGAGAACCTTGCAGGCATTGCCGCACTGGGTAAATCCCTCGAATTGCTGGAACGGGTGGGTATGGATATTGTGATGAAGGAAGAAATAAATCTGACAGCGCAATTCCTTGAAGGGATGAACCGGGTTCCCGGCATCCGGATTTATGGAATAAAAAGTAGTCTCGACAGTAATTTCACCAGGAAAGCCGGTGTCATATCATTTGATTTCAAGAAAATTATCGCACATACGGTTGCCAAACGCCTGGCCAATGAGTGCGGCATAGGGATCCGTTCGGGCTGCCATTGTGCCCATCTGATCGTCAAGCGGATACTTGGCGTCGCTCCGCCCTTCGAAGGCATTCAGCGGCTGATTGTACTCGCTGCACCCGGGTTGAACCTTCCGGGCGTAGCACGGGTCAGCCTTGGGATTGAAAATACGGGCGAAGACGCTGAACGACTGGTGAAATCACTGGAAACAATAGTCGGGAAAAAGAGGCGCCTGAACTAATGTTAAAGGATCCTTCTGTATCTGAGAACGGCCAGCCCGATGATCAGGACCAGACCGATGCCCAGAGCCCAGCCGGCGACGGGAATAGCCGCCTGGCCGGCACGGCCAAAGATAACAAAAGGAAATCCTTGCTGGGTCATAGTTCCGCTATCATAAGCTCCACCCCAGGCCGTTGTAAATTGTAGCCCGTTGCCGGTAGGGGCCTGTCCCAGGATGGTAACCGGAGGGGCCCACTCATATCCATAGATATCTGCTCCATCCGACATCCAGACCAGCCAGTAGGTGCCGGGGCCCAATGTCAGGTCAAATTCGCAGTGATTGACCATAATGGGCCGGTTATTGTCAGTAGGCGCTGTCTCAAGGACCCTGTATATTCCGGTAAAGCCGGTAGAGGTCATCCTGTTGGTTACAAAATCACCATAAATGATATTTGAGCCCGGCAACATCGGGTCTCCATCGTATATGGCAAAATAGACCGCGGTGAAGTTTGATGTGGAGGGTGAACCCGCCTGATAGGCATAAAATGCGATACCCACGATATTCCATCCACCCGGATCGGTAACGGTAAAATCATCGGCAATTTTATAACCCAGTGAAAACTGATGACCAAACCCGGAAACGGTCATGCCCAGGGAAGGATTTTGTAATTCACTGATATCGGCCCCATTATAACCGATACCATAATGAGTGATCAGCGGCCCGTTATTGTATAATTCCAGGCTTCTGACCGGCTCCATTACTGGTGCCTGGATAGTTTCTTTTACCTGCGGCAATACCGTACCATTATAAACATCGGCAACCTGTGCTACAGAGAAGTTATGCATCAGACAAATGCAAACGACGGAAATAACCGCCTTTCCGAGGGTATGGAATTTCTTCATAATTAATTGGTTTTTAAATTTTGATGCAATATAATGATTCGGGATCAGAAAAGCAATAAATTTCTATAAAACCTCACGTTCATTTTTCGGTCATTCACTTAACCTTTTCAATCGTTTGAGGAGTGGTGGATGGGAATAATGGAAGAAAACGTAAAGATCGTGCGGACGGAGATTACTTAAATTATTGACAGATAAACGGACGAGCGCATTCCGCAGGCTTTCCGCGTTGTGGTTCACGGCTGCGAAGCGATCAGCCTGGAATTCATGCATGCGCGACAGGATATTCAATCCCAACCCCGTAATAAGCGATATGGGAGTGAACAGAATGCCGAAGGCGACCAGTCCCAGGTGGAAGCTGGGCTGGCTGGCACCAAGGGCGCCCGAAAGGTGCGGATTATCGAGGAAGCGGCTGAGGATAAAAAGGATCAGGCCGGTTTGCAAAACAGAAATAAGCGTTCCGATCAGGGTATGCTTTTTCCGGTAATGGCCGATCTCATGAGCCAGGACAGCCACCAGTTCGTCGACCGGATGATCTTTGATCAGGGTATCGTAAAGAACGATCCGCTTTTTGCGCCCCAATCCCGTAAAATAGGCATTGGCTTTGGTTGATCGCTTCGAGCCGTCGATCACGTAGATATTTTTCAGGCTGAACCCGGTTTTACCGGCAAATTCCTCGATAGCGTCGCGCAGTTCACCCGGCTCAAGCGGTGTTTGTTTGTTGAACAGGGGCACAATGATGTTGGAATAAAATAAAGTCATCAGAATCGTAAAGAGGCTGATGACGCCCCAGGCGATGATCCAGAACCAACTTCCCGTGACGCCGTATATCCAGACGATCAAAGCCAGCAGCCCCCCGCCTACCACCGCTGCCAGCACCCATCCTTTAATCTTGTCCAGGATAAAAGTCCTGACTGTGGTTTTATTGAATCCGAATCTTTGTTCGATTACAAAGGTTGAATAGATGGAAAAAGGGGTTCCCAGGAAATCAGCCACCACCCCTATCGCACCAAAAAACAAAAGCGCCATCAACACCGGGTTATCTGTTATCGCCCTGACCTGGTTGTCGAGAAAAGCAAATCCTCCCAATAGAAGCATCAGCATGACCAGGATAAAATTGAAGGATTCAGTAAGCTGTGAGAACCAATGGTTTGCCTTCAGGTACTGTTGGGACCGCGAATATTTCTCCTGTTCATAAATACCCTGCAGTTCCTCCGGCAGTTTTTCGCTCCAGCACGTTGCGTTCAGGTAATCCAGCACTCTTTCGAGGAGGAACTCAAAGACAACAATAGCAATGATGAGGACAAACAGGATCTTTTCCATAAATAATATAGGATCAATAACTTCCGGCCCGTTTTCTGACGAACCACTCTAATGTCAGCAATCCCAGGATCAGGAGGAGTATCCAGCTTTTATTCAGCAGGTCTTCATATTTCTTGCCGGTGTATGTCAGCGGGCGGATATCCTCCCTCTCAAGTATTGCGGATGCCAGTTTATCCAGATCAGCCGGATAGAACATTTCCCCTCCTGTTTCACTGGAAATCTGGTACAGCAGGTTATGGTCGGCCACGGTATTCAGGGCTTCGAGGTCAAGAGAGAGCACAGAAAATTCACCGGTCTCATAAAGTGTTCGTCCGTCGAGGCTGGTTTCGGCACGGAAGGAATAATTGCCCGGCGGGAACGCGCCGGCATCCAGGTGGTAGGAATTGCCGGTTTTATTGAATACATAGGGAAATGTTTTACCTTCTTCATTTATTATACTTAACTGAACCTCCGGAAGTGTAGTTAATTCATAGTTATCATTATAGACTTCTGCATCGAATATAACGGGGGTTGTCTCGCGAAAACTGCCCGGTTGGTAGACCCTGAAGTTTTTCTTCTGGTCTTTCAGGCTAAGGTATTGTACCAGCTTATTTATCAATTCGTTAAACGATTGATGGTTTTGAAAACGGGCAAAATTAAAGAGTCTCCATTTCCAGAGTCCTTCGCCGGCAATGATGCCTTTACGCCCTTCGAGGGTTTCGTTGAGGAGGATGAGCGGGCGGGTGGTTTCGACGCTTCCGATACGCTGGCTGACAAGCACCCGGGCGGCGTTGGCCACCTGGTAATCGCCCAGGGGGGCCACCAGGGGCGGCAGGTCGGAAAGCCAGGAAACGGTGCTCTCACTCAGCGAAAAAGCGGAAAAGGCCGGATTATACTTCGGTACGGCCTCTTCGAACGACGGCCGGGCGGTTACGATGCTTAACCCCGGCTTCGACTGGTTAACCCGGGCCAGGTCAGACTGTTTTCCAAGTATAAACAGGACCGGGATGGCCTTTTCGGTTATTTCCCGGGTGATATTTTCGGCAGGGAAATTCACTGAAGGCAGTTGATGCAGGATTACGAGGCTGTAACTATCCAGCTTTCCTGTAAAATCATTCAGCGTGGAAACATCAACCTCATAATTCATATTTGATAATATCGCCTGGCGCAGCGCGCTTATATCGGGATGCGGTGCTCCTGAAAGGATGAGTACGCGGCTCTTTGCATCGAGCACCTCCACAAAAATATCTTTTCGGTTATTGGAATACGACAATTCCCCGTCGATCGGATCGATGATGACGGTAAATTTCTGAAGTCCTTTTCTTTTAGCTTCCAGCACGATCCTGAATGTCTGAGTAAAATCATCATCATTAACCTGAAAGTCCTGGGAGAACAGGACATTATCCTGCTGGACGATCCTCAGCCTGCTTTGGTTACCGGCGGCATTGCCGGCTCTGACAACTAGTTCCAGCGGGAACTTATTATTCAGGTAAACCATCCGGTTATAATTCACGCCTGCAACCACCAGGTCTTTCCGGATGCTGGTATCGCCCAGGGCGACTGTATAAACCGGAAAAGGTATATCTTTCGCCCGGTATAGTGGATTGGTCCCGGTATTGAATATCCCGTCGGATACAAGGATCAGCGCTCCTATGTTTCTATTGGTGTATATATTAACGATTTCACCGACTGCATTGGCTATATCCGTCGCTTTGCCATTAAAGGCTGCGGAACTGTTGTAATCTGCACTGCCATCCAGCCGGTACACTTTCTCATCAAAATAGTATTTCTGGGCTTCGCCCCTTTCGGTGAGTTTATCGGCCAGGTTATCCAGAATAGCCGGTAATTCACTTTTAACCGCAAGGGAATCTTTGTGGATGATCACCGATTCTGAGTTATCCAGGGCGAAAATCAGCAAAGGTTTTTCCTTCTCCTTTGAAGTGGTCTTGACAAACGGTGCCAATAACAGGAATGAAATAAAAAAGATGGCCAAAAAGCGGACAATGCCCAGGATGGTTTTAAGATAACCGGGGAACTCATTTTTCCGGTCGCGGAAATAGAGGCTCGTGGCATAGCCGAATGCCAGCGCCAGGCAGACAATGATCAGCCAGGAAGGTTGTCCGGTAAAGAGTTCGGGCATCAGATCAGGTATTCATTCCTCCGCAGACGTTGATCACCTGGCCGGTGACATAATCCGACAGGTCGGAGGCAAGGAACAGGGCTATGTGGGCTACATCCTCGGGTTTGCCTCCCCTTTTCAACGGAATATCTTTAATCCATGCCTCCCTGACATCCTGCGGCAGCTTTGCCGTCATTTCCGTTTCGATAAATCCGGGGGCAATGGCATTACACCGGATATTACGGGAGCCGAGTTCCTGTGCGATGGATTTGGTAAATCCGATCAGGCCCGCTTTGGAAGCAGAATAATTGGATTGCCCTGCATTACCGCTGACACCGACGACGGAGCTCATATTGATAATGGATCCGAAGCGTTGTTTGAGCATGTATTTCTGCACGGCCCGGGTCATGGCGAAGACCGATTTCAGGTTGACTTTGATCACCAGGTCCCAGTCGGCTTCGGTCATTCGCATCAGCAGGTTATCCCGGGTAATTCCCGCATTATTGACGAGAACATCAATTTTACCGAAGTCGTTCACGATCTGGTCGACAACAGCTTCAGCTCCATTGAAATCACTGGCATCGGAAGTATACCCTTTGCCTCTCCTGCCCATTGCGGCAACCTCTTTTTCAAGGCTTTCCATATTTTCATCGGCCCGCAGATCGGTAAAAGCAACATCAGCGCCCTGAGCGGCAAATTGAAGCGCGATGGCCCGTCCAATCCCACGGGCAGCGCCTGTTATGAGAGCGGTCTTATCTTTCAGCAGCATAGGTCAATTTTTTTCAAATTTACGAATAAAAAGCTAAAAATCATCGGGCTACAGCCACTTGACCAGGTTAAAATCCTGTTTATGTGCGAGCCATTCCTTTTTTGGATATAACCTGAACGCAAAATGGTACACGCCTATTTTCTCCATCGGGATTTTACATGTAAATTTTGCAACGCCGGGAGCCGAATCCACCATCTTCATCTCTTCTTTATGCATAATTTTATTAACGGTATCCATCTCCTTTTGTCCGAAAAGGATATCTAAACCAAGGTCTTCACCTTTGATCCCGTTGAGTTTCAGTTCTATCTCCGCGATAAAATTATCGCCCAGGTCGAGGGATTTCCGGGCCGGGTCCGGTACGGCGATCCGCCTGACTTCGATATGGTTCCATCCGGCCCTCATTTTTGATTTCCACGCTTCGATATCGCGGGCAAGCTGATAGTCATCACTCCGGATATCTTTCGAACGCCTGATCAGTCTGTCATAATATTTGTGCTGATAGTCATCGAGCATCCTTTTCATCGTATAATGCGGGGCGATCTGGGAAATACAGTTCTTGATATAAGACACCCACTTTTTGGGAATCCCGTTATCCCTTTGGTAAAACACCGGCAGAATCTCATCTTCCAGCAGATCATAGATTGTTTCGGAATCGAGCTCGTCCTGGAATTGCTGGTTGACGTAGGTCCTGGCTTCCCGCAAGGCCCAACCGGCGTGAGGCCTGTATCCTTCGGCCCACCAACCATCGAGCACACTCAGGTTCAGAACGCCATTCATAACCGCCTTTTCACCACTGGTTCCGGATGCTTCCAGGGGACGTGTGGGGGTATTCAGCCAGATATCGACACCGCGAACGAGCTTCTTGGCAAGTTCCATGTCGTAGTTCTCGATAAAAAAAATCTTCCCGGCGAATTCGGGCTTCCTTGACATTTCCACAATGCGCTTGATCAGGTCCTGGCCGGCGCCGTCAGCCGGGTGAGCTTTTCCGGCATAAATAATCTGGATGGGGAATTGTTTATTGTTCAGCAGCGCCGAAAGCCTTTCCGGGTTACTGAAAAGCAGGTGGGCCCTTTTATATGTAGCGAACCGGCGGCTAAAACAAATCGTCAGCGCATTCTCATCCAATGCATCGACCATCCTCAGCTTCAGTTTTGGGTTCTCCTGCCGCCGCGTCAGTTCATCCGTAAGCCGGTCTTTCAGATATTGGATCAGATCTTTCCGATAATGGTTTCTCAGTTTCCAGATCTCTCCATCAGGAACTTCCCGGATTTTCTCCCAGAATGACGCATCCGACTGATGTAACAGGTATTCTTCGCCGAAGTGCTTCCTGTAAAGGTCAATCCAGTGGCTACCGGTCCAGGTCGGGTGGTGAACGCCATTGGTCACATACCCGATATGCAGTTCATCGGCATAATATCCTTCATAAAGGCCGTGAAACATCTCCCTGGAGACCCGACCATGGATCTTGCTGACACCATTGACTTCCTGTGACATTTTAACGGCCAGAACGCTCATGGAGAATTTTTCCCCGGGGTCATTTTCCCGGAATTTGCCCAGGTTCATAAAATCCTGCCAGGAGATGTTCA
>ENA-UOWO01005158-UOWO01005158.1-activated-sludge-metagenome-genome-assembly--contig:-NODE-5158-length-13971-cov-9.945171_pt1 | contig 13971 bp, 12 predicted proteins | sample MGYA00238148_ERZ761564 | MGnify/ENA primary metagenome ERZ761564 (study PRJEB28885, sample SAMN05720194) | activated sludge metagenome | isolation source: Anaerobic digester | place: USA...
CTGACACCACCACTGACACCACCACTGACACCACCACTCGTTGCGCTAAGTCCAGACATAGATGCCCCTCGTTTTGTTTGTGAAACCTAGGATTCCCGAGCCCCCAACTGCCTGAGCAGTACCACTAGCCGCTGACGAGCGCCGCTGTTTGCACCGCCCATGGCCTGATAGCTGGCAATTGTGAAGTTCGGAGACTCTTGAACCAGCCGCGCCAGGGTCTCCTTGGCGTCTTCCATGCGCCCACTTTCCCCCTGAGCGAGCAACAATGCACGCAGGGTAGGTTGATGGTGCTTGTTCGCTTTCAACGAGCGCTTGGCAAACTCAATGCATTTCTCATAGTCTCGATTGATCGAATGCGCTGAGGCCAGCATGAGGTCATAGTAGTACTTCATAGGGTCAACCGGCGATAATGTGGCGGCCGTTTCGGCCTCCAGAACCGCAGCGTCAGCCGCTCCCCACATGGATGACCAGACGCTCTTGTAAAGCCACGCCAGCGACTCGTTGGGATTCAGCCGTAGCGACTCGTCAATCTGATGGATGGCTGCATCGGTGTCGCCAGACAATTGACACAGAGCATGGCCTTGTATCGCCAGCGCCAGCGGGCTCAGCGGTCTCACGTCCAGCGCACGCTGGGTTTGCTCAAACGCCAGTTTGGCATCGCGCTCCGGCGAATCACTCATGCCCCGAACCACCCGCATGATGTGCCACTTGGCCAGCCACGCACGGGGAATGGCAGAGCGCTGGTGTCGCTCTACCAACGCTTCCAGCGCCTCACGGCTGCGCTTGAAGCCATCAGCCGTTGACCGGTGCATCAAGGAGACCCCGCTAAGCAGCAGAGCACAACTGTCCAGTCGGGGCAGCGGTTGAATCAGCGCCTGTTGCACCTCGGTGTCCAGCAACGCACGATGCGCAGCCCCTGCAATCTGGTTGAGCAGCTCGCTTTGCGCCTGCAACAGGTCACCCACGTCACCCGAGCTGCGCTCGGCCCACGCGATGTGGTTGTTGCGGGTATCGGCCAGCTCGGCGGTGATAAGAATTTTGCTGCCACTCACCACATAGCTGCCACACAGCACGTATGACGCATCCAGCCGGTCCTGAATCTCGGTCATGGCACTGTCGCGCCCGCGAAATGCCGTTGTGGACAAACGGGAGATCACGCGCAAATCCGACGTGCGGGCCAGTTGCGCAATGATGCCTTCGGCAATCAGTTCGCCAATGGCAAAGTGCTCGGGCTCATTGCTGCGCGCCTCAAATGGAATCACCGCGACGGTTGGCCGCAATTCCACGGCGACTTCGCTGAGTGAACGCACGACGGGTGCTGCGCCTGCGGGCCCAACGCGGTAGGCGCGTACAGGCTCTGGCACGTGCTTCAGGTGGCAGTCGCCCAGGTCTTCAATGTCGCCGTCCAGACCCTCGGTAAGCTCGTCGCGCAATTCGGCGGATGTCACCAACTCTCCAGGTCCGGCCAGCGTCGTCAAACGCACGGCCAGATTCACATCTTTACCGTATATGTCGTTGTGATCAGTGACAAACGATGCGATGTGCGCACCCGCGCGCAAATGCAGTTGCTGCTCATGCGCCACGCCCTGGTTGGCCTGATCGGAGAACAGGTGAGCAGCAAACGCGGTTTTCACGCAGCCCTGCGGGTTGGTAAATTCGATCATCAAGCCATCGCCCAGGCTTTTGACCAGCCGCCCGCCATGCTTTGGCAAAAGCTGCTGCTCCACATGCGCCACGAAATGCTGCCACCGCCGCACAAACCCATCTGCGTTCTCCTCCATGAGCCTGACCGACTCCACGACGTCCATAACCAGTAGCACCTTGGTGCTTTGCGGCAGGGCCGAGGAAAAATCGAAAGCAGGGGAAGTCATCGTAGGCTGTGAGACAGAAGGGCGCCTCCTCATTTTGTAGGAGGAAATGTAAAACACCTATTTTGTCCCATAAGGGGAAACCCGCTACCTGAATTCCACCTTGGCCGATGGAATTTGCCCTGGCTGGGCGCCGCGGGTCAGGCCGGGTTGTTCGAAGTGCTGACTTCGGATGGCAGAAGTTCGTCTGCAGCCAGCTCGGGCAAACCCCGCAATTGAGCATACACCGGGGCAAAGTCCGGCGCGGTCATGTCGAATAGCTGTTCGAAGCTATCAATGACAAAGTAGGTCTGTTGAAAGGTGTCAATCTTGTAGCGGGTGCGCATGGTGCGCTCCAGCCTCAGGGGTACGCGGTTCGGTTCAGGGCTTCGCACGGCATGCTGCAGTTCGCCAGCCGAGCTGAGAATGCCCGCGCCATAGGCCCGCAGGCCTTCCCTCTGGCGGATCAGCCCGAACTCAATGGTGTACCAGTACAGTCTAGAGAGTTGTTCGCAGGCGCCCAGGTCATTCGCTTTGATTCCACCTTGACCGTACCGCTGCACGTAGTCAGCAAATACCGGGTTGAACAACAATGGGACATGGCCAAACAGGTCGTGAAATACGTCAGGCTCCACGATGTATTCAAACTCCTGAGGCGTGCGAATCCAGTCTGTCACTGGGAACTTGCGACTGGCCAGCAACGTAAAAAAAGGAACTTCGGGGATAAGCCCGGGTACTGTGACGATTTCCCAGCCCGTGGCACGGTGCAGCCGTTCGTTGATATCGTCAAAACGCGGGATGCGATCCACAGCGTCAATGCTTTGACCCAGCGAAGGCAACGCCGTGATGAACTCGTCACACGCCAGGCCTGGTAGCAAGGCCGCCTGGCGCGCAAACAGGCGGCGGTAGGTGTCGTGGTCTTGGGCGGTATAAGCGGCGTAATTTTGCGGGCAGGTGTAATCAGCCCGGGCGCGGGTGTAATCACCTCGTGGGGGGCGCTCGCTGGCGCCGTAAACCACGGGTTTAACGGCGGGCTGAGAGGTGGGTTCAGCGGCCATGTTGCCATCCCGGATTTAGGCGGTCAGCACGCCACGGCGCATCTGGTCGAGTTCCATGGTCTCAAACAGCGCCTTGAAATTGCCTTCACCAAAACCGTCGTTCCCCTTACGCTGGATGAATTCGAAGAATATGGGGCCGAGCTGGTTCTCACTGAAGATCTGAAGCAACAATTCACCGCGTTTGCCGTCGAGCAGGATGTTGCGCTGCTGCAGCGCCACCACGTCTTCACCGTGGCCGGGAATGCGTTTTTCCAGCAGCTCGTAATAGGTTTCACTGGTGTTGAGCAGTTTGACGCCGCTCATCTGCAACGCGTCCACTGAAGCGATGAGGTCCGTCGAACCCAATGCAATGTGCTGGATGCCCTCGCCGTGGTAACGGTCCAGGTATTCCTGAATCTGTCCGGCTTTCTCGTTGCCCTCTTCGTTGATAGGGATGCGGATCTTGCCGCAGGGGCTGGTCATGGCCTTGCTCTTCACGCCCGTGGCTTGCCCCTCCAGATCAAAGTAGCGCACCTCGCGGAAGTTGAACAAACGCTCATAGAAGTCAGCCCACTCGCCCATGCGGCCCCGATGTACGTTGTGAGTGAGGTGATCGATGTAGGTGAGCCCGTGGCCAATTGGGTTCAGCGCTTCGGCAGCGGGGATGCCGGGCAGTGCTTCGAAGTCCACATCAAAGAAGCCGATGTTGCCAATATCGCCGTCTTGGGCGCCATTTTTGCCACGCCACCTGTCCACCAGATAAATCAGGCTGTCGCCAATTCCCTTGATGGCTGGGATGTTGAGTTCGCCCGGTCCCGCTTTGCCTGCGTAGCCAAAGGCGCCCAGATCCAGCGCGCGCTCGTAGGCACTCTTGACGTCCTGAACTCGAAATGCAATGGCGCAAATGCTGGGGCCATGCAGACGTGCAAAGCGCTGGGCGAACGAATCCGGCTCGGCATTGATGAGGAAGTTGATGCCCCCCTGACGGTAAAGCGTGACATCTTTGTGCCGGTGCTTCGCCACCGGCCTAAAGCCCATCCGCTCGAACAATGCGCCCATGGCTACGGGGTCGGGGGCCGCGTACTCGATGAACTCAAAGCCGTCGGTTCCCATCGGGTTTTCCCACATCGTTTTGTCTCCGGTTGAAGTGCGTGCAACTTTACGGGCAGGCGCAGTGTGTTTTCCTGCAATTTGATGATTGTGGTTTGCACTAGACGCAATAAACCTGCAAAATTTGTACCATGGAAGCACTCGACAAGATAGACCGGCAAATACTACGCATCCTCCAAGCGGATGGCCGTGCCACCTTCGATCGCATTGCGGAGGCTGTGAGTCTGTCGCCCAGCGCCGTGCTTCGCAGGGTCAAACGGCTGGAGGAATCTGGTGTGATTGATCGGTATGTTGCCCTGGTTAAACCCGAGGCCGTGGGTTTGGCGCTAACGGCCTACATCAATGTCCGACTGGAAAAACATACCGAAAGCCACAAACGCAACCCGATGGACCTATTTCGGTCCAGTGTGCAAACCTGGCCGGAGGTGGTGGAATGTGCGGCCCTGACCGGTGAGATGGACTATTTGCTAAGGGTTTTAGTTAAAGATATGAGTGCGTACTCACACTTCGTTATGGATACGTTGCTAAAGCATCCAAGCGTGCAGGATTGCAAAACTAGCTTCATGCTGGACCGGGTAAAAATGACCACAATCATGCCTTTATAGCGCGGTCTACCCATGCAGTACGCATGCAGTACGTAGTGTCGTCTGGACTGGTGCCCCTATTAAATAAACCAGTTCTTGTAAGTTTTACATTCCTTTATCAGGGAAAACCCTTATATTGGAGGAATGGTTGATACAAAGGACTTTCTCAAAGCCTCCCTGAAAGCGGGGAAGGACCTCCTGAGCCCGCCGCTTGCTGACAGTCCTGCTGACGGAATGGAGCGCCCGGCTCCCTTGATGGTACCTATCCGTTCGCTGGGTGCAAATCACCGTGACCGGATTGCCAGCCACCTGAAAATGCTGGATGACCGCGACCGCTACCTGCGCTTTGGCTTTGCTGCGAACGACGAACAGATCCAGCGCTATGTAGATGGACTCGACTTTGAGCGCGACGAAATCTTTGGTATCTATAACCGCAAGATTGAACTGATCGCCATGGCACATCTGGCCTTTGCAGCCCAGCCTGGGCATGAGGCTTGTGCCGAGTTTGGCGTTTCGGTGCTGAGCACTGCGCGAGGCAGGGGCTATGGCGCCCGATTGTTTGATCGCGCGATGATGCACGCCCGCAACGAAGGCATAAGCCTGATGTTTGTGCATGTGCTGAGCGAGAACACGGCCATGCTGAAAATTGCCCGAAATGCCGGTGCAACAGTTGAACGTGACGGCGCCGAGTCACAAGCCTGCCTGCGCATGCCACCGGCAACGCTGGACTCACGCATGACCGAAATTGTGGAAGAGCATCTTGCCCAGACCGACTACCGGCTCAAGTTGCAGGCCAAACAATTCTGGTCTTTCTTGTCTACCGTTCAGGGCATACGCAAAGGCGCCCAGGAAGCACAGCAAAAAGTGCCGATGTAGTTGTCATTTAGAGATTCTTGGGGTGGTGCCCGGCAATCCGCTATCCTTACGGCTTCGCAACAACGGCATGTCCTGCCTTCGGCTGTGTCAGATCCACACCCCGCGCGTGCTCCCGAAAAGGAAGACAAGCGTACTTTTCTGCAAAAACTGGCTGAGTTCATACACCCGGGACCAGACTCTACGGCCGAGCTGATCGAGACGCTGGCTGAGGCGGAAGACAACAACATCATTGGCGCGGAGTCGCGGATCATGCTCGAAGGCGTGATCCGCATGGCCGACATGACTGCCGCCGACGTGATGGTGCCGGCCACCCGGATGGACCTGGTCAATATCAGTGCCACTTTTGATGACCTGTTGCACACGGTCATTGATACGGCGCACTCCCGCTTTCCTGTTTATGAAAACGAGCGCGAGAACATCATTGGCATCCTGATGGCCAAGGACTTGCTCAAATTGCAGCGGGCGCCTGAACTCAACATCCGTGCCTTGCTACGCCCGGCGGTGTTTGTACCCGAGAGCAAGGGGCTGAACGACTTGCTGCGCGATTTCCGGGGAAACCGTAATCACTTGGCCATCACCATTGACGAGTTTGGCCGAGTGGCCGGGCTAGTCACCATCGAGGATGTGCTGGAGCAAATCGTGGGCGAGATTGAAGACGAGTTCGATATTGCCGAGGACGAGGGCGATATCTTTGGGTTGGCCGACAAAACCTACCGTGTGAGTGGCGACACTGCCATTGAGCGGGTGAACGACGCTTTTGGCGTGACGCTTGTTGGATCAGACCCGGATGATCAGTTCGACACTATCGGCGGACTGATCGCGCATGAAATGGGCCACGTGCCCAAAAAGGGTGAGCGACACGCATTGGCTGGTCTGAACTTTGTGGTTTTGCACACCAAAGGTGGCGCGGTCAAGTGGTTCAAAGTGTCGCCTGCTGCCGACGTGGCTGCTTAGAGCGTGCGCGCTATCGGGGCAGTGCGGATGTCTGCCTCTCTCTTTCTTAGATTCGCTATTGTTCTAATAGCTGGATGTGCACACGCAGCAAGCGTCGCATGGCCTTTTTCTTCTGGGTTCTCGCCTGGCTTGCCGGTTTGGTGGCTGCAGTTGCTGGCGCTGGGCCTTCTTGCCTGGGCGCTGAACCAGTCTGGCACCACCTGGCGGCAGGCGTTCCTGCTGGGCTGGCTGTTTGCGGTGTCCTGGCTGACGGGCACTTTCTGGTGGCTTTTCATTTCCATGCACACCTATGGTGGCTTGGCTGCTCCGCTGGCGGCTATGGCTGTGGTGGGCCTTGCGGCGTTTTTGGCCCTTTATTACGCCGCTTTTTGTGGTGCATTTAGTGCTCTAGCTATCGCAAATAAAGCGTGGGGTGCTATTATTTTTGCAGCGTTCTGGCTATTGGCGGAAATGGCCCGAGGTGTCTGGCTAACTGGCTTTGGCTGGGGAGCGGCAGGTTACGCGCATGTAGACGGCTTGCTGGCGGGCTATGCACCATGGGTTGGCGCTTATGGCCTGTGCTTCATCAGCGCCTGGCTGGCGATGACTATTCCCCAGGCATTCGCTTGTGGCCCCTGGCAACGCGTCGCCGCGCTGCTGGTTTTGACGCTGCCCTCAGTGGCGCAAATGGGTGCAAACGAAAGTGACACTGCGTTTTCCAACTCTGCGGGGCGCCTGTCGGTCACCCTGCTTCAGGGCAACATCCCGCAAGACGAGAAATTCCAGCCGGGAACGGGTGTGGTGGAGTCCCTTCGCTGGTACGGAGCACAGTTGCAGGCGGCCAATACCGACTTGGTGGTTTCGCCCGAGACGGCCATTCCACTGCTGCCGCAGCAATTGCCACAAGGATATTGGGATGAATTGAAAGGCGCCTTTCAGGCGCCAGCCGGCACTGGATTTAAGCCAGCCGCCATCATTGGCATTCCGTTGGGAAGCTATGAAGATGGGTACACCAACTCGGTTATCGGGCTGAAAGGGGGCCAGCCGGCCATCTACCAGTACGACAAACACCACCTGGTGCCATTTGGCGAATTCATTCCACCGCTTTTCAAGTGGTTCACGGCGATGATGAATATCCCTTTGGGTGATTTCAACCGGGGTGCCGTTGGGCAGCCATCATTTGAAGTGGCCGGGCAAAGGTTGGCGCCCAATGTCTGCTACGAAGATCTGTTTGGCGAAGAGTTGGGTGCGAGGTTCGTCAACCCCGTCGCTGCGCCGACCATCTTTGTCAATGTCAGCAATATTGGGTGGTTTGGCAATACCGTGGCCATCGATCAGCATCTTCAGATCTCCCGCATGCGGGCACTGGAGTTTGAGCGCCCGTTTGTGCGTGCCACCAATACCGGCGCCACCGTCATCATTGATCACCGTGGCGTTGTCACACAGTCGTTGCCGCGGCACACAAAGGGCGTGTTGACGGGTGAAGTCGAGGGGCGTAATGGCGTGACGCCGTTTGCCTGGTGGATATCACGGCTGGGGCTCTGGCCGTTCTGGATTTTGGGGTTTGGGCTGGTTGCTACGGCAGCGCTGCAGCAACGGCGTTTGGCCAGAATCAGTCGGGCTTGACGCCAAATACCCGGTCTTTGGCGGGCTCGGGAAAAGCCGTTGCCAATTCGTTGAGAAACCGCGCCTGCACCTGGTAGCCGTGATTCATGTCGGGGTCTATGCTGGACACGCGGACCAGCATGCCATCTGGAATCAACCCTTTGAGCCCCAGACGGAATTGGGCCAGTTTTTGATCGGTTCGTGAAACCGTTACTTGGTCGCCGACAACCAGCCAGTAAGTAATGGGCTCCTGGCGAGGACCCTGTTTCGCCATTAGCTGACGGGTCGAAACCTGGCGACCAGCCAGGTTGAGATGCCCGGTGGTGTTGGACGTGATCTGGAACCCCTGCGCCGGATAACAAACCTCAGGCAAGTGAGCCCGGGTGCCATCAGACTGGTCGCCTCCGTAGGCGACCGAAAGCATGATGCGCTGGTCTTCGGCGTTGACGTACGTTCGGGTCAATGTCTGGTTGTAAATGCTGTTCAACAGGGCTTGTGTATCGGGTGACGGCAGGATCATGGGCATGCTGGTGTCAATGCGCCAGGTTCCGAACTGTGCGGGGAACAATGTTTCCAGATTGGGTTTACCCAGCGTGTCGGTCATGTAAACCGTAGGTTTGGTGAAGTGCGCCAGTGCCGCCGTAGTGAATATGGCGCACACCACGACAATCGCGCGCAGACGAGACCCGCTCATCATGCCTTGTCTTCCTTGAAGATCCAGCCTAAAACGTGGTCGGCCGCCAGCACGAACACAAGTCCCACGATAAAAAGAACCATACCGGCAAAGCCGTGGACAAAGCCTTGACCCGCAGCATCACCAAAGTGGTAGGTTACGAGTACCAGAATCATCACGCGCACGATGTTGGCTGCAAACGCAATGGGAATGACCAGAATCGCCAGCGTGATGTTGCGGGCGACGGATGTGTATTTCATCAGGTTCATATACAGAAGGCCCAAGGCCTCCAGTGTGAACATGGAGTTAAGGCCGGCACACGCGTCGGCTACTAGCAACTGGTATTGCCCGACGTTCAAAATGACGCCAACCCGGCTAACGGGATAGTTCAAGGCATAGAGCAGGTTGGCTGCAACGGTAGATACCGCTGACTTCAGTGGGCCGGTGACGATGGCCACGCCCGCTTCTGGAAAAGGGGTCATGAAGAACATGAAGAACAAGGGAAACCAGACCAGCCTGAGTGCCTGACGGCCCAGAAACATCAGGATCAAGGCAGTAATCACCAGCAGTTGCGAGCCCACTTCCAGCATCAGGAAGGACTGCGAACGCCCTAAAACATAAGCGATCAGACCCAGTCCCAGAATCGGTATGCCCGTCCAGAGCGCTGGGATCGTTGGCAAGGCGGCCAATTCGTGGCGTTTGCTGTAAAAAAGCCATATGGATACGGCCAGGATGATAGGCCCATGCCCCTGCTCATCAGTTGACCAGACCGAACGCGCCAGTTCGAAGTAGCTAGGGACGTAAAGCAACGCAAAACCAGCGATTAGCAGACCGAACACCACGACGTCCATGCCTGCCGGGAAGATTGGGTCACGCGAGCCGCTGGGGGTTTCGTTTTTGTCGGCTAGAACTGCGCTCATGCTGAAACGGCCTCAGTGGGCCGGTTCATAGCCGGTATTTGCGATAGGGTTAAAAGTATTGGCATTCAGGTTCAAATGGTCAGAGCGCAAAGTGACGGCTAAGATCAAGTGGGGAACAATAGCAAAAAATTTGATCATTCGCGGATCTTGCTGGCACCGAAAAGAGCACTATTCAACGGTTTGGGGCCTTTGATTACCTGTTTTACATTTTTGACTCGTTTTTCAGGCTCAGGGCTGGATATCGAGGGCCGTTGAGTATCATGACCAAAACCCGCCATGCCAAAGGCGGTTCGCCCGGGAAGCCCCGTAAAATCGGGGGCTGTCCCCCGGAGAACTCTCGCCTTTATGCTGACCTTTCAACAAATTATCCTGACATTGCAGTCTTACTGGGCTGAGCAGGGATGTGCGCTTTTGCAGCCTTATGACATGGAGGTTGGCGCTGGTACCTCGCATACTGCGACGTTTTTAAGGGCCATTGGCCCTGAGCCGTGGAAGGCCGCTTATGTGCAACCCAGCCGCCGCCCCAAAGATGGTCGATATGGCGAAAACCCAAACCGATTGCAGCATTACTACCAATACCAGGTGGTGCTGAAGCCCGCGCCGGCCAATATTCTGGAGCTGTATTTGGGGTCACTTGAAGCACTAGGCTTTGATTTGAAAAAGAACGACATCCGGTTCGTGGAAGACGATTGGGAGAACCCGACTCTGGGTGCCTGGGGTCTGGGTTGGGAAGTCTGGCTCAACGGCATGGAAGTCACCCAGTTCACTTACTTCCAGCAGGTCGGCGGTATTGATTGCAAACCCGCCACAGGCGAGATCACCTATGGTCTGGAGCGTCTGGCCATGTACCTGCAGGGTGTGGATAACGTCTACAACTTGAAGTGGACTGAAGGTTTGAGTTATGGCGATGTTTACAAGCAAAACGAAGTGGAGCAGTCCACGTACAACTTTGAACATAGCGACGCGGACTTTCTGTTTACGGCCTTCACCGCACATGAAAAGCAGGCGAGGCATCTGATAGAGGCACAGCTGGCTTTGCCGGCGTATGAGCAGGTGCTGAAGGCTGCGCACAGCTTTAACCTGCTCGATGCGCGTGGTGCCATCAGCGTGACCGAGCGGGCCGCCTATATTGGCCGCATCCGTAACTTGGCGCGCGCTGTGGCGCAAAGCTATTTTGAGAGTCGCGAGCGCCTGGGTTTCCCCATGGCTCCGCGCGAATGGGTGGCCCAGATGGCCCCGACGACGAAGAAAGCCGCGTAAGCGAAGGCGACAACAACAATGACAACCCAAAACCTTCTCGTTGAATTATTTGTGGAAGAGCTGCCGCCGAAGGCGCTCAATAAGCTGGGTGATGCATTCGCGAGCCAACTGGCAGAACAGTTGACAGCACAAGGCTTGGCCACATCGGACTCGGTCGTTACGGCCTATGCGTCTCCGCGCAGGCTGGCGGCGCATATCACTCACATCTGGCTCAAGGCGGCCGACAAGGCCGTGCGGCAAAAGCTCATGCCGGTTGCTGTGGGACTTGACCCTTCGGGCAACGCGACCCCGGCATTGCTGAAAAAGCTGCAGGCCCTTGGCGCCGACGTGTCGGACCCGGCTGCTGCTGTGGCCGCTCTCAAACGTGCGCCAGATGGCAAGGCCGAGGCGCTGTTTTTTGACAGCCTTGTCACGGGCGCCACACTCGACACCGGGTTGCAAAAAGCGCTGGAGGAGGCGATACGTCTGCTGCCTATTCCCAAAGTCATGAGTTACCAGTTGGAGTCTGACTGCGAACTGCCCGGCTGGACCAGCGTGAATTTTGTGCGGCCCGCGCACGGGCTGGTGGCGCTGCACGGCAACACCGTGGTACCGGTCAAGGTACTGGGCCTGAAGGCGGGCAACAGCACGCATGGACACCGTTTTGAAGCAGTCGTTGATCCGGTGGTGCTGAAAGACGCTGACAGCTACGCGACCACGCTGGCAAAGGACGGTGCCGTGATTGCGTCGTTTGCCCAGCGCAAGGCCGAGATTGCGCGCCAACTAGCTGCGGCTGCCGCAAAAGTAGGCGGAGGTTGCAAAGCCATTGATGACGATGCCTTGCTGGACGAAGTGACGGCGCTGGTCGAGCGGCCTAATGTGCTCGTCTGCGAGTTCGAGAAGGAGTTTCTCGATGTGCCGCAGGAGTGCCTGATTCTCACGATGAAGGCGAACCAGAAGTACTTTCCTTTGCTCGACGGTACGGGCAAGTTGACGAACAGGTTCCTGGTGGTCAGCAACATCAGCCCGGCTGACGCCAGTGCGGTGATTGGTGGCAACGAGCGCGTGGTGCGCCCGCGTTTGGCGGATGCCAAATTTTTCTTTGATCAGGATCGCAAAAAGACACTGGCGTCTCGCGTTGATGGGCTTGCCAAGGTGGTGTATCACAACAAGTTGGGTTCCCAAGGCGAGCGCGTAGAGCGTGTGCGTTCGATTGCGAAAGCGATTGGACAGCAGATGGGCGGCGATGTGTTGGCACAGAAGGCAGATCAAGCCGCGCAATTGGCAAAAACTGACCTTGTGACCGATATGGTGGGCGAGTTTCCCGAGTTGCAAGGTACGATGGGCCGCTATTACGCACTCAATGATGGATTGAAAGCCGACGTTGCGGACGCGATCGAAGACCACTACAAGCCCCGTTTTGCGGGTGACTCGTTACCACGCAATGATGTGGGTATTGTTGTAGCGCTGGCGGACAAGCTGGAAACCTTGGTCGGGATGTTTGGAATAGGTAATCTACCTACCGGCGACAAAGACCCGTTTGCGCTCCGCAGGCACGCTTTAGGTGTGATCCGCATGCTGGTGGAAAAAGACTTGCCTCTAGGTGTTTATCAGTTGGTCCAAATGGGTGAGTCGGCTCTTCCCAACCTGACGGCTGTTCTTGACTCACTTTCAGAATTCATTTACGACCGCCTCGCTAGTTCCCTGCGTGAACAAGGCTTTAGCGCCCAGGAAGTTGACGCCGTGCTAGCGCTGCGTCCACAACGTCTGGGCGACGTTCCCAAACGCCTCACCGCCGTTCGCGCCTTCGCCACCCTGCCCGAAGCCCCAGCCCTCGCCGCCGCCAACAAACGTATCAGCAATATCCTGAAAAAAGCGCAGGAAGTCGATGCACACGTCAGTGAAGTGCTGCTCAAGGAGTCCGCTGAAATCGCGCTGTACGCGGCCATGAAAGACGTGGCACCAAAAGCGAAAGCGCAGTTCGAGGCGGGTGATTACACCACTTCGTTGCAAACGCTGGCAGCGCTGCGCGCACCGGTGGACGCATTTTTTGACGGGGTGATGGTCAATGCCGAAGAAATGGATTTGCGCCTTAACCGCCAGGGGTTGCTGAAGAGCCTTCACGTCGCCATGAACCGCGTGGCCGATCTGTCCCGTCTGGCGGCGTCATGAAGCTCGTCATCCTGGACCGTGACGGCACGATCAATGCGGCGACGGCCGAGTTTGTGCAGTCGCCGGCTGAGTGGATTCCCCTGCCCGGCGCGCTCGAAGCCATTGCCCGGCTCAACCATGCGGGCTGGCATGTGGTGGTGGCGTCCAATCAGGCTGGGCTGGGTCGAGGCCTTTTTGATGTCGATACATTGAATGCCATTCACACCAAGATGCACAAGATGCTGGCTGCCGTGGGTGGCCGAGTGGATGCCATTTTTTACTGCCCCCATGCGCCCGATGAAGGCTGTCATTGCCGCAAGCCTGAGCCGGGTTTGTTTGAGCAAATTGCAGATCGGTACGGCATTGACCTGATTGGTGTGCCCACCGCAGGCGACAGTGCACGAGACTTGGTAGCTGGTGCGGCCGCAGGTTGTGAGCCGCATCTGTTGTTGACTGGCAATGGCGAGCCTTATCGTGACCGGCCGTTGCCGGAGGCCTTTCCGGTTGGTACGCAGGTTCACAATGACTTGGGGGCTTTCGCCGACAGTCTGATTGCCCGTAGCCATCAGGCGGCTGACGGTTCCTCCCGCAAGCGACATGGTTGAGGCGGGACGGATATGGCGCTGATTCGCTCGATCATCCACATGGTGTGGATGTTGCTCACGGTGATTCCGGTCGCATTCTGGATGGTGGCGACAGCACCCTTTTCTGGTGCTCAGCACATGTATGCGTCGGCCAAGGCGTTTCTTGCATGTGCCATTTACGGCTTGCGCGCTATCTGTGGCGTGAACTGGCGTGTGAGCGGTATGGAGAACCTGCCCGGGCTGGATGCCAACGGTCACCAGCTGCCAGCGATTTTGCTGGTCAAGCATCAGTCCACGCTGGAAACCTTTTTAATGCCGCTGATCATGCCCAGACCACTGGCGTATGTGTTCAAGAAGGAGATTCTTTACATCCCGTTTTTCGGCTGGGGCATTGCGCGCTGCGACATGATCC
>ENA-UOWO01005166-UOWO01005166.1-activated-sludge-metagenome-genome-assembly--contig:-NODE-5166-length-13961-cov-36.859054_pt1 | contig 13961 bp, 12 predicted proteins | sample MGYA00238148_ERZ761564 | MGnify/ENA primary metagenome ERZ761564 (study PRJEB28885, sample SAMN05720194) | activated sludge metagenome | isolation source: Anaerobic digester | place: USA...
ACGTGCTGTTCATCGACGAGATCCACCGCCTGTCCCCGGTGGTCGAGGAGATCCTGTACCCCGCGCTGGAGGACTACCAGATCGACATCATGATTGGCGAGGGCCCGGCGGCGCGCAGCATCAAGCTGGACCTGCAGCCCTTCACCCTGGTGGGCGCCACCACCCGCGCCGGCATGTTGACCAACCCGCTGCGCGACCGCTTCGGCATCGTGGCGCGGCTGGAGTTCTACACCCCGGCCGAGCTGGGCACCATCGTGCACCGATCGGCCGGGTTGCTGAACGTGCCGATCCAGGCCGAAGGCGCGTTCGAGATCGCCCGCCGCAGCCGTGGCACGCCACGCATCGCCAACCGGCTGCTGCGCCGGGTGCGTGATTACGCCGAGGTCAAGGGCGACGGCGTGATCACCCGCCGCATCGCCGACCTGGCGCTGCAGATGCTGGACGTCGACCCCGAAGGCTTCGACCTGATGGACCGCAAGCTGCTGGAAGCCGTGGTGCACCGCTTCGACGGCGGGCCGGTGGGGCTGGACAACGTGGCCGCCGCCATCGGCGAAGAAGCCGGCACCATCGAAGACGTGATCGAGCCCTACCTGATCATGCAGGGCTTTCTGCAGCGCACGCCGCGCGGGCGCATCGCCACGCTGGCGGCCTACCGGCACCTGGGCGTGGCGCCACCCCAGGCGGCGGGGGGGCTGTTCGGGGATTGAGGCGTCGGCCGGCTACTGCCAGCACTTCACCGCGCTCAGGCTGGCGTCGTTGCTCACCATCTGCTCACCCAGCTGGTTGTACAGGAAGCTGGCGCAGGCATCGCCCACCTGCGTGCCGCGGGGCGCGGCCTTGACGGTGAAGCCATCCAGCGTCTGGGCGGTGATCGACAAGTCGTAGTAGCCGCCGCTGGTGACCAGCGGATAGAGGCCGGTGGCGCCCAGCGTGGCGCCCACGTAGGTGCCGCGCTCGGTGTAGAAGCGCTCCATCTTCTGCGACAGCTCGACCAGCGACTGCTTGGCATCGGTGCGGCGGCTCTTGGCCACCTGCGCCTGGTAGCTGGGGTAGGCCAGGGCCGACAACAGGCCGACCACGACCACGGCAATCATCACCTCCACCAGGGTGAAGCCGCGGTGGCTGCGGCGTGCGGGCAGGCGTGTCATGGTCACTCGTCGATGTGGATCAGCACGATGCGGCGGGCTGGCGCGGGGGCGCTGGCCGACGCGGGGGGCACCTGCACGGCAGGGTCGAACGCGATGCGCACGGCCTGGCCGGCGCGCAGGCCGCTCGGGCCCCGCACCTGGCCGCCACGGCCCAGCACGCGCAGCGCGGTGGCATGCAGCGGCACTGCCTGGCCACGCACGGTCACCGTGCCGGCACGCAGGTCCACGGCCTCGAGGCGCACCGCCACCAGATCGAGCGTGCCGGCGGGCGGGCCAGCCACCGGTGCGTCCAGCACCAGCCGCCGGCCCTGTTCGGCCGTGCCACCGGGGCCGGCCACCGCCGCGGCGCCAGCCGGGCCAGCCAGCGCCGCCAGCAGGCCCGCCAGCACCACCAGAGCCAGAGGGGATGGGGTCGTCATTGCAGTTGCTCCCAGGAAGCCCGGCGCGATGGCACGCGGCCGCAAGAGCCGCCCACCCGCACGATGGTGCCTTCCGATGTGTTGATCAGCTTGAACTCGGCGCAGGGCACGGCCGGGCTGCCCGGTGGTGACGGCGGCTTGCGCACGATGGTGGCGGCAGCCGGCACGGCACCCACCTTCACGCCCGATGGCACGCTGCCTTCCAGGTAGTCGACGTTGTTGACGATGCCGTCGTCGTCCACGTCCAGCGCTGCGGCACGGTTGCCGGTGAACACGTCCACCTCCATGATCCACCCGTCGCCGCCGTAGGAGCAGGCCGCCGTGCTGGGGATCAGCGTGGAGATGACCAGGCGCCCGTTGCGCACCGTGGCCTCGGCCACCACCCGCTCGCCACTGGTGGGCAGCGACAGGCGCCAGCCCTTCTTGCCGGCGAGATAGTCGGTGCGGCTGATCACGTTGTCCCCCACCAGCAGGGCGTCGCTCGGCAGGCCCACCGCGTGGGTGCTCAGCCGGTAGAGCTTGCCGCTGGCGGCGGTGGATGTCTTCACCACACTCTGCACCTGCAGGTCGGCCAGGGTCACCTCGCTGTCGTTGTCCCAGATGCCGTACATCGCCTGCGTGCTGCCTGCGCCGTTGTCGGTGACGTCCACGTAGCGGCCGCTGCCCACCGTCACCATGTAGCCGCCCTGGGGGAACCGGGTGACGTCGGGCCGGGCCGTGATGGCCTGGCCACTGGCCGCGGTGAACAGCGCCTTGGGTGCGGCCGACGTGCCATACGCCACCTTCCAGCCCGCGGGGCTGGCATCGCTGATGTCGAACTTCCACAGGTTGCCGGCGAGGTCTCCGGCGTAGACGGTGTCGGCCACGCCGTTGTCGCTGGTGGAGATCACCGTCACTGCCGACAGGCCATTGGGCGACGCACCGCTGCCGGCCTTGGTGTCGATGCGGCTGATGGCGCCGGTCTCCAGGTCGACCAGCAGCAGCACGGCACGGCCGTTGGCGCTGTTGTAGCCATTGCCGACGATGGCGCGCCAGCGGCCGTCACGCATCTTGGCCAGGATCGGGCGGCCGAAGATGTGGCCCACGTCGGCATCGCTGTCGCCGATCTCCCAGCGCACCACCTGGCTGGCCTGCGCCTCGGTGAAGTTCGACGGGTTGGTGATGTCCAGCGCGTACAGCCCCGGTGCGCCGGCATTCATGCCCGACACCAGCATCGTGCGCCAGCCGCCGCCCACATGCACGTCGCCCACCGACGGCGAGCCGTCCACGGTGAACAGGTGCACATAGGGGTTGGTGGTCAGCGACGACAGCTTGTTGCGCACGGCCCATGGCACATAGGCGAACATCTCGGCGCCGGTGCCGGCATTGAACGCATGCAGCATGCCGTCGTTGGCGCCGACGTAGATCATCGGTGTCTGGCTGGCGCGGCCGGCGGCGTAGGTGGAGTAGCGGCTGGGCTCCATCGTGTCGCGGTATTCACCGGTGGGGCCGCCCACATAGACCGGCGCCGAATTGACGATGTCACCCAGCACCGACACCGCACGGTTGCGGAACACCGGTGCGGCGCAGCTGGGGCAGTTGCGGTCTTCGCGGGCGGTGTTGCCGCGCAGGAACTCCAGCCGCTGCGCACCGAAGTTGTCGACCGTGCCGCTGCCGTTCTTGTTCAGCGCGGTCACCAGGCCGATGTCGATCTCGCCGGCCGCCGGCGACGCCGGGTTGGCCGGCCAACGGAACGGCACGCCCCGGCTGCCCAGCGCCGCCGACGGCTTGTAGGTGAGGATCTGGCGGCCGGTGCTCCAGTGCTGCTGGTTCAGCTTCTGGGCGGCGTCCCAGTCGGCGGTGCTGCCGGGCTCGCCGGTGGCGCCCACCGGGTAGGCCAGCAGCTGGCCCGCCCAGTCGGCACTGCTGAAGCGGCCCTGGAACACCTTGGTGCCGTTGCTCAGCGAACCCGAGTTCAGCGACACCGACGAGGCCGCCGCGGTGCGCGAGATGATGTCGATGCTGATGCGGCGGAAGGCGTCGGTCAGCGCCGCCTCGTCGCTGGCCAGGTAGGCATTGCTGGTGCCGCCCAGCTGGGCCATGCGGTTGAGGGTGGCCACCGAGCTGGCATTGGCCACCGAATCGCCCAGCCCGATCACGTAGCTCTGCACGTCGTAGTTGGTGCCCGAGTAGGTGGTGTTGCGCAGCGCGGTCACGCGGTCGAACACATGGGTGGCGGCGGTGCCGAAGGTCCAGGTGCCGGTGACCGGGTTGAAGGTGTTGGCCATCTCGGCCAGGGTGTACATGCTGCCGTCGGTCTTGCCGGTGGGGTTGCCGTCGGTGGCCAGCAGCACGAAGTTCTTCTGGCAGCTCTGGGTGATGGGCGACGGCTTGCCGCTGATGCTGTTGGCGAAGTAGTCGCGTGCGGTGCCCAGCGCGCCGGCCAGCGGCGTGAACACGGCCGCGTTCTTCAGCTCGGTGGTGGCGTTGTTGTTGGTCTCGGTGGCCAGCAGGTTCATCAGCGCCGTGTGGTGGGCGGCCGAGTCGGCCGCCACCGGCTCGTTGATCACGCCGGCGCCGGTGATGTCACCGTAGTAGCCCCAGGCCCGCTTCAGCCAGAACATGCGGCCGTTCGGCGGCGTGCCCGGCAGGAAGCCGGCGTCGGTCGGCGTGAAGCCCCAGGTGCCCAGGCCACCCGAGAAGTTGGTGGTGGCCCAGCCGTTCCCCGTGCCGTGGTTGTTGTAGACCCGGTAGCTGGTGCCGCCGGTGATGCCGATGCCGTACAGCTGGTTGCCGTAGTTGCCGGTGTACAGCACGTCGTTGATGGCCGGGTCATCACCGCTGTGCCGGTAGGTGATGAAGTTGAAGCCGTTGTCGGGCTGCGGGTTGGCCACGCAGCGCAGGCCGGCGTTGCTCAGCGAAATGCCGGCCACGCAGTCGTTGGTGAAGACCACCTCGGCGTCGCCGCCGAAGTAGTACGCATAGGTGGTGTACACGCCGGAGCTGCTCAACGCGAAGCTGGACAACCCCCACTGGAAGGCACTGCGGTACGACGTGATCGTGTTGCGCAGCACCGTGCGCGCGATGTTGCCGCGGGTGGTGGGGTCGCTGCCGGCGATCAGCTTGCCGGCCATGGTGCCGTCCATCGACTGCGAGTTGTCGTAGACCACCAGCACGTTGGGCTTGACCGTGGTGCCCAGGAACAGGGGCGACTGGGCGAAGTTCAGCGCCTGGGCCAGCACCTGGGGTGACAGCAGCAGCGCAGCAGCGCCGGTGGCGGCAACCAGGGCGCCGTGCAGCGCCATCTTGGACATGGCTTGTCTCATTGCTTGACGTACACCGCTTGAAGCATCACGACCGTGGAGGCCCGGATCCCGGACGCCCGCACCGTGATGCGGTAGGCCCGGGCGCGTGGGGTGGGTGTGGACCCACCACCGATGGCCGCGCTCTCGCCCGGCATGGGCGGCAGCACGGGCAGGTTCTCGACGAAGTAGCGTGGCTGGGCTGCCAGCGCCACGTTGTCGGGCCCCAGCAGCGCCGGCGCGCCGGTGCGGCTGCCGTAGGCGCGTGTCGCGTTCCAGTCGATGGACTGCCACAGCGGCGCCGAGACCGGGTTGTTGGTGGTGTCCGACGGCGGGATGCACAGGCCGTTGGCGCAGCCCTCGGCAAAGCCGCTGGCGGGCGTGACATTGAGCTCGATGTCGATCTCGGCATCGCGGATGGCCGACTCGGCGGCCTGCAGCGCCACCTGCCGGTCGCGCTCATTGCCGACCATGCGCTCCTGGATGATGCTGCTGTTCATCGAGCCCAGGGCCAGCATGGCCAGCGCCACCATCATCAGCAGGATGACGATGAGCGAGAAACCACGCGCCGGGCGCGGAGGTGTCGGGCGCTTCACGGGCAGCAAGGGCAGGCGGTTCATGGCACGGTGTTCCGCAGCGAGACCAGGGTGGAGACCACCGTGCGCAGCTTCTTGTCGGTCGGCGTGATGGTTGCGCCCGCGAACACATAGGGCTGCGCGGCCGTGGACGGGCCGTCACCCGCGCCCACCAGCACCATCTCGATGCGGGCGCTGACCACCTGCGCCCAGTTGGTCACCTGCCCGGCATGGAAGAAGCGGTTGGCCGACAGGTTGCCGGCGCCATCCAGGCCGTCGTTGTCGACACCGTAGGTCACGGCCATGCGCTCGACACCGGTCACCAGCTCGCTGGTCTGCGCCTCGCCGTCGTAGGCGGGGCTGACATGCAGCCACAGCGCGGTCTCGCCGGTGCGGCGGGTGCTGGCGGCCAGGTAGTACACGCGTGTCTGCATGCGCCAGACGCGCGCATCGTTCGAGTACAGACGCGCCAGGTTGCTGGTGGACACGCCGGGCACCACGCCGGCGGCGCCGGTCACATGCTGGATCGTGCCGGCGGCACCGGCCCCGGCATTGGTGACCTGCAGCATCGACGCACCGGCGCAGTCGGCCACCATCACCAGGTCGCCCAGCGCGAAGTTGGCGGTGGGCGTGATCGACAGCGCCGACGCGCGGGTGGGCATCTCGGCCACCAGCGCCCAGGCCACGCCGGTCGGGCGGCGCACCAGCAGGATGTCGCCCGCCGCGTCGGCGCCCAGGCCGTTGACCGGTGCGGCCAGCGCCGGCGCCCAGCCGCCACCGCCGTTGCGCGCGCCCCAGATCGGCTCGCCGAAGTTGTAGAGCAGGGCGGTCGGCGTCACCAGCGTGTTGTCGACCTGGCCGATGGCCAGCGGCGCCGCGCTGTTGCCGGTGGTGACCACCGGCATGCAGCCGCGGAAACCCGACATGCGCAGGTCATTGGCGATGGTGTCCATCGCGAAGCGGCCGTTTTCCTGCAGACGCGAGCCCGACTCCTGCGCCACGAAGGTGTTGCGGCTGCCCATGTACATCAGGCTCATCACCGCCACCAGGAACAGGCCGATGGCCAGGCCGACCATCAGCTCGACCAGGGTCATGCCCCGGGCCGCGGGCCGCCACGGCGCCAGCCGCCGGGCCGCCGTCATGGCCGCACCCCCAGCACCAGGCGCGACGCCACGCCGCGCTCCGACCAGAACACCTTGACGGCCAGCATGGTGCCGGCGCCATCGCAGGCGCTGGACCCGGTCGAGCCATCATCGGGCGTGGCGTCCAGGCACACCACGCCGCTGCCGCCGGGCAGTTCGTTGGCCAGCGTGGCATTCCACTGGCCATGGTCGAGCAGCGCCATGCGCACCGGCGTGCAGTTGGCCGCCGTGCCGCAATCGGTGATCGTCTGCGGGGCACCCAGCGCGTTGTAGGCGCCGGCCACGGCCCCGGCGCGGTTGGCGCGCATGCGGTCGGCCATTTCATAGGCCAGGTTGCCGGCCTTGCTGCGCCACATCGAACTGCTGGACGCCGACAGACCCTTGATCTGCAGCGCCGCATAGCCCAGCGCACCCATGGACAGCACCAGGATGGCGATCATCGCCTCCATCAGCGCAATGCCGCGCCGCCGCGGGCGGTGGCCGGAGTGCAGGCCGGTGGCGCGCGGTGTCATGGCGTGCAGGTGTTGATGGCGACCACGTCGGTGGCGCCACTCGGCGTCACGGTGACGGTGTAGCCGCGCGTGCCGCCGCCGGCCCGGCACAGGGTGTAGACCTGGGCAGCCGTGCCGACCAGCGCGCCGGTGGCGCGGAACGCCACCTGCGGCGCGCCGCCCAGCTTGATCTTCTCCAGCGTGACGGCGTTCTTGCGCACCCGCGTCTCGGCGCTGGCCACCGCGCCGTTGCCGTCGTCGTCGACCGCAATCTCCCACCCGCCGGCAAACTCGTTGCCCGTGGGCCCGCTGCCCAGCGCCTGCAGCGCCACCATGCGGCCACGCTTGGCGGCCTCGGTGCGCGCCAGCGCCACCGCGGCGGCAAAGTTCGACTTGGTGGCCGCCAGCTGGTTGTGGGCGGTGAATTCCTGCATCGACGGCACGGCCACCGCCAGCAGCACCACCAGCACCGCCAGGGTGATCATCAGTTCGACCAGGGTGAAGCCCAGACGGCGCAGGGCGGGCAGGGGGCGAAGCGGTGGCAGTGTGTGCATGGGGGACCTCGACAACGTTGTTATCGGCAGCCCACCGCGCCAACCCAAGGGTGCCGGTCGGTAACGGATTGCGTCAAATGTGCGGACTTGCACGCACCGGGCGCACGGCCGGGCTCAAGTTGCGGCGCCGCGCGCCGTGGGCCACGCCGGGCGCACCCGGCGCAGGCCGGCGGCTGGCCGGATCAGGCCGGATCAGATCGGATCAGACCGAGGCGTCGTCGGCCGCCACGCCGTCGAGGTGGGCGATGTCGTTCCAGCCCACCAGCGCCAGGCCCTGCGGCGTGTGCAGCAGGCGGTTGATGCCGGCGTTGCCCAGCGGCCAGCTGCGCGGCCGGTCCAGTGCCACGTGGGTGGCGGCGCGGTACAGCATGTCGAGCACGCCGCCGTGGCAGACCAGCGCCACGCAGCGGCCGGCAAAGGCCGCCGCCACGCGGTCGACCGTGGCCAGGCAACGGGCCTGCAGCTGCAGCAGGCTCTCGCCGCCCGCCGGCGTGAAGGTGGGCTCACGCTCGCGCAGGCCACGCGCCTGCGCCGGCCAGCGGGCTTCGAGCTCGGCGTGGGTCAGGCCTTCCAGGCTGCCGAAGCAGCGCTCGCGCAGGCCGGGCTCGGCCACCAGCGGCAGGCCCAGCGGGCCCGCCAGCGCGGCTGCGGTCTGCCAGGCGCGCTGCAGATCGCTGGACACCACCGCGGCCAGGCCCTCGCCGGCCAGCGCCCCAGCCAGCGCAGCGGCCTGGGCACAGCCCAGGGCGTTCAGCGCAATGTCGTGGTGGCCCTGCAGCCGGCCCAACGCATTCCAGGCCGTCTCGCCGTGGCGGATGACGACCAGGCGTGTCGTCTCGATCAAGGCGTGCGCAGCCGGCGGTTCAGGGTGTAGGTGCCCGACAGCGTGGCCGCACCCAGCACATGGCCGGCCAGCGCCTCGCGCACCTGGGCGCCGGTGAAGTCGCCGTCGACGGCCAGGCGGGGCACGTCGACCGCGTACAGCGCAAACAGGTAGTGGTGCACCAGCGAATCATTGAACGGCGGAAACGGGCCGTCGTAGCCGAAGTAGCGGCCGGCCAGTGCCGCGTCACCGGCAAACCAGCTGGTGTAGTCGTTCAGGCCCTGCCGCGCCGGCCCGTCCGTGGCCGGGCCGGGCTTGCCCCGCGCGGCAAAGCCGCGGCTCCACTGGCCTTCGGCAAAGCTGGTCAAGGTGGGCGGCAGGTCCACCAGCAGCCAGTGGAAAAAGTCAACCCGGGGCAGATCGACCGGCACCTCGCGGTCGGGCTGGTTCACGTCGTCGGCACGGCTGGGCACGTCGAAATCGTGGCACACCAGCACCAGAGACTGGGTGCCGGCCGGCAGGTCGCTCCAGGCCAGCGGCGGGCTCAGGTTGTCGGAGAAGGCCACGCCCGCCTCGGTCAGGCGGCCGGCGGCAAAGCGGGACGGCATGGCTTCACCATTGCTCCAGGCAGCGCTCCAGATCTTCATCGGCTGGTTCCCAACAGGTCGCCTACACGCCCCACACCACCGGCTCGCCGGCGGCCGCAGCGCGCTTGAGCATGTCCACCATCGGCCACAGCCGCTGGCGCAGGGCCACGCCCTCGCGCGGAGCCAGGCGCTCGCCACGGGCGGCGGCCTCGCGCTCGGCATCGGCGCGGGCGGCCTCGTCGACCAGCACCGCCTGCTCGATGGCGGTCATCGCCGCGGCCATGGCCGCCGGTTCGATGATGCCCTTGGGCGCCGGCGCGCGGCCGATGGCACGCAGCAGCGCGTCACCGGTCGGGCCCATCATGATGATGTCGCCGCTGGCCTTGCTCTTGAACTTGTAGATCATCTCCGCCTCGTCCCCGGCCGGGCCAGGGCAAGCGGTGATTGTGCACCCGTGCTCCGGCCAGGTCTGCCGGCTGGCGCAGCCGATGTCAGCGCACCACCAGGCTCAGGCGGGGGCGGTTGCGGCGGCCGCGCGCCGGGCGCACGCGCTCCTCGAAGCTCAGCGCGTCCAGCGCCGGGGCGTACAGGAAGCCCTGGAACTCGTCGCAGCCCAGCTCCAGCAGAAAGGCGCGCTGCGGCTCGGTCTCCACGCCTTCGGCGATCACCTTCATCGCCAGCGCCTGGGCCAGCTGCACGATGGCGCGCACGATGGCGGCGTCGCTCTCGTCGGCCGGCAGGCCCTTGACGAAGCTGCGGTCGATCTTCAGCCGGTCGATGGGAAAGCGCTTCAGGTAGGCCAGGCTGGAATAGCCGGTGCCGAAGTCGTCGATCGCCAGCCGCACGCCCAGCTGCGACAGCTGGCTCAGCCGCGCCAGCGCGTCGTTGGCGTCGTGCACCAGGATGGATTCGGTCAGCTCCAGCTCCAGCAGCGCGCCGGCCAGGTTGTGCTCGCGCAGCACGCTGGCCACCCGGTCGATGAAGTCGGCCTGCTGGAACTGCAGCGCCGAGACGTTGACCGACACCGGCACCGCAAAGCCGTCGTCGCGCCAGCGCGCGGCCTGGCGCACCGCCTGCTCCAGCACCCAGTCGCCGATGGCGATGATGAAGCCGGTCTCCTCGGCCACCGGGATGAACTGGCCGGGCGAGACCTCGCCCAGCTCGGGGTCGCGCCAGCGGATCAGCGCCTCGGCGCCCACCACGTTGCCGGTCTTCAGGTCGATCTGCGGCTGGTAATGCAGGCGGAAGCGCTGGCTGGCCAGCGCCTGGCGCATGGCGTGGTCCAGCCGCATGCGCTGGCGCATGTCGGCGTCGTGGTGCGCCTGGTGGAAGCGGAAGCAGCCGCGCCCGCCCTGCTTGGCGCGCTGCATCGCCGATTCGGCATGCCGCACCAGCGTCTCGGCATCGCCGCCGTCGGCCGGGAACAGCGCCACGCCCACGCTGCAGGTCAGCGTGAACTGCAGTCCCTCCACCGAGCAGGGATGAGACACCGCATCCAGCACGCGCCGGGCGGCGGCCTCGGCGCCGCGGCTGTCGGCCTCGTGCACCAGCAGGGCGAACTGGTCGCCGCCCACACGCGCCACCAGGTCGCCCTGGCGCAGGCAGGTCTTCAGGCGGTCGGCGCAATCCAGCAGCACCCGGTCGCCCACGGCGTGGCCCAGGCTGTCGTTGATCTGCTTGAAGCGGTCCAGGTCCAGCAGCAGCAGCGCCAGCGTGCCGGCGCTGCGGCGCGCCTGGCGGATGGCGTCGGTGATGGCCTGGGTCATCTGCCGGCGGTTGAACAGGCCGGTCAGCGCATCGGTGCTCGACAGGGCCTCGATGCGCTGACCGGCACTGACCAGGTCGGTGTGGTCGCGGAACGACCACACCCGGCCGCAGGGGCGGCCGCGGCAGTTCTGCGGCTGGGTCACGCGCTCGAGCACCTGGCCCGAGTGCAGCGTGATGCGCTCGCTGGCCTGCAGCAGCGTGGCCTCGTGGATCTGCGCCAGCCGGCGGGTGTAGGCCTCGGGGTCGACCACGCTGCGGCGCATCCAGTCGTAGACGGCGTCGTCCTGCCGCTCGGTCAGCAGGCTGTCGGGCAGGCCCCAGATCTGCGCGAAGCGGCGGTTGAAGGCGCGGATGCGGCCAGCCAGGTCGGTGACCAGGATGCCGTCGGCGGTGGATTCCAGCGTGGCCTGCAGCTCCGACAGCAGCAGTTCACGCTCGTCGGCCTCGCGCTGGGCGGCGCTGCGGTCGTGCAGCACCGCCAGATAGGCCCGCGGCGGCGCATCGGCCGGGCCCAACGCGCACAGCCGGCGCGTCACCTGCACCAGGCGACCGCCGGCATCCACCAGCGCGGTGTCCGACAGCAGCGTGCCCGGCCCCTGGCGGGCAGGCAGCCCGGCGGCGGCGCGGGCTTCGTCCCACCAGGCCAGGTCTTCGGGCGTGGCGATCAGCCCGTCGGCCGGCTGGCCCAGCACCGCCACGGCGGCCAGCCCCAGCAGGGCCAGCGCCTCGGTGTTGACGGCCAGCACCTGCAGGCTGAGCGGCTCCACCAGCCAGGCGGGCTCGCCCAGCGCGTTGAGCAGGTCGCGCCAGCCGGGCAGGGCCGGCGGTGCGTCGGGGACGGTCGGCAGGTTCACGCGGCCAGTGCCTCGGCGATGTGGGCGGGCTCGGACGGCACCGGCTCGAAGAAATACACCATGCGCTGGCGCGGCGACAGGTAGTCGCGCGCGGCGGCGGGCAGCTGGGTGGCCTTCAGGCTGCGGCGGATGCCCAGGTCGGTGCAGGTGTCCAGGTTCAGCAGCAGCGCCTCTTCCACCGGCACCTTGGTGTCGCACACCAGCACCCGCGGCTTCAGCGGCCGGCTGCTGTTGCAGCTGACCACGGTGGCATAGCGGTCGTCGGTCAGCTGCACCAGCGAGCCCGGCGGGTACACCCCCATCATGCGGATGAAGGCGTTGAGCATGGTGGCATCGAACTTGGTGCGGCTCTGCGCAAAGATCTGCGACAGCGCCTCGTGCGGCGTCAGCGCATGGGCCACCTGGGCCGGGTTGCACAGGTTGTCGTAGCGGTTGATCAGCGAGACCATGCGCGCGCCCACGGCCATGCGGTCCAGGTTCAGGCGCGCCGGGAAGCCGCTGCCGTCGGCCATCTCGTGGTGCTGCGCCAGCACCGCCAGCGCGCCTTCACGCAGGCCCATGCGCTGGCCCAGGGCCACGCCCAGGGTCACGTGGTCGCGGTAGGCCTGCTGCTCGCGCGGGTTCAGCGGCAGGTCGGCATGGCGCACGCGGTCGGGCAGATCGAGCTTGCCCACGTCGTGCAGCAGCGCACCCACGCCCAGGTCGAGCATCTCGTCCTGGCTGAAGCCGAACACCCGGCCCATCAGCAGCGCGATCACCGTCACGTTCAAGGCGTGGCCCGACACGCGGTCGCCAGCGGCGTCGCTGATCACCCGCACGCACATCTCGCGGTCGACCATCAGCTTGTCGAGCAGCGCCTGGGTGAGGCCCTCGGTGACCTCGCGCGCCTGCTCGGGTGACCGCGGCACCAGGCGCTGGGCCTCATGCCAGGCACGGCCAGCTTCGCCGTACTGCTGCTCGCACAGCTGGCGGGCGGCGTTCTGCGCGGCCAGCGCGCTCTGGTGCGCGGCCTGCGGGCCGATGACGGCGGGTGGCGGCAGCTCGGCAACCGTGGCCGCTGCGGCGACGGGGATGCCGTCGGCAGCCGCTGCGGCATCGCCGGCCGGCGGGCCGGCACCATCGTCGGTGTGCGGCGCGCCGCCCGCCACCACGATGGCGTCCGCGTCGGCCACCTCGCCCGGCGGCTGGGGCAGCTCGGGCAGGCGGCTCTTCTCGGGGCTCCAGCGCAGCTGCTTCAGGCCCAGCCCGCGGATGGTGGCGATCTGGTCAGGGCTGGTGATCAGGAAGCTCGACAGCGCGAACGGATGCGCCCACCACCCCAGGTCGAGATGCACGAACATCCCGACCTGCAAGTCATCAATCACGACGTTCTGCGACATGGCCTGTGGTCTTCCAGCAAGGGATCAGGGGCACGGACAACGGGCCCGCATGGACTGACTTTCGGCAAGCCGGTGCCGGAACTTGAACCCCACGCAACGGCCCGTGACGGACCGCACGCCAGCCCGCCCCCCAACGCCCCTAACGCGCCGCCCGGGCCCGCCAGGCGCTGGGCGTGAGGCCGGTCTCACGCTGGAAGAAGCGGGTGAAGTAGGCTGCGTCGGCAAAGCCCAGGTCCAGCCCGATCTGCTTGATCGACAGCGTGGTGTACGCCAGGTCGCGCTGCGCCTCCAGCACCAGCCGGCCGTGCAGCACGCCCAGCGCCGAGTGGCCCAGCACCTGGTGGCACACCCGGTTGAGCTGGGTCGGCGTGATGCCCAGCAGCGCCGCCAGCTCGGCCAGGCCGGGCTGCTGGCGGAAGCGCGCCTCGACCAGCGCGCGCAGCCGCTGCACATGGGCCAGCGCGCGGGCACCGGTGCGCGCCACCGCCGCATCGCCCTGCGCCTGGCCGGGCAGCACGCGCCCCAGCTGCACCACCAGCTGCAGCAGGGCGGCGTCCAGCGCCAGCTCGCGCCAGCTGGCGCTGGCGGCGAACTCGGCACGCAGCTGGTCCACCGCCGCCAGCAGCGCTGCGGCCGCGGGCGCGCCGTCCGGCCATTGGCAGCACTGCACCTGGCCCAGCTGCGCCGCCAGGGCCGGCGTGCCGGCCAGCAGCCGGGCCAGGTGCTGCTCCAGCACGGTCACCACCGTGCCGTCGATGTCGGGCGCAAACACGAAGCCATGCGGCACCAGCGCCGGCAGCAGCAGCACGCAGGGCCCGGCCAGCGGCAGGCTGCGGCCGTCCAGCCAGGCCTGGGCCGTGCCCCGGGCGATGTGCAGGATCTGCACCAGCGCCGCATGCCGGTGCGGGCGGATCTCCCAGTCATGCCGCTGGCTGCGCTCG
>ENA-UOWO01005171-UOWO01005171.1-activated-sludge-metagenome-genome-assembly--contig:-NODE-5171-length-13953-cov-13.808462_pt1 | contig 13953 bp, 12 predicted proteins | sample MGYA00238148_ERZ761564 | MGnify/ENA primary metagenome ERZ761564 (study PRJEB28885, sample SAMN05720194) | activated sludge metagenome | isolation source: Anaerobic digester | place: USA...
CCCACCAATTGAACTGCCACTTCACCACCGCCCTTGTAAGGCACGTAGATAAACTTTGTACCCGTGGCTTTCTCCAGACCCGCTGTGACGATTTGATCTTCTTGCTTGGAACCTGTACCGCCCATTTTGAACTTGTTGGGGCCTGCAGCCTTGGCGGCCGCGATGTACTCACTCGCAGTTTTGTAGGGTGACTCAGCATTAACCCAAAGAACAAACTGGTCGAGCGCCAACATGGAAACAGGGGTCAAATCTTTCCAGTTGAAAGGAACGCCTGTAGCCATAGGCGTGGTAAACAGGTTAGACAACGTGATCACGATTTTGTGCGGATCACCTTTCGCCTCTTTGATTGCGAGGAATCCTTCTGCACCAGCGCCACCAGATTTATTGACGACGATCAGCGATTCCTTCATCAGCTTGTGCTTTACCACAATGCCTTGGATCAGACGCGCCATTTGGTCAGCACCACCTCCTGTCCCGGCAGGTATCACGAACTCTACAGGCTTGCTGGGCTCCCAAGCTGCCATCGCGGAACCACCAACCGTCAAAGCAGCGGCAGCCGCTATTCCGGTTACAGCAGTGTTTAATACTTTTCTGATCTTCGAAAATGTGGTGTTCATCACGTTGTCTCCTATGTTTAGTGAACTTGATAAGTACTGGGATATTTTTCTTTTTCACATCCGAACTTATCACAACCGCATCGTCTTGCGTGTCGATCAAAAAACTCTTGACTGTGATCAAGTTTGCCAAATTTACGCTTCGTGTCAGGGTTTATACGGAGATGCCATGACCTCATTGGCAGCGATGCTCGGCCACGCCTGAAGGCAAGTTGCCTGGCGTTTCAAAAGAATTATCGGAGAGAGACGTCCTGTCATGAAAAACTTGTCATTGCTTGCACTTTTGTTTTGGCAATTCATACCCGCGCATGCGCAATCCTGCGATGGTGGCCTCTACCTGAACCCCCAGGTCATCCGTGGGGAAGGAACATCTCAAACTTTTGCTGCGCTCAAGGAGCTGACCGAGTTCATTCGTCCAACGGGTTTATCCGTTTCCTCAGTTCTCAATATCAAGGAGACCCAGGACGTCTTGGCTGCGATCAAAAAACCTTCTCCACCGTGTTGGGTCTATGGCAACCCCACAGTCGGCCTTGCTTCTGGCTATCGTCCGGCGGCGGTTAACACCGCCCCCATTCAGGCGGCCGTGCTGATTCTGGCCGACGTCGGCTCAGTCAAGGATGGCAAGGCTGTCGAGCTTAAGGATTTGCCTCCTGCGCAACAGGCCATTGTGCTGTCAAAGCTGAAAACAACCAGCTGCTTTGGCATGAAAAGTGGCGTCACAACCACCCTGGTCAAGGCCGAGAACCTTTGCGGCACGGTTGTGGAGATCGTGCCTCAACAGGGCCTGGGGCAGAGTTATCTGCCAACCAAGGCTGCTTTCCATTGGCAAGCGGATCGATGGGCGGGCTTGATCACAAGACTCCAGAGCGCCCAATCGTCCACGCTGAAGACCCATTTCGGCTCCGATGAGCGCATCCACCTGGCTCAACTCGTGGTGGTACCGGCAGCCAATGATAGTTGGGGTTATGGGATATATGTGCACCCGGACGTATCCGGGGACTTGTTGAAGAAGACGGTTACACAGTTCACATCTCTTAAAACAACCGATCTGCTGCTGCTACGCGCCCTGGATCTGGCTGGCAAGTATGAGTTCGCTACGCCCTCAGATGCAGCCATTCGTGCCATGAAAAAGGCACTGGCTACGGAGCCCTGAGCCCAATCCAATTCAGTCCGTTACGGGTTGAAGACGAACACCACCACCCCCTTCGTCCATGGTTTTCGCCAGCAATTTGACCAACGCGTAAACGGTGCTAATGTGCGGCGTAGGCGTTTGGGTAAGCCGCCCCAGCTCCACAACCGATCCAACCAGCGCATCGACCTCCGGCGCCCGGCCCGCCTCCACGTCCTGCAGCATGGAAGTCTTGTGCTTGCCGACTTTTTCAGCACCTGCAATCCGTTTATCCAAAGTTACACGGAACTCAATACCCAGCTTGGTCGCAATCTCCTGCGCCTCACGCATCATGCTGGCTGCCAGTTCGCGGGACAGGGGGTATTGGCAAATATCAACCAAAGTCGAATGGGTAAGGCTGCTGATCGGATTGAACGTCAGATTGCCCCAAAGCTTAAGCCAGATTTCTGAACGTATATTCTCCAGAACCGGCGCCTTGAAGCCCGCATTGGCAAAGCACTCGGATACCCGCGTAACCCTGTCAGTTGTGGTCCCATCGAGCTCTCCCACCGGAAAGCGATCACCCTCAACGTGCTTCACCACGCCGGGCTGAATCAGTTCAGAGGCCGGATACACCACGCAGCCAATTACCCGATGCGCCGGGATATTTTTCAGAATCGCACCTGACGGATCCACACTTTGCACGGCGGAGCCTTCCAGCGCGGCCCCATGTTTATGAAAGTACCAATACGGGATGCCGTTTTGCATCGTCACCACCACCGTATCGGGACCAAAAAGCTTGGGCACATCGTTGGCAACCGCCTCCACCTGGTGGGCCTTCATGGCAAGAATAACCATGTCCTGCGGCCCAGTGGCAGCGTAGTCATTGCTGGCTTTCACGTTGCTGGCGACATGCTCTTGCCCGTCGTGCATGACGAGCTTCATGCCGTTCTCCCGGATCGCAGTCAGGTTGGCGCCTCGCACCATGAACGTTACATCTTCCCCGGCCAGTGCCAGCTTAACGCCAACATACCCGCCAATGGCGCCTGCGCCAATGATTGCAATTTTCACGTTGATTTCCCATAAAGTTACTCGAATCGGTTTGCGAGTGTGCCGACGCCGGCAATCTCGACTTCAATATGGCTGCCAGGCTTCATCGAGCCTACGCCGAGTGACGTGCCACACAAAATCACGTCACCGGGATACAACGTCATGTCAGCTGAAATCTTTTGAACCAGTTGGGCAACTGAAAATCGCATGTCGCTGATCGGAAACTCTTGCCGAACCGAGCCATTCAATGTCGATTTCACAACCAGCCGTGCGGGATCCAGGCCGGTGGCCACCACGGGGCCTAAGGGGCAAAAGGTATCAAATCCCTTGGCCCGGACCCATTGCGCGAAACTGGCATCGCGATTTAGGATATCTGCGTGCGTCACGTCATTGGCGCAGGTGTAGCCGAACACATGATTCAGCGCCTGCTCTTCGGCAACATTACTGGCTATCTTGCCAATCACGATACCCAGTTCGCCTTCGAAAACAATTTTTCCCTCTTGTGAAGGCATCCTGATCACCTCGCCCGGGTTGAGCCAGGAGTTGGGCGATTTCAGAAGGTACAGCGGTTCAACGGGTACAGACAGCTGCAGCTTGTCACCCAGGGCTTTGAAATTGTTCCACAACGCAATCACTTTGGAAGGTTGCGTCGGCATGAGCAACCTGACTTCACTCAAGCTCAGCACGTGCCCCGTGGGGCGTGCATCGACATACATGTCACCTTCATGTACGGAAATTGCGTCATCTGTCAGTGTGCCAAATCCAGTTTGGCCGGCACAGGCATAGCGAAGCCAGCGTTGCTGCATGATTTTTCCCTAATTCGAACATGGCGCCTGGGCGCAATAAGAAAGCACTTGGCGCGCCAGACCCGATGCGGGTATTTTTTTGCAGGGCTCTCACCAAATGCAATGTTTTTTAAGGAATAAATCTTACCAAAGCACTTGTTCCGAGCTCTCGTCCTGGCCAGGCCATACACACATGCGCGCCACAAGGCTTAGAAAATATGACCTCAGTGTGCGTTCGACATGCTCTCCATTCGCCGCTTTTTGGCATCGTGAATCGCATTCACAAGGAAGTCTGCGTCATAGGCTTTTAGCAAGTGAGCGTGTTGGGTTTCCAGGTAAATGCGGATTCGCTCACGTTCGTCAGCATTTACTTGAAGTCGGTGATGCGTAGCGGTGTCCCAGAACCAGGTCAGACCCAGTTCACTGAAGGCGGCGTTGAAAGCGTTGCGATGAAGCTCCGCATCCTGTCCTGATGGGCTCTGTTGGCTGGCAGCTTGGTACATGGTGCATTCCTCTTGATACTGAATACTGAAAGTGGTGGGTGACTGGTTGCGTGTTTTTCAACCCGACTTGCAGCGAATGTTAGAAGTCAATAACAATTAGCGATAGTTAAATGATTTCATGGTTATGATTACTAATAGCTTATGTATTGAAATACTGAAAACCCTATGCGACACGCCACCCTGCGCCAGCTCAAGGTCTTTGAATCGGTGGCCCGAAACCTCAGTTTTTCGCGCGCAGCCGAAGAGCTTTACCTTACGCAACCAGCCGTTTCGATTCAGGTCAAGAAGCTGGAAGAGCACGCCGGATTACCCCTGTTTGAACAGCTCGGGAAGAAGATTTTCCTGACACCTGCTGGCACCGAAATGCTACGTTCCAGCCGCGTCATCATTCAGCAGTTTCAGGAGACCGAGGAGGCCATGACGCACTTCAAGGGCATCTCGGGCGGCAAACTCAGCGTGGCAGTGATCAGCGCTGGGGACTATTTCTTCCCGCGTCTGCTGGTTGAGTTCGTCCGGCGCCACAAAGGCGCTACGCTGGATTTCGCGGTATACAACCGGGAGGAGTTGCTGGGCCGTCTGGCCGACAACCTGGTTGATCTAGCCGTTATGGTGCGCCCGCCCACCGATGCGGACACGGTGAATGCGCCATTTGCACCCCACCCTTATGTCATCGTGGCGGCGCCCGATCACCCGCTGGCCGGCAAAAAACGTATCCCGATGACAAGACTTGCTCGCGAACCATTCGTGGTGCGTGAGCGCGGCTCAGACACCTGGCACTCCATGCAGGAAGGCTTCGGCACCCACTTTGGCAGCCTCAATATCGCCATGGAAATCCGCAGCACCGAAACCATCAAACAAGCCGTGGCAGCCGGCATGGGGATCAGTTTTTTGTCTGCCCACACCATCAGTGGTGAGCTGAAATCAAAAAGCCTGGTCGTGCTGGATGTTCAGGGTTTTCCGCTGATGCTGAACTGGTACGTTGTCCATCGGCAAAACAAGCGGCTGCCCCCTGTTGCCCAAGCCTTCAAGGACTTTCTGATCAAGGACGGAGCAGGATTGATTGACCAGTTTCTGCAATTGGAAGCGCAGCATCGAAAGAATACCTTCGGACCACAAAACCGTAGAAAAACAGATGCCAAATGAGGCTATAGCCCATGTCGGATATGAGTGAGTAGCTACTATCTTTATATCAACCTAACGCGCCAGATGCAAAACACGCCATCCGCGCGCAACCGCCTGCTCACGCAACAAGGCATCCGGATCCACGGCAACCGCATGGTTGACAGCCTGTAGCAGTGGCAAGTCGTTGATGGAGTCGCTGTAGGCCGTGCTGTCCATATCCCGGAGCTGTTGCCCACTGGCCGTGAGCCAGGCCTGTAACCGGGTGACCTTGCCTTCGCGCATGTTGAGGATACCAGTGGCGCGACCGGTGAACACACCGCTTTCCAGCTGCGGGTCCGTCGCCAGCAGGTGCGCAATACCCAAATGGACGGCCGTCAGCTCGGTCAGAAAGCGGTTGGTGGCGGTGGTCAGCACTACTAGATCACCCGCGTTCAGATGACGATTGACCAGGTCAAGCGCCGAGCGCGGAACACGTGGCACAACGACGGTAGCTAGAAAACGCTGGCGCAGCGGTTCCCAATCTTCTGGCGAGCGCCCGGCCAGCGTACCAAGGTAGAAGTTCGCGAACTCCTCCAAGCCGACCGTGCCGGCCTTGTAACGCATCTCCATATCGGCGTTGCGCGCGGCAAAGGTGCTGCGCTCCAGCATGCCTTCGTCGATCAGGAAGTCGCACCACAACGCGTCGCTGTCGCCCGACAGCAAGGTGTGATCGAGATCGAACAGCGTCAGTTTCACGCTTTGCGCAGATGCCAGGCTTTGGGTCGTGTGAAAGTCTGAATGCCATAGGTGGACAGCGTGAGGCCAACACCCGAGTCACCATGGCCGCTCCAGGGCAGGCGCGGGCTGACGCGGTCACAGCAGTTCCAGTAAACGCTACCGGCATTGACCTGCTCCAGCAAGCCTTTGGCGCGTGCTTCATCGGGCGTGAACACTCCTGCAGTAAGGCCATAACGTGTGTCGTTCATCAATTGGACGGCTTCCGTATCGTTTGAAACCTTCTGGATGCCGATGACCGGGCCAAAGCTCTCCTCGCGCATCAGTTCCATGCTGTGATTGACGTTGGAGAACACGGTCGGCTGGTACCAGTTGCCACGACTACCATGGCCACCGCGAGCGCCACCTGTCAACAGTTTCGCGCCCTTGGCTTTGGCATCATTCACCTGAGCGTCCAGCACGTCCAGCTGCGGTGCACGGGTGATGGCCCCGATGTAGGTGTCTTCGCTCATCGGGTCACCTGACTTGAAGGTTTTCACCGTGTTGACAAAGGCATCTACAAATTTGTCGTAAATTTTCTCATGTACGTAGACACGCTCGACCGAGCAGCAGCTTTGCCCGGTGTTGTACATGGCGCCATCAGCCAGCGACTCAGCCGCGTTCTGGATGTCGGCATCTTCACAAACGTAGGTCGGGTCTTTGCCCCCCAGTTCGAGCTGGAGCTTGACGAAGCGGTCACCCACCGTTTGCGCAATGCGTTTGCCAGTGGCATAAGACCCTGTGAAAAACACGCCGTCCACTTTTTGCTCCAGCAAGGCCGCGCCTACAGCACCCCCGCCAACCAGGCAGATCATCGCGTCCTGCGGCACACCGGCCTCGTGGACTAGACGGGTGATTTCCAGTCCGGTCATGGTCGCGTATTCGGAGGGTTTGTACAGCACCGTGTTGCCCGTCAGCAGCGCGGGCAGGATGACATTGCAGCCCACAAACCACGGGTAATTCCAGGCCGAAATATTGGCCACCACACCCAGCGGCGTGTGCTGAATCTGCTCGGTCATGCCGCCTTCGCTGAACACCGTTTCCGTAGCCAGTGTGTCTTGTGCTTCCTTCAGGAAAAAGTCGATGCGTCCCAACAGCCCATTAAGTTCGTTGCGTGACATCTTGATGGGTTTGCCGGTTTCGCGCGTCATGGTAACGGCCAGCGACTCCAGATCACGCACCACACCGGCTCGGAATTTTTCGATGCACTCCTTGCGCTGCGCCAGAGGCGTGGCGGCCCAGGCAGGCTGTGCAGCGCGCACGCGGGCTGCTTTGGCAGCAACCGATGCGGCATCGTCTGCGGGTAACGAAGTGATCAGGGTGTCGTCAGCCGGGTTGTGGATAGCGAGTTGGTTCATAGGTGTTATTCCGTATCTATTCAGGCGGTCTTGCAGCGGGCCGCTTTCGCAGCAGCCAGAAAATCGAGAAGCACCGGTGTGTCATCCAGCGTGCCATGTTCAGGGCCGTGGAACTCGGGGTGCCACTGCACGGCGGCGACCCAGGCGTCTCCGGTGTGGCGAATGGCCTCAATTGTTCCATCATCCGGGCAACGCGCCTCCACCTTGAAATTGGGCGCCAGGTCCTTGATGCACTGGTGATGAACGCTATTGATTTTGTAGCTGCTGGCATGGGCCAGCAAGGCGCTGAGCTTGGTGTCCGGCACCACTTCCAGCGTATGGAAATTGCGGTCGTAGCGGTCTGCATTGCGGTGTTCCAGCGCGCTTGGGCGCTGCGTGGGAATGTCCTGCACCAACGTGCCGCCAAACGTGGCATTGATCAGCTGCAGCCCTCGGCAGATGCCAAACACCGGCTTGCCCGCTGCCACAAAAGCATTAACTAGCGCCATCTCATACACATCGCGCAGACGGTCACCTTGCCAGCGTGGGTCGATAGGCTGCTCGCCGTAGCTGCCCGGCCACAGATCCGCACCGCCGTGCAACACCAAACCATCCAGCCACGCGGCGTAATCGTCCAGCGTGATGTCGCCGCGTGCCGTCTCGCCCGTGGTGGGAGGAATCATCACGGGCAATGCACCACCCGACATCACCCAATGCGGCACCGACTGCTCAACATAGTTCAGCGTCTTCTTGCCAAACGCGGCGCGTGCAGGATCGGGATACAAATAGCAGGCACTGATGCCAATCTTCAAACGGTCCATGATTTATATCGCCGCCTTGAACAGCGCCTCAAAGTCTGCTGCCTTGCAGGGGCGCGGATTGGTCTGGTGGCAAATGTCAGCTGTGGCAATTTCCACCAGACGGGGAATATGCTCCGGCTTGACACCGTGCGCACCCAGCCGCCCGGTGATGCCAACGCTGGTTTTAAGTTGCTGGAGCCAGCCCACAAAAGCCTTGCCACCGCCAGGAACCTTACACACATGGGCCAGCTCGTCAAACTTCTCTGGCACGGTTTCATAGTTCCAGGCCATTACGGTGTCGATCATCAGTGCATTGGCCAGGCCGTGGTGCAGGTCGCACACCGCACCCAGTGCGTGCGCGCAGGAGTGCACGGCGCCCAGGTCTTTCTGGAAAGCTATGGCCCCCATCATCGAAGCCATCATCATGTCGCTACGCGCCTGCAAATTGTTGGGTTCTTTCACGGCCGTCAGCAACGCGGCTGCGGCAATGCGCGTGCCTTCCAGCGCAATGCCGTCACACAGCGGGTGGTAGGCAGGCGAAAGGTAACTCTCGATGTTGTGGGTGAGCGCATCCATGCCAGTGGCTGCCGTCACATGGGCGGGCAGGCCGAACGTCAGCTCAGGGTCGGCAAATACCACCTTGGCCAGAATTTTCGGGCTGAACACCACGCGCTTGAGGTGCGTGTCGTTTTCGCTCACCACACTGGAGCGGCCCACTTCCGAGCCAGTTCCCGACGTGGTGGGCAACGCTACGAAATAGGGGAGTTCGTTGTTGATGGGCCGCACCTTCGGGTGATCCCAGACGTATTCCAGAATGTCACCCTCATGCGTGGCCGCTACGCCCACCACCTTGGCCACGTCCAGCGCCGCACCGCCACCGAAACCGATGATGCAGTCCGCTTTGTGCGCCTTGTAAGCGGCAGCCCCATCCATCACCTGACTGCAGGTGGGGTTGCCAAACACGCCGCCGAACACTGCCACATCCAGCCCCGCCAAGTGGCTTTTGAATTCTGTCAATACAGGCAACGCCGCTAGCGCTTTGTCAGTCACGATGAGCGGTCGTTTGAAGCCCGCCTCCAGCAAATGGGCGGCCACAAGCTTGCGCGCGCCAGCACCGAACTTGATAGGGGTAGGAAAAGAGAAATTGGTCGTGGTCATTTGCGTGGCTCTATCAAGGGTAGTTAAATAATCTCAAAATAACGTTTCATTTCCCAGTCAGTCACACCGTCCAGCCACTGGCGCCACTCCCAGTCACGGGTGGCAGAGAAGTGGTCAACAAAGCCGTCACCCAGCCAGTCGCGGGCGATGGATGACTTCTGGAAATTGCGGGTGGTCTCGATCAGGGTGCGTGGTGCACGCGGAATGTGCTCGGCGCCCACGTTGGTTCCGGTGATGGGTGGAGCCGTCAGCTTCAGCCCTTTTTCAACGCCGTCCAGACCCGCCGCAATGACAGCGGCCATGGCGAGGTACGGGTTCACATCTGCGCCGGGGCAACGTGTCTCCAGCCGGGTGGCTTTGGGGCTGCCGGCTATCACCCGGAAGCTGGCGGTGCGGTTGTCCATGCCCCAGGTCGGTTTTACGGGCGCCCAGAAACCATCTACCAGGCGCTTGTAGCTGTTAATGGTGGGCCAGATCATCGGCGCGAATTCCATCATGCACGCCACCTGACCTGCAAGGTAGCTTTCAAACAGCTTGCTCATCTTGCGCGGGTTCTTGGCATCGTAAAACAGGTTGGTCTTGCCATCGGACAAACTCTGATGGATGTGCCCGCTGCAACCGGGTAATGGCTGGTGCGGCTTGGCCATGAAGCTGGGCATGATGCCGAACCTTGCGCCAATTTCCTTGGTGCCGGTTTTGAACAACACCGCACGATCTGCCTGCTCCAGCGCTTCGCTGAACCCGATGGCCGCCTCATAGACGCCGGGGCCAGTCTCCGTGTGCAGGCCTTCTACGGGCACGCCAAAAGCCAGCATGTCGTCCATGATGGCGTTGAAAAATTCGCGATTCTGGTTAACGCGCAGTAGTGAGTAGCCAAACATGCCGGGCGTGAGTGGCTCGGGTGCCACGCCTTTTTTGGCGGCCCAGCTTTGTGGCGTTTCCAGAAAGTTGTACCACTCGAACTCCATGCCTGTCATGACCTTGAAGCCCATCTTCTCGGCGCGTTTGAGCACCCGCTTCAGTGCCTGACGCGGGCACTGAGCATGCGGCGTGCCATCAGCATTGACAAACTCACCCAGAAAAAACGGCACGCCGTTGTCCCATGGCACGTGGCGCGCAGTGTTCAGGTCCAGCCGGGCCAGCGCATCGGGGAAACCATGTTGCCAGCCGGTCGCCGTGGTGTTGTCATAGGTGTTGTCCATCATGTCCCAGCCCAGCACCACGTCACAAAAGCCGAAACCACCGCCGGGATAAGGCTCTGCCGCGCCCAGGAACTTGTCCCGATGCAGGTATTTGCCGCGCAGGACACCATCAATATCGCTGACCGCCACCTTCACCTTGGGCGCACCAGACTTCTGAATCGCCGTGACGGCTGGATGCGGTTTTGAGCTGGGCTTTGAATTGCTGGCCATGGTGACTCCGGCGTTGGGTTGATCAAACATTTGACGTCGCATGTCTGCTTATGTCAATTGTTTTTTGCCAATTGTTGACAATTTTAGCGGCTGTGCTTCAATAGCGCTCATGAATGCCGCCCTCCACCCCACCATTGCCATGCTGCAGAGCAATTCGCTCACCATGGTGGTTCAGCAGGAGATAGAACGCGCGATTCTCGCGGGTGAGCACGCACCCGGCAGCAAACTGATTGAGGCCAAGCTGGCGCAGCAAATGGGTGTTTCACGCGGGCCAGTGCGTGAAGCCTTCCGCATGCTGGACGAAGCCGGCCTGGTCCGCACCGAAAAGAACCGTGGCGTCTTCGTGCGCGACATCCCGATTGACGAAGCGGTTGAAATTTTTGACCTGCGCGCCGCCATGGATGAACTGGTGGGCCGGCGGCTGGCGCTCAACATCACCGCACCGCAACTCAAGGAAGTTCGCGGTTTGGTCGATGCGATGGAACGGGCGGTGAAGGGCGGTGATGCCTACAACTACCACTTGCTCAACCTCAAATTTCATGACCGACTGGTGGAGATGGCGGGCAACAGCAAGCTCACCGACATTTACCGCAAGCTGATCAAGGAAATCTCGCTGTTCAGGCGCCTGAACCTCACCGACAGCTGGCTGCTGCCCATCGCACCCAGCGAACACCGCGAGCTGGTCGAGTCCATTGCGTCGGGCGACGCAGAGAAGGCGGGTCGCGCCATGTTTGCCCACACCATGGCCAGCAAGACACGCACGATTGAAAATGACTTGCGCCGTCAGGCCCGCACGCCTTTGGCCACCACCCCGCGCAAATAACCCAATGGCTCTGACCTGGCCTGTGGTAGCGGCAGTTTTGTTTGGCGCCCTGTTGCACGCCAGCTGGAACGCGCTGGTCAAGTCCAGCGTGCACAAAGACATGGACATGGCCGTCATCAATCTGATCGGCTCATTGCTGGCCATTCCCATGGTGGCCTGGTTTGGCTGGCCCGATGCCAAAGCCTGGCCCTTCATTGCAGCTACGGTCGTTATTCACATTGGTTACTACACCGCCCTTATCGGCGCCTACAGGCACGGTGATTTGGGGCTGACCTACCCGCTCATGCGCGGCCTGGCGCCGTTGCTGGTGGCGCTGTCGGCCACGTTCACGCTGGGTGAGTCGCTGTCTGCCCTCGCGTGGGCCGGCGTAGTCGGCATCAGCGCGGGCGTGCTGGTGCTGGGCTTGAGCAGTCATGCACGCGCTGCACCCAAAGCCATCGGGTTTGCGCTGGCCAACGCACTCATCATCGCGGCTTATACGGTTGTGGATGCGCTGGGCGTGCGCGCAGCAGGCAACGCCATGCAATACATTTCCACGCTGTTCCTGTTCACCGGCTGGCCGTTTGCCGTTCTGATGTATGCCAAACACGGGCGGGCACTAGGAACCTACGCGCGCGCACGATGGCCGGTGGCCACCATTGGTGCATCTGCATCCCTTGCGTCCTACGGCATTGCGCTGTGGGCCATGACCCGCGCTCCGGTCGCCACCATTGCGGCCCTGCGCGAAACATCTGTCTTGTTTGCCGTGTTGCTGGGCGCCTGGTTTCTGAAAGAGCATTTCACGCCGCGACGGGTGATCGGCACCTGCGTGATCGTGGCGGGCGTCATGGCATTGCGTTTGGGCTAGTTTATTTTCAAGGAGTCTGTTGTGAGTCTTCCAACCCATGCAGAAATCGTCATCGTCGGTGGCGGCATCGCGGGCTGCTCTACCGCTTACCATCTCGCGAAAATGGGCAAAACTGATGTGCTGTTGCTGGAGCAGGGCAAGCTCACCAGCGGCACCACTTGGCACGCAGCGGGGCTGATCGGCCAGATGCGGCCCAACCGCAATATGACGGTGATGAGCAAATACGGCATCGAGCTGTATGCCTCTCTCGAAGCCGAAACGGGTCTTGCCACTGGCTGGAAACAATGCGGCAGCGTGAATGTGGCCAAAACACCCGAGCGCATGAAGGTGCTGAAGAAGCAGACCGCCATGGCCAACGCCTGGGGTGTGGAGTGCCACCTGATTTCCCCCAAGGAAGCGGGCGACCGCTACCCCGTGATGCGCACCGACGATTTGCAAGGCGCCATCTGGCTGCCGGGTGACGGCAAGGCCAACCCGGCAGACCTGTGCATGTCGCTGGCCAAAGGCGCGCGCAACCGCGGTGTGAAGATAGTTGAAGGCGTAGAGGTCACCGGCGTCATCATCGAAAACGGCAAGGCCGTCGGTGTCAAAACAGTGCAAGGCGATGTGCGCTGCGAAGTGCTGGTGAACTGCGCAGGCCAGTGGGCGCGGCAGTTTGGCAAGCTCGCAGGTGTGAACGTGCCACTGTATCCGGCCGAACACTTCTACATCGTCAGCGGCAAGATTGAGGGCGTGCACCCCATGCTACCTGTAATGCGCGACCCCGATGGCTTCATTTACTACAAGGAAGAAGTGGGCGGCCTGCTGATGGGTGGCTTCGAACCTCTGGCCAAGCCGTGGCGGGTGGACCCGATTCCGTCCACCTTCCAGTTTCAGCTGCTGGACGAAGACTGGGATCAATTCGAACCGCTGATGACCGCAGCCATCCACCGTACGCCGTGCCTGGAAACGGCCGAGATCAAGATGCTGCTCAACGGCCCCGAGAGCTTCACGCCGGATGGCAACTTCATTCTGGGTGAAGCGCCCGAGGTACGAAACTATTTTGTGTGCGCCGGGTTCAACTCCGCTGGCATTGCCAACAGCGGCGGTGCGGGCCGGCTGATTGCCGAGTGGATCATTGGCGGTGAACCCAGCAGTGATTTGTGGGACGTGGACATTCGCCGCTTTGGCGCCTTCACCGGCAACCGCAAGGCACTGGCCGAACGCACCGGTGAAACGCTGGGTCTGCACTATGCCATGCGCTGGCCGCGGCAGGAGCTGCAAACCATGCGGCCGCTGCGCACCTCGCCGCTGTACGATGTGCTGGCCGCCAAAGGCGCCGAGTTCGGCAGTCGCAACGGCTGGGAGCGGGCGAATTACTTCCGACTGAATGGCGCGCCGACCCCTGCACACACGCTGGGCAAACCAGGCTGGCTGCCGTGGATGATTGAAGAGCAAAAGGCCACGCGCGAAACGGTGGCCGTATACGACCAGACCTCCTTCTCCAAACTGCTGCTGCAGGGGCGCGATGCGCTTGCGGTGTTACAGCGCCTGTGCGCCAACGAGATGGACGTGCCCGTCAACAAGATGGTGTACACCGCCATGCTCAATGAGCGCGGCGGTTTTGAGAGCGACCTGACCATCATCCGCCAGCAGCCCAAC
>ENA-UOWO01005172-UOWO01005172.1-activated-sludge-metagenome-genome-assembly--contig:-NODE-5172-length-13953-cov-5.618075_pt1 | contig 13953 bp, 12 predicted proteins | sample MGYA00238148_ERZ761564 | MGnify/ENA primary metagenome ERZ761564 (study PRJEB28885, sample SAMN05720194) | activated sludge metagenome | isolation source: Anaerobic digester | place: USA...
ATGCATTTAGACATACTCACTCCAGAACGAAAAATTTTTAATGGCGACGTCTATGGGGTTTTATTGCCCGGTGTAGCAGGCTATTTTGAATTGCTCGATAATCATGCCCCTATTGTAGCTGCATTAGGAAAAGGTCAAATGAAAATTTTGAAAGATAAATCAACAACCGAAATCTATAATATTGAAGGTGGTTTTGTTGAAATGAATAGCAATAAAACCATTATTTTAATAGAAGGTGCCGAAACAGTAGCCTAAATTATTTTTATTTTTTTAAAGAACGATCTATTTAATTATAGGTCGTTTTTTTATTTATTTGATTTGAGTATTTATTTTTGATTTCATAAATTTTAATATCGTTATGGATAAAATAATTGAATCAGCTAAAGAAAAATTAGCAGACCTTACACAAAGTGCAACGAGTTTATTTAACAAAGATGTTGTAGGTGTAATAAAAGATTATAGCATTGAAAAATTAAATGAAATCTGGTCACAAATTGAAGCATCTTCTGAGGTTTTTCATCGCACTGGCTATAGTGTTTTAACGATAGATATTATTCTTGGTATTCCACCTACTATGGTATTAAATCTAGAGCAAATTGAAAATATTAGTGATGAAGAGGAGGAAAAACTACTAGAAGAGAATAAAGATAAAACGATTCTGTATCCAATTTTAGTTGCTCTATTTAAGGCCAATGCTGTTCAGAAATCAATTAATTCAGTTCAATACAAATTTTCGGGCTTAACTATTGGTCTAGGTGTTTCGCCAAGTATTGATATGAAATTTAAAAAGGTAGTATAAAGATCCAATATAATTAAAAGTAAGCTTAAGCGAATTCTTAAAGTATAAGCACCAAGATCTTACAGTAATTCTTTAGAGCCTGTGATCGAACGTTATTAATAAAAAAGATTAAATCCAAATTTTGCACTAGCCCCAAAGACAAGTGCAAAGCGCAAAGAATTGTGTGGTGGCATTTGGGTATTGTGCTGACATACTTTCTACTATCAGTACAACCCTGACTTAGAAGTTTTATCGCAATTCACTTCAGAAAACAATTCACTTACTTTCGTCATTTGCATTCCTACTGCAAAATTTGGGGTAAAAAAAAATGGCTCCTAAAAAGGAACCATTTTCATATTAAAAGTATATTTAATTATTTATTACCAAAAGTAAATGTAGCACCAATTGCTAAACCAATTGAACTCATTGGCTCGCTATAAGCTAATCTATCAGAAGATGTTGTTGATAATTTATCAGTGTAATCCCATGATTTTGTGATTGCTGGGATAGCACTTAGATTGTCAACTCCATTTACAGATGATGCAGTAATTTCGCCTGATTTTAACCAAGATGAAGTTGAGTTACCTACAGCCTCAACCCAGATACCAATCATTTTGTTCAAACGAAATGAAACACCTAATGCACCTGTATAACCAAGACTTAAATTGCTTTTATATTCAGTTGTTTGTTCTGAAGTGATTGTACCTGAAACTGACTTCATATTTTGAGTGAACTTAGGTCCTAAATTAACCATTAAACCAGCACGACTATATAATCTGATTTTTTTATCATTGTCACCTGTTTTTAAAACAACGGCAGGTAAAACTGTAATGCCATTCGCTTTCATATCAGTTGTTGTAGTTGTGCCTTGCAATGTAGATGTTGACTCGTACTTGCCACCTAAAAGATATGAAGCAGCAACTTCAACACCAACATTTGGATTAAACATATAGCCAATACCTAATACTGGTGAAATACCTTTACCAAAAGAGCCTTTTACTACTTCTTGATCAGTTGCTGTTGTCTTTTTAGCAACAACTGTGTTTGCGGCTGGCATATTAACACCTACACCAATTTTTGCATAAAATTGTGCTTGAGCACTTGCTGCTAATACTACAGCCATCATCGAAAGAATTCCTTTTTTAATCATTTTTTTAAGTTTTGTTTCGGCAAAAGTAGAGCAAACATGTATGCAAAAAATGATAGGTATTAATTTATAACGTTGCTTTAACGCTGTGTCAATACAAGGTTAAAGAGGATTTATTTTTACTTTATTAATTGAAAATAGTTCTCAACCATTTGTTTATAATAAGGTTTTAATTCAGCAGGAACTGTTTTGTAATAATCAATCACTGATTGTTTATTTTTTAAAATATCTTTTAATTGTTGTGGTATTTCTCTTGTTTGTTCTTTCGCAGAATTTGACTCTCTTTCTTCGCCTTGTTCTTGCTGACGAAGAGCATCTTTTGCTTCCAATAATCTATTTAAGATTTCAGATTGGCGTTGCAATAAATCATTGGTAATTCGACGGTTAACAATATCTGTTTCATTGCGGTCCATTTCTGTTTGGATTTTAGTTAGGTTAGGATTACTTTTTCCATCCTTACGAAGTTGATTATTAATATCATTCAATTGTTTTCGAAGTGCAGATTGTTGTGCTGCAATTTTTGCCATTTGTTCACTTTCGCCACCGCCTTCTTCCTCACCGTTATCTCCTTCTTTACCTTCTTTTCCATCCTTACCTAATTTGTCTCCAGGTTTGTCTCCAGGTTTATCTCCAGGTTTATCGCCTGGTTTGTCGCCCGGTTTTTTACCTTTAGCCATTTTGTCTTTTAATTGTTTCATGGCATCGCCCAATTTTTCTTGTTTGCTAATAATATCACCTAATTGCATACCTAAACCTTTGCCACTTTTTTTAGAAGGCTTACTACCTGGTTTATTGCAAGAACCATTTGATTCGCCTTCTTTTTTCTTTTGCTCGGCCTGCTGATCCATTAATGATTGGAGTACTTCGTTTAGCATAAGCGCTAAATTATTGGCGCCCGTCATTGTATACTGTTGATCAACAGAAGCTTGTGGTACATTTCGTTGTTCAAGAAAGGTGATTCCAGATTCCATTCGATTATTAATGCCGTCAATTTCTTTATTCACTGTTGAAGAAATCATTGCAAGTCGTTTACTTAGAACAAATAAACTATCAGCAATCATTTTACTATCTTGCTTTAATTTTTGTTGTGTTTTTATATTTTGAACAAACTTAGGATCAGAGATAGCGGTTGTTTTTACATCGTTGATTAAGTCTTCTTGAGAAAACGACATTCTGATTAAATTTTGTAAGATTTGACGTGTTGCTTTTACATCTATTTCAAGTTCATCGGCACCACCACCATCTGCAGATTCTTTCATTTTTTTTGCAAGTTTGTCTAAACTCTCCTTTGCCTTTTTTTGAGATTTTGAAGCTTTACTTTTATTGCCACTTTTTAGTTCTTCCGAACTTTTTTCCATATTGTCTTCTGCATCTTTTTCATCCTTTTTCATATCCTCCAAATCCTTCTTATTCTCCATACTCTCATTCAACTTGGCCAAATCTTCCATGTCTTTTTTAAGAGCATCCATTTCTTTATTTAATTCATCTTGTTTTTTCTTAAGTTCTTCATTTGATTTAGTGCCTGCTTCAGTTTCTTTATTAAGCTCATCTTGCTTTTTTGAAAGTTCTTCGGCCTTTTTTGCGATATCTTCCATTCTCATATCACGTTCTAATTGCTTCATCATTTCAACCATGCGATCTAAATCTTTTTCCATTGATTCATTATCTTGCTCAGTTTGTTTAAGCTCTTCAAACAGTTTATCCTTATCCAAGAGTTTCATCAACTCTTCCATTTTTTTCATGTGTTCGTCTAGCTTATTATTATTTAATTCATCAAGCAGTTTGGATACATCTTCTTGCTTTTCTTTAATTTTATCTGAATGAGGTTTCTCATTCGCCTGCTTCATATTTTGTTCAAATTTCTTTTTTATATTTTCTATTTGCTTTTGAACATTTTCATTTCTTTCCATCATCTCTTCCATCTTCTTTTTATCTTCCCAGTCAAGTTCATTTTTTTGAAGAAGTTTTTCCTCCATTTTTTTGATATCCTTATCCATTTTGTCGTTTTGCTTCGACGCATCATTTAAATCTTTATTGATTTCTTCTTGATTTTTTTCAATAATAGAATCTAGTTTTTGCACAGTTGGTTTGTCATAATTGAATGTGACACTTTTGGCACATTTGCTTCCGTTTACTGCGTCGTTGTCGCATGCTGAAAAATGATAAGTAAGTTTATCGCCTGCATCTAAATTGAGTTCACTAATATCTAAGAATTGATTAAACTGAACAGAAGCACCTGATTTAATTGGAACAGAAATGGAGCCGTTTCGAGGAGCGCCATTTTGCAAACCTTTGTCATTCGTTTTTTGTATGCTATAATTAAGTGATACATTTCGAATACCATAATCATCTCCAGCCTCGCCTACAAATAATACATATTCGCCGGTTAATGAATCATTGTATTGCTGGATATTGATTGAAGGAAACTGATCAGGAATAACTGAAACGCTGTAGTGAAGAGAATCTTTTCTTTCAATTTGTTTGTTTGAAACGATGATTGAATAATTAGTATCTCTCATAAATTTATAACCATAAAAGAAACTACTACCTTGTTTACCCATAGATATAGGGTTTTTGCCTCCTAAGGCAAATTCTATATTATCTGTGCTTTCTGTATTGAATACCCACCCAAGAGAGGTACCTTGTGGTGCTATAATATCTCCAATATTGTCAAGCACTTCATCTTTTCTGCCGGTATATTCGGGATAATCCACTGAAACTTTAAATTGTTTGATTACTGGTTTTTGTAATATTTTCAAAGAATAAGATTCACTGTTAAACCCTGCAGCAGCAAAATTGAATTTAATTTCTTTTGATACTTTATAAAAAGTATGAGAGAAGATATTTCCTTCTTTTTTTTGCATCATTACTTCCTGCCCATTATAATTAATCATTACATTTTCTGGCAAGGTTCTTCCATTCATTTTTACTTGTATTTCTAAATCTTCAAACTGTGGAATGCTTAATTTTTTAGATAGTAGTTCAAATGAAAAAGGAGCTTTAGGCTCAAATTTTTGTGAAGGAGCTAACAATCGTTGAGCAGACTCTTTGAAAACATTAGGTGCTGCAAAAAGTATAAACAAACCTGCCAATAGTGGAATGAGAAGGAAGGGTAGATATTTTTTATTTGTGGCTAAATTAATAGCAGATTGAAAAGGAATTGGCGTTAGCTCCTTTGTTTTTTGCTCGATACTGGCTTCAATAAGTTCTTTACTTGTTTCATCATTAACACGTTGCTTTAGTTGAAGTACATTTAAAAGTTTGTCTTGAACGTTCGGAAAATGTATCCCAATAATTTGTGCAGCTTTTTCATGTGAAATAACCTTGCCCAATTTCTGCATTTGTAGTAATGGAAAAAGGATAAGATAAACAACAGCAAAACCACCAAGACCAACAAAGCAACTCAATAATGAATAACGAATCCAAGACGGAAAATAGAAATAATATTCACCGATACTAACCACCAAATAATAAGCCAATGCAGCAGCTAAAAAAATAAGAACGCCTCGCAATAATTTATTGGCATAGTATTTTCGAATAAAGGCATCGAGACGGGCAATTAAATATTGATAATTGTTCATGTATAATTTTAGTTTTTCTTCACAGTAATCATTCAAAAGGCTTTTGCTGTTTTTATAACTTGAGAAACAACAAATTGCCTAGTTCGCAGGACATGCAAGTTACTGAATGTAAGATTCTAACAAATTTTTATTTCTTTATATTTTGTGAAAATTTATATAAGATTTGAGTCGAATTTGTTCAATTAGATCTAATTTTTTTACATATCTCAACCCAAGCTAATCAATGATCTTTCGTGACCATTTTAATAAAATCTTTCATTCCTTCTGTAGCAGGTTTTTCAATAAAGGTGATATTACCTCTCTGAATTGAAGGTGATTTTTTATCGATAACATATATTGGTAAATAGGGCGGCGCATATCTAACTAATGAAGCTGCAGGGTAAACAACCAAACTTGTGCCAATAATTAAAAAAATATCAGCGTCTTGAGTTATTTTTATGGCTGTATCCATCATGGGTACTGGCTCATTGAACCACACGATATGTGGCCGTAATTGATGGCCATCTTGCGCTTTGTCACCAACATGGATATCATCAAATATTGGTGAAATCAATGTTTCGTCAAATTCGCTTCGCATTTTTAATATTTCTCCATGCAAGTGTAATACCTTTCTCGAGCCTGCACGTTCATGCAAATCATCAATATTTTGAGTGATAATTTCAATATCAAATTTTTCTTGCAATGCAGCAATTAAAAGATGTGCCTGATTTGGTTGAGCTTCAAGAATGTTTTTACGACGTTCGTTGTAAAATTGTAGAACTAGTGCTGGATCTTTATTCCATGCACTCGGTGTGGCTACATCTTCAATATTATAACCTTCCCATAAGCCATCAGAATCACGAAATGTTTTCAATCCACTTTCGGCACTCATTCCAGCTCCAGTAAACACAACTATTTTTTTCATCAGTTAACGAATTAAAGAAATCATAAATCTCAAAAATAATCTCAATTTAAATCAATATCAAGCATTAAATTTGCTTTCTCAAAATTTAAGCCAATGCGTTTAGCTCGTTCTTGTTTCTTTTCATGTTTATTACTTATCTCGTTTGCAAGTATTGGCCAAACAGCTGCACAACCTCCATTAGAAATAACTTATCCTGATTATCAATTTCTCAATTTTCAAAATTCGTTTGAACGTGTTAAAATTGCAACAACAAAAAGTGAGTCAGCTGTCAAAAAATTATTCACTGATAAAAATATTAAATATCCATGTTCAAATATTTTGTACAGAGCTTTTAAATCTACAAACGATTTAGAGCTTTGGGCAAGGAATTCAATCAATGATACGTTTACATTAATTAAAAATTATAAAATTTGCGCACTTTCAGGTATCCTAGGTCCAAAGCGTGTTGAAGGTGATAAGCAAGTACCAGAAGGTTTTTATTTTATAGAAGAGTTTAATCCTAAAAGTAATTATCATTTGGCAATGCTAATAAATTATCCTAATTATTCAGATTTAATGAATAGTGATAAAGAGCATCCGGGTGGTGATATTTATATCCATGGAAAATGTTTGACAGTGGGTTGTTTGCCAATGACTGATGAATTAATAGAGGAAATTTATTCAACTTGTGTTATGGCACGAACAAATGGCGCTTTGAATATACCAGTTCATATTTTCCCGTTGCGATTTACCCCTCAAGCACTCGATTATTTAGGAAAAGAGTACAAATCTGAAGAAGGTAAACATAAATTTTGGATCAATTTAAAGCGTGCATATGATTATTTTGAAGCAACTCATAAAACCCTTCCTGTTATGTACGATGAAAAGGGTGAGTATGCGTTTTAAATCTAGACATCAAACAACTAATTCACTTTCAATACTTAAACAAATTCAGGTAATATAATATTTGAAAAACTTGTAAGACCGATATGATTATGGATCGATAAAAAACCTTCGCCATATTTAACGCCAATTTTTTTTCCCATTAAACGATTTCGATATTCAACCAAGTTTAAATATTCTTCAGACGAAATATATGTTTTAGGTCCATTTATACTTTCACTATAGAATTGTGATTCATACGCTTTAATACTTGCAATTTTTTTGTCAAAAACTGCTGAAATATCAATAACAAAATCAGGTTCGAGATAAAGATCTTGAATATAATTAAAGATTTTTTTTGGTCTCCAAGGCTTTTGTAATTCTCCATTAAAAGTGGTTTCAATCTTAACTAAGCCAGATAAAAAGCAAGCGTCTTTAATGAGTAATGCGCCACGCCCATGATCAGGATGTCTATCATTCGGTGCATTCGCAAGAATAATATCGGGTTGGTATTTTCTAATTACCTTGATAAGTTCTAATTGATGTGCTTCATCATTTTTGAAAAAGCCATCACTAAAACTGAGATTCTCACGAATATCTAGATCAAGAATTTTTGAAGCATTAGAAGATTCATTTTGTCGAATTTCAACACTACCTCTTGAACCTAATTCGCCTTGGGTTAAATCGAGGATACCAATTTTGTAACCTAGGTTTTTATGAACAGCAAGGGTGCCACTACATGATAATTCGATGTCGTCGGGATGCGCACCAATTGCTAATATATTTAATTTCATTTTCTAATTATGTGAGAGCAAAAGTAATCTCTTTCATTGAACTTCGGATTTTGATATTTGAACTAAATTAAAATCGTATTAATAAAATATCATATCCCTTTTTATTTTTTTGGAATAAAATGTCCACTCGACTCAATTTCATTCACAATTTGTTCAATAGCAGCATCTTCAACAAGAGGATCGTAATTGTTCTTTAAATTATTGTCAAACAGTAAAGCCATTGCTTGAAATATGCTTGCATTAAATCCACCTTTCAATTCTTTGACAATCGCATAACATGGCCTGCCTGTTTGTCGAGCGATGAGTTTAACTAATACTTGTCCTTGAGAAATACTTAAATTCTGTAATTCATGTTTGAATTTTTTGTTTAATTCATCTTCTTTTCTTCTTTTAAATTGTTGTTTAGCAACCTTGCTATTTAAGCTATTCAATACACTGTCAACATCTTTTAAAATAAATGAAGCTGCAACCGCATAAGGATAAACTAGGTAAACATTGTATCGTAATCTGCTATAAGCTTCCCTTTCCTCTCGTTCTTTTCGTAATTTTTTTACATACCACTTTGGGGCCTTTTCGATGATATAAACTTCGTTAAGCCATTTGTGAATAAATGTATCCTTGCCAATAATAATTGTGCCAACTCGTATTGTGTCGTTAGGTCCACGCTGTGAATAACCTTTGCAACATGAGAAAAGGAGTACAAGAATAAATATCCATTTTGTCATATATATTTTGAATACGAATAGTATTCATTACAAAGATTGTATTCCTTTTCTTAATAAAGTCTTAATCTTTTATAATATTTGTTAATCCCAAATTTTGTAACAGTCACAAAAGTGTCGAGTTAAATCCGTTTTTTTAATCTGCAAACATTTCTTTGACTAGTCGACTAGCATTCTTTATTTCTACAGTTAAAGTTAAAAGATGACTTTTTCATCAGCAACTAGAGAAATTCCCATCCAATATCTTTCCTAAAATATTTACCTTCGAAAGCAACCTTATTGGCATTTGAATTAGAAATTTCGAGGGCTTCTTTAATTGAATTTCCTAATGAGGTAATTGCAAGTACTCTTCCTCCGTTAGTAACAAGTTTATTATCAATGATTTTTGTACCAGCATGAAAAACTAGACTTTCATCTAATTTATCAAGCTGAGTGATTTCAAAACCTTTTTTATAATCCTCTGGATAACCTTGACTCACTAACATAATAGTAGTAGCAGCCTTATTTGAATGTATGCATTCTATTTCATTTAATTTTGTTTCATTCATTTTTTGAAACATTTCAACTATGTCGTTTTCAAGTCGTGGAAGCACCACTTCGGTTTCTGGATCTCCCATTCTGCAATTGTATTCAATTACAAAAGGTTCGTTGTTCACTTTAATAAGTCCAAAGAAAATAAAACCTTTATAAATAATATTTTCTGATTTAAGACCATGAATTGTTGGTTCAATAATTAGTTCCTTCACTTTATTAATAAAAGTATCATCTACAAAAGGTACAGGTGAAATAGCACCCATGCCTCCCGTGTTAAGTCCCTGATCACCTTCACCAATGCGTTTATAATCTTTAGCTGTTGGAAGCAGCAAATAGTTGATTCCATCAGACAATGCAAAAACAGAACATTCAATACCATCGAGAAATTCTTCAATCACCACCTTACTGCCTGCCTTTCCAAATTTATTATCTTGTAACATTTCATGAAAAGCATTGATGGCTTCGTTATGTGTTTGTGCTATAACAACCCCTTTGCCAGCTGCTAAACCATCTGCCTTTAATACAATTGGTAAAGTATGTGAGTTCAGATATTCAATTCCTTCATTGAAATTATACGCTTGAAATTCTTTATATGATGCAGTTGGGATTTTGTATTTCAACATGAATTCTTTTGCAAATGCCTTACTACCTTCAAGCATTGCGCCTTGTTGCGAAGGACCAATCAATTGAATAGAATTAAGCGTTTCATCATTTGCAAAATAATCATAAATGCCGTTTACGAGTGGATCTTCTGGACCAACCACTACCATATTTATTTTTTGTTCGAGACAAAGCTTTTTAATAGCATCAAAATCATTTACATCAAGTTGAATATTTTGTCCAAGCGATGCTGTACCTGGATTTCCAGGGGCGATAAAAAGTTTTTGACAGAGTTTACTTTGCGAAATTTTCCATGCCAAAGCATGTTCTCGACCTCCACCACCAAGTATTAAAATTATCATATTAAAATTTGAAAGGGGTAAAAGTAGGTTGAAACAAAAAAATATTTCTATATTGGCTCATTAAAATTTAAAAATGGAAAATACACAAGTAAAAACCGGGCATCCAAAAGGCCTCTATTTTTTATTCTTCACTGAAATGTGGGAGCGATTTAGTTATTATGGGATGAGGGCAATCTTCATTTTATTTATGACTAAGGTTTTGATAATGCAAGATGCGGATGCTTCTCAAATTTATGGAAGTTATACAGGTCTTGTTTATTTAACACCATTATTGGGTGGATATTTGTGCGATAAATTTTTAGGAAATAGAAGAAGTATTATCATTGGAGGAGCTCTAATGGCACTTGGGCAGTTTTTTATGTTTTTAAGTGCTTCAGCTGGAGCCGAAAATGGAGTGATGATGATGTGGGCTGGTTTAACAACATTGATAATTGGAAATGGATTTTTTAAACCTAATATTTCTACGATGGTTGGTCAATTATATCCTGATGGTGATCGTCGTATTGATAGTGCTTTTACAATATTTTATATGGGAATCAATCTAGGTGCGTTCTTCTCCCCACTTGTTTGTGGTAGTTTGGCCGAAAAAGTTGATTTTAAATGGGGATTTCTAGCAGCATGTATCGGTATGGTAATCAGTTTAGTGTGCTTCATTATCTATCAGAAAAAATATTTGATTTCAGAACAAGGTAAGGAACTTGGATTGCCTGTTAAGCAGTTAGATTTTAAAAGTATAGCGATGATCATCGGTTCAATTGCAATTATCTTTTTTATGTTGAATTTCAAACAAATGTTTAAAAGCGATATTGAAGTAATTAGCTATGTAATTTATGGTGCAATGGTTGTAATGCCAATTATCATATTAAGTGATAAAAGTCTAACTGGTATTGAAAGGAAAAGGATAATCGTAATTTTCATTTTAGCTTTTTTTGTAATCTTTTTCTGGGGTGCATTTGAGCAGGCGGGTGCATCTTTAACTCTATTTGCGGATAAGCAAACCAATAGAACTATTGGAGGTTGGGAAATGCCAGCTTCATATTTTCAATCTGTCAATCCATTGGCAGTAATTGGTTTGGCACCAATATTTACAATTATTTGGGCTTATTTATATAAACGACGTTTAGAACCAAGTTCATCACGTAAGATGGCATTTGGTTTGTTATTGGTTGCACTTGGGTATGTAATTATTGCCATTGCAGTGAAAGGAATCGGTGCAAGTGATAAGGTAAGTATGTGGTGGCTTTTTGCTTTATATATTGTGCATACAATGGGTGAACTTTGTTTATCGCCAATCGGTTTATCAATGGTTTCGAAGCTTGCTCCTCTGCGTTTATCTTCTCTGATGATGGGAACATGGTTCTTAGCAAATGCGGCTGCAAACAAATTCGCAGGTACTTTAAGTGCTTTAATACCGCCGAGCGGGGAGGCAGATCCAACAAAACCAATCGTGTATCCTTCTTTTCTAGGATTCCAAATTACAAACCTTTATGAATTTTTCATGTTGTTTATTGTAATGACAGGTGTTGCAGCGGGTATTTTATTTATTTTGAGTTCATGGTTGCAAAAATTAATTCAAATTAAGCCTGAAGATCATGTCATTCCTGAATTAGATCGATAGTGCATTATCTATATAATTAAGTTTAAAAAGGCGATCATTTGTGGTCGTCTTTTTAATTTGAATATTATTTTTCTTAAAACAACTTTATTTCCTACTTTTGCCTCCCGAAAGAAAATTTCTTTCCTGGACCTATAGCTCAGTTGGTTAGAGCACCTGACTCATAATCAGGTGGTCCCTGGTTCGAGCCCAGGTGGGTCCACAAGCCTAGAGAGGGTTTCAGCGAATTAAAGTTGAAACCCTTTTTTTATTCGCAAACATTTCGCAAACAAAATTTGTTAATACAGATCACAGAATGTGAAGAAGAGTAGTAAATTGCTGACTATTCCTGATTAGCAAAACAGTAAACAAAGAGCTATGGCAACGCAAGATAGTAAAAAGAATTTATTGGAATTATTTAGCGGCTTAAGAGGTCGTTTATTTAATATCAACAATTACGAAGTTACTGATCCAGATGAAACCTCAAAAATATGGTTTTCAGGCATTGTTGAAAATATTTATGCCTACGAAACTGCTGAATCATCACCTTTCATTGGTTCCATGATTGATTTAGTTGATACTTCAATTCATTTATGTGAAGTTGCAGATAATGTGAACCTTGATAAGATTATCAAAAAAATTAGAGCATTAGAACCCAAGACCAATTATCGAATAGCTCAAACTATTGCTGAAGAGGATGAAAGCTATAGGAGGCAAGCTTTAAATATATTGACAAAATTAGTTAAAGAACTTAACGGATATAAGGAAGTCTTATATATGTTGAACGAGGAAATTTATGCAATGGGAGAAACAGGGCCTACTAATAAGCTCAGGTTAAATCTTTCGGTTAAGGAAATAGCAGGGTTGTTGAGAGTTTTTAGAGAAGAGAATATTATCGACAATAAGATCGATAATACTATGCTTGCCGACATTTTCTTCAATCATTTTTCTTCAAAAAACGGCGGTGGGACAGGAAGAAGAATGGTTATCAATGCTCTAAACCCTGATGTGGATACTTTAGAAAAATTGCAGTCATTATTTAATCAATTGGCTAAAAAAGCTGAAGAGATATTAGAAAAGAAAGAACAGTAAACTCAGCAATATCAATACTTTGAGTAGGGTGGATCAACTGTATCCACCCTTTTTATTTTATAACCTGTCATTTCTTTGCATCGGCAATACGGCCGTATGCTATAAAATGAAACAGATTATATGACACACAAAATTGAAAAAGACTTGGAGGTGATAAGAGATCACATACAAGCACAAACACTCAACGCGAAAGCATTCCTCACACTTTCGGAAGCAGCAGATTACTTGGGAGTAAGTAAGTCGCTACTTTACAAGAAAACAGCGGCCCGGGAGATTCCCTTTTGCAGACCTGGTGATGGTAAACTGATCTATTTTGATAGAGCAGAACTTACAGAATGGGTGCTTTCGAATCGTCAGGGAACGTCCCTGGAGATTGCTGAAAGCGGAATTGAACATTTCACATCTAAAAACAGAAAAAAATGAGTACAGTAAAACTCACCTTCTTGACGGAAGACGCTTATCAGTTGTTGAACGATAAGCTTGACAAACTTGGGCAGAAAGCTGACCAGGAAGAAACATTAACAGATTCAGTATGGCTTACAAGTAAAGAAGTAGCGAGAATCCTGCGAATCAGTACATGGACCTTAAGATTGTACCGTAAAGACGGTAGAATTACCTATTACAGACTCGGAAGAAAAATTCTCTACAAGCAGGAGTATGTACTACAAGCACTGGAAAACTTTAAGGTGCCTGCTATTCTAATCAATAAAACTAATACACAATGAGTAAAAAAACGCCCCAACAAATAAGGGATGAGGCAGTAAACAAAGCATATGATCTTGTACAGACAAATGCACAATTTGTATGGGATCAACTTGAAAAGGACATAGAAGCTCCTAAAGCCATATTAACATTCAATGGACACGATCTCGTATACGGAAGTTCGATCATCATGATCCAAGGAAAGGAAGGAACTCACAAGAGTAGACTAGCAGGTGCGTTAGCAACTCTCCTGCTTTCAGAAAACACCGAGCAGGTTTTACT